>Ga0157372_10006132_pt1 | contig 12779 bp, 9 predicted proteins | sample C55metaG_FD_115307 | JGI IMG/M metagenome (GOLD analysis project Ga0157372, IMG submission 115307) | Corn rhizosphere microbial communities from Kellogg Biological Station, Michigan, USA - C5-5 metaG | ecosystem: Host-associated > Plants > Roots > Rhizosphere > Soil | place: USA: Michigan... | reverse complement strand
CGACTTTTACCATTTGATTCTTTCTTTTACTTTCGCTATCTTTGCTTCACCACTTTCCGGCATAGTCGCGAAATTGTCAACGGCAAACTCGACCGAGCCGACATGCAGATGCGACGAAGAAGCATTTTTAAGGGCATCACCGCGCTCGCCACGCTCGCACCGGCGACTCGTCTCGCCGCGTCCTTCGGAAATCAGGAGTTCAATTTTCCTTTTCCGACGCGTGCGCGCCTTGAGCAAGGGCCGTTCGACATCGACCAGGATGAAGGCTGGCTGACCTCGCTTTTCACCACGCCGTCGGAAAAACCACAACGCAATCCCGGACTTGGCCTGGTGGGCTATGCGTGGGAGGAAGGCGGCCCATCGCTGGCGGCGCGTGCCGGACGCGAGACTCTGGAGCAACACGTCAATCAGATTTCCAGCTTGCCCTTCGTAGATGTGCTCTATATCCGTTGCGACTGGCGCAACGTGCAATCGCGTCCTGGAAGGCTTGACCTCGATCCGGTGTGGAAGTTAACCCTCGACGCCGCTCGCGAGCGCGGCCTTAGAGTCGCCTTCCGGGTGCAACTCTCAAGCCCGGTCTTCGAACCGGACGAGATCTCGTTGCCAGCTTTTCTTCGAGATCGCGTGCCATTGGTGAAGATCGGTCGCATCCCAGGCCACGGTGATGCCGAATATGTCGAGCCTCGTTACGATCATTCCAACTTTCAAAATGCCTTTGCCGAACTGAACGGTCTCTTGGCTGCGGAGTTTGATGGAAATCCTTTGATCGAGTGGGTTGATCTGATGCAGTACGGTTTCTGGGGCGAAGGACATACCAGCAACTATCCCAGTCCTTTTCCAGATTATGTCACCGCGCAACGCACCTTCGTCAGCATGACCGAGCTCCAGCTCGATACTTGGAAGAAAACTCCGGTGGCATCGAATACCCAGCCGGACATCAGTGCCGTTGGGAATCGCAAGACGCTTGCCATGGCGATGGCGCACGGCGCGTGGCTCCGCTCTGACAGCATCATCATTGAGGAGCCCATCCAGATTGACCAATTGGCAAATCGTCCGCCCTGGCTGGCGGCGATTCTGGAGGATGGATACTTCCGGCAGTACGACGTTTCCAAGCTGACCAAGGATGCGGCCGGCGTCAACCAGCTTGAGAATTACATGTTGCACACGCTCGACGTGCGCTCGAACTATTGGTCTCTATGGACGGAGGCTGCAAATCTCGCCCGATATCACGCCATGTATCCCCGAGGGTTCGATCGCTTACGCGCGCGGTTGGGATATAGGGTACGGCCTTCCTGGGTGTGGCAGCGAAAACGTCAGGGTGCGACAGAATTGATTGTCGCGATTTCGAACCAGGGCGTTGCCGGGGTTCCCGGAGTTTTGTGGCTGCAACTCACCGATCCGGAGCGGCAACTGAATTGGCGTGGAACGCTTGACCCCGGACATCCAGTGGGAGGGGGCATTCGGCTGGCGTCATTTTTCCTGCCCGCCGACTTTGCCGGTCAGCTCCATCTTTCAGCTGAATTGGAAGTTCGACCGGGCACCCTGCGGCCCGTTGCCTGGGCGGTCGAGCAGCCGCTGAACTCCGATGGCTCCATTACGATCGATGTGAGAGATAGCAAAGATCCGCACTGGCGCAAAGGAGTGTGATCAGGACGACCATCTCTGGATGGCCTTTGCCGGAGGCGCCCAGTTGCACAAGGCTAACGCCCACCTTCACTCGTGAAGCAGATGCAGTCGCAATCGCGCGTCTTTGTGTCCACTGAACGGAATCTTCAGGACTCCCGAACGGTCGGTTTCGGCCGTCGTGCTCCACAAGTGAACGCCTTGAAACAAGCCGCCTCCCCAGGTTGTGGTTTTGCCGCCGGTGAGCTCCAGTTGGTAGGTGGACTCCGGCTTCAACCCGGTCACGATGAGGGTTTCGCTTTCAAGATCCGGCAACGTGATCTCGCCGCTCGCAACTGGCGTAGCTCCCGTGGGGAACACTGCCAGGGTTTGACCTGCAATGAGCGCGCCAATCAAGTTGCTACCATCCGCAAGTTCGACCCGCATGCTCTTTGTCTCCCCTTGGTCGCCGATCTCAAGGACGTTCAAAAACAGATCGTCCGTGCTCGGCTTGGCTGGCGAGATCTCGATTCGCCACGCGCCGGGAACGACGTGGCGCATGTTCGACGGCAGAATACGGTTGAAATCTTCACCCCAAAACGTCTTCCACATTTTTCTCAGGTACGGATCGTCAGGCAGCGGGCCTCCCTCCGCGCCTTCGATCGGCCAGTTCTTCCCGCTTCCCCAAGGTCCACCGAACTCGTCGCCCGGCGTCCAGAATTCCCAGCCTTGTCCGCCGCGCTTCACGACCTCCCGATCACGCGGCATGAGGGTGTGTAGGAGCAATCGGCCTGCCCCCTCCTCGAAAGTGATGGCCGAGGCTGCTGCATACGATGTTCCTCCCTGCCCGATGTCGCGCCCTTTGTCAGTCGCCGTGACGGAAGGTTCGTTCACGCCGTGAAGAAGCCAAACTTTCTTATAGGAAGGATCTTTGCTGCGGACGTGGTCACAGATCACGAGGGCGTTTATGCGCGGGAGATAAAGCAGGTCGCGCGTGAACAGCTCGAGCTTCTCCGGACTGTAGGCGCGTGTGGCATTGCCGCGTGCATATTGGAATTCGTTGGGCGCGTAGTCGGTTACCTCCATGCGAGCAACATCCCACAGGTCGCGCGTTCGCTCCCAGTCTGCAACGTTGCGGATGGTATTCCAATAGCGCGAGGAGTCCATGCGCTGGCCACCGTCGTTCGCCGCCGGCCATAGGTTTTCCGCCCAGAAGAAGGGCTCTCCCTGTTTGTAGATCAGCATGGTGTTGTGGGCGATGGTGCGGCGATAGTAGTTCAGATAATTCGGACTCTCGGTGTCGGTGTAGTCCGCGGCACTGTCAATCGCAAGGTATCCTTTGTGAAAAATTGTGAAGCCATTTTGGTCAAGATGCTGATGTTTCGCGAAGTAGCCGCCGGCGGTAAATTCGATCCAGGTTGAATCCGGTCCCCAGCCGTTGCGCATCACCAGGTCGCCGACTCCGCTGAATAGGTGTTGGCGCGAGAGCTCGGCGTCGCTTGCCAGCGCCGGATTCCGGGGCTCGACCAACGGATCATCCCAGAGAAATTGCAGGATCGGAATGTACCACTTTGCGGTCGAAGTCCACCCGCTCCTGCGCAGCATCCAGGCAGCGTAGGGATCTTTGAACCGGTTAATGACATAACCCAACACGTCATTGTCCTGCGCCTCGAAAAACGGCCACTCGTGATCGCCGCGTCGCGAGGTGGTTCCGTCCGGCAACGTCTTGTACAGATAGGTATCCTCATAATGCCAATAAGAGGTATAGCGCCGCGCCGGATCTTGCCCGGTCGTCGTCCGGCGCAGTTCGGCTAGAAGCGCCATGGGCAAGAACGTAATCCGTTGGTAATCCATTGACTCGTGATAGCCGCCTTCTGGTGTGACGAATTGGCTAACCTCGAGGACGTTGTCGAGCGAGCGCCATGCACGCTCCCGGAGCGCGGCCGCTCGCGGCTCGGTTGCAGCGTGACCCTGGATTGCGGTTAGGGCAAAGCTTGCGAGGGTGAGAAAGCGCACGGTGTAGTTGTGATACATGGTTAGCGACGGATCAGCCAGCGCATGGTCTTGAAACATGCGTTCCGCCGCAGCCAGCAATTCGTTAGCGATGCGGTCTTTCAGAGCAGAATCGAATTCCCTATATTCATACAGCCAGTCGAAAGCGAGCGACCATCGGACATAGTCCATATAGGTGCGGGAACCGACTTTCTCCGGCGGGTGGGTACGCCGCATTTCGTCGAGCGCCCGGTTGGCAAAGGACTCGTCTTTCGTGAGCAGGTAACTGAGCGACCATCCCGCTATGTCGTCAGTCGGCCGCATTCCGTTTGCATAGCGGGCGCGGAGGATCGTCAGCCCAGTAAATGGATCGTTCTCCCCAATCAAAAGGCGAGGTCGAGCGAGCTTTTGTGCGCTTGCTCCGCCGACGGTGGCGATCACCAGAAGGACGCAGATGAGAATTTGGGCTGTGTAATTCGGTTTCATAGGACGGGAAATTATAGGGCTGTCGTCAACCCCCGCCTGCGTGCAGCGACCTAGTTGGATTGCGAAAATGTTCGTCTACACTACCTAGCCATGACACTTCAAATTGGGATTGTTGGGTGCGGCGAACACTCCGATATCGGCCATGGCGTGCCGCTTGCCCGATACGCAGCCGAGCATCCGGGAACCCTTTCACTGGTGGCTGCCTGTGACCTCCGGCGGGAACGCGCGGAGCTTTTCCGGGAAAAGCACGGATTCCGCCAAGTCTATCTGAACCTCGATGACATGCTGACGCGAGAGAGGCTCGACGCCTGCATTTCAGTCGTGCCGGTCGAGCGGATACCCGCCGTTGCCATGAGGCTTCTCGAACGAAACATAGCTTGCGTCGTCGAAAAGCCCCTGGGCTCGACCCTCGCCGAGGTGGAACGGCTCGCTGAAGTGGCGCGCTCAACTCGGACTCCCAACATGGTCTCGGTCAACCGGCGCTTCATGCCCCTGCTCATTCGCGGCATGGACTGGGCTCGATCAACCGGGTCCCTGCGCTATGTTCGCGCCACCATGCTGAGGCACAATCGGACAGAAGCGGAGTTCCTTCGCTTCACCGCCATTCATGCCCTCGATACAGTTCGATTTATCGCGGGGGATTTTGCCGCCTCACACGTTCAGGTCTTGCCGGCCGCCGCGCGCTCGTATGCCATTGACCTTGTATTTGAGAGCGGGGTCCGCGGACGCATTGACGTTCTCCCAGCGACCGGACTGCTGGAGGAGACTTACGAAATGATGGGCGACGGCTTTCGGGTGATCGTCACCAGCCCATTTGGACCACAACGCCTGCTGCGCTGCTACCGCGAAGATCGCCTTGTCCTCGAAGAACTGGCGGATCCCCAAACTCCTGAAGACATCACCTTCGGTTTTTACGGAGAAGTTGAGGAATTGATACAGGCACTAAAAAACGAAAGACCTCCACGGCCTTCTATCGAAGAGATTTTTCCGTCGGTGCGGGCTTGCTTTGAACTCGCTCTTCAAGCCGAAAGCGGCGCCTAACAAGAAATGAGTCGTTCCTGACAAATTCGGCGTCTTGCCCGTCGCTCAAACCAACATGACCTCGATTCCTTTTCTTCTTACGGCTTCTGTAAATTCCTCCGGGGCTCGGGAGTCGGTGATCAGACGATGTACATTCTCGACCGCACCGATGCGAAAAAGACTTCGCCGTCCGAGTTTGGTGGAATCCGCCACGACGGTCACTTCGCGAGAGACCTTCATCATCAGCGCATTCAATTGCGCTTCCAGCACGTCCGGGGTAAAAGGTCCCGCTTCCGCGTCAAAACCATCCACCGCGAGAAAAAGACGGTCTGCGTGGAGATCGCGCAACATGGCTTCCGCTTGGGGGCCAACGAAGGAATAAGAAATTGTACGCAACAGCCCCCCAAGCATGATCAGCGAGATTTCAGGCGCATCGGCCAGCTCATTGGCAATGTTCAGCGCGCTCGTGATCACGGTGAACTTTCCCTTTGCCCGCCTCAGATCCTTGGCGATTTCTGCCGTGGTTGTACCTGAATCCAAGATGATGGTTTCATTCGGTTGGACCAGTTGCGCGGCAGCTTGCCCGATGCGTGATTTCTCTGACCGGTGAAGCGTGGCCTTCAATTTCAGCGGGTAGTCTTGGGTTGGCTCGTAACGGACCGCGCCGCCATGGGAGCGCAGAATCACCCCGTTCGCCGACAACGCATCGAGATCACTGCGGGCGGTTACAGCGGAAACCGCAAACCGCTTAACAACGTCATGAATAGTAACTTGGCCCGTCTGCTCAACCAGTTCCAGGATTTTTCGACGGCGTCCCTCGGCCAGAAGCCGGGAATTATCTGTATGTGGCATGAGTGAGAGAGTCTATTCGGGCCCCGCCTAAGGGTCAATTTGGAACTTACTTATACTTTATACGCTGGTTTGTATTGTTTTCCAATAACCTTTCTTTTTCTTTTTTATTTGCTTGCGAACAGTTTCTTTTCTGTGTTACAAGACCAAATTGTTCAATTCTCCTCCATGGAGTTTCTATGAAATCACCCTCCCGACTTGCCCTTTTTGTGATCTTGGTTTTTGTCGCATGTAGCCCAATGCTGGTCTTCGGCCAAGGCACGGATCTCGGCACAATTCGCGGCACGGTTACGGATTCGAGCGGCGCGGTGGTGCCAGGCGCGAGCGTGTCCGCACTCGACGTGGGGACGGGCGCGGCGCGGGGGACAAAGACCAACTCGCACGGGGAGTACCAGATCTTCGGAGTGAGATCCGGCGCGTACAAGGTGACAATCTCCAATGCAGGAATGAGCACCGCGGAAGTCACCGGGCTGGTGGTGAATGGCAGTGATGTCGTCAGCGCTGATGCCGTGCTCAAAGTGGCGACTTCCACCGAGCAAGTGACGGTGACCTCGGAGGCGCCGATCATCAATACCTCCGATCAGACTATCAGCACTACCATCACCAACCGGGAGGTGATCGATCTTCCCCGCGACAGCCGCGACGTTTACGACTTTCTGTACCTAAATCCCAACATCACGCAAGCTGATAGTTCAGGCGAATTGAAGTTTCTGGGGTTCCAGAGTTATGGCGCCAGCTTCACGCTGGATGGCCAGCGCTCGACCAACACCATCTTTGGGTCGCATAGCACGAGTCAGCCTTCGCTCGAGGCGGTCAGCGAAGTCAACGTTCTCTCGAATGACTTCAGCGCTGAGTACGCGGGAATTGGCAACGTCCGCATCACGACGAAGCGCGGTGAAAATCAGTTTCATGGCTCAGCGTTTTATAACAACAAGAATTCAGCGCTGGCAGCCTTGCAGATCCAGGATCAGCAGGGCATGAGGGAATTCGTACCGACCCAGTTCGCCAGCAAATATCCGACCCCATACTTCAACTTCAACGACGTGGGCGCTTCCCTCGGCGGGCCTATTCCGGGGCTGAAGAAGACGTGGTTCTTCATGGCCTACGAGCGCAATGTCGTCCGGCAGCCCGTCAATTTCAGCACTAGCAAGTTGCCGCACCCAGCGTTTTGGACGGGAGATTTTTCGCCGCTCCTCAGTGCTCCCGATCCCACCGTAATACTGCCGGACGTTCCAGCAGGGGTGACCCTAACCCCGGCCGAAATCGCAACCGATACATACCAGGGATTGGGACAGCAATTTGTGACCATTCCCTCGCGCCTGCTGAACCCTTATACGCAAAAACTGATTGACGTGTATTTCCCCAAGGTAAGCCCGAGCGTTGCCGTGGACACGAGCACCGGCACGACCCGAGACAGCTTTCAAACGCTCCTCCCAGGTGGTTCCACTCGTGACTTGGGTACCTTGCGCATAGATCATGACTTCAGCGACCGAGATCACGTTTATGGGGTGTACAACGCCCAGGCGTCCGTTGGATCCTCTACTCCCGTATTCTCCCCCATGACTGGACTCGGTCTGCGACAGAATGACCTTCGCGACAACACTTTGTCTTTTTCTTATGTGCGAATGATCCACAACAACTTGATCAATGAGGCGCGCGGCGGATTCAACCGGGAATTCAACTTCATCCACAGCAACACCACGCTTCAAGGCTTTCTTTCGAGCATCGGATTCGATCAAAATGCCATCGATGCTTATGCCGCGGTCGTCGGCCCTTCCCAACTGCCTACACACGGCCATCCACTCATAGAGCTTGGATCCAACTTCGTGACATTTGGTCGAAATGGCGATCGCTTCACGGAACGCCAGCGTAACCAATACTTGGCAACGTTTGGGGACACGCTTACGTGGGTGGTGAACAACCACAATCTAAAGATGGGTGCAGATTTTGTGCGCAATGTGGCAGACGATGGGTTTGCCGCGTCGCGGGGTAACCCGCGGGGCAGGATACGCTACCAAGGCGGTGGGCTTGATCCGTTCACCAATTTCCTTCTCGGCCTGCCCGCAAGGAGGGTCGTGTATGTCCCATTGGCCCGCCCGATAATGCAGGTACATAATTGGGAGCAAGGATATTTTTTCCAGGATGACTGGAAGGTGACGCCGAGGCTAACCCTTAATCTGGGCGTGCGCTACGAGCAGATCTCACCCTTCGTAGACAAGAACGACATCATGTTTAACTTTGATCCCAACTTCAACAATCACGCCGGGCGTTTCATCGCGGCTTCCGATAAGACGCTGCAATTCTTGGATCCGCGCATCGCGGACACGGGGATCCCGGTGGTTACTGCAGCTCAATCCGGGCTGGGCGTGGGACGCGGTCTACTCCGCACAGACAAGAACAATGTTGCGCCGCGAATTGGCATGGCCTTGAGAGTCGGGGACAAGTCGGTGGTGCGTGGTGGCTACGGAATCTATTTCCCCACCTCAGCCGCTCAGGGAATTCGGGATCCACTTTCGACCAATGCCTTCAACCAAACACAAACCAAGCAAAACATCACGACCCCGTTGCAGGGTTGGCCGACTCCCCTTAGCGGAGGGGACGCGGTAGCAGACACGATCTACACCAGCGCGCTCTCGTTCAACGCAGTACCGGTCGATCTGCATTCACCGCTAATTCAACAGTACAACGCTACCTATGAGCGCGAGCTGGGGCTGAAAACATCTGTTCGTTTTTCTTATTTAGGTGTCACCTCGCACGGTCTGATTGGGGGAACGGACTTAAACGAGTTAGCACCCAGCAATACTCCTTGGGGAACAACCCAGGATGCAGACGGCGATGGTATCGGGGATTCTGCGAACCTGCCTTGCACCCCCGACGACGGAGACTGCGCACCAACCCTCGCCGATTATGCGCGACTTCCGTATCCGACGCTTGGAGACTACCTTATCAGCTTTGGAAACTACGGCCACAGCCAGTCGAATTCATATCAGGCGCAAGTCGAACGCCGCTTCAGCGGCGGCCTGATGTTTAACGCGAGTTATACCTATGCGGATCAGAAATCTACAGGATTAGATTTGGCGAACTCGAGCCTGGGCGGAGTACCGTACAACTCATTCAATCCTGAGCTCGACTATACACAGGATTCATGGGTGTCCCATCATCGCTTTGTCTTCTATGGCATTTACGATTTGCCGGTCGGTCGCGGCAAAAGGTTCGGCAGCGGCCTCTCGGGCTGGGCGGACGCAGTCATCGGCGGCTGGGAGACAAGCTTCCAGATGTTTGCCAAGACTGGGACGGCATTCACGCCGTACTGGAGTTGCGATAATTGCTTCAACAGTATTCGATACGCCAGTCCCGGTAATATTGCAGCGGGTTCCATCGACGCCGTAGGGGACTTCACGGGGGGGTATCGGCCCTTGATCGTTGGCGACTACAAGCAACACTCGGGTGATCAACTCTTCAATCCCGCTGCATTTGCACCGCCGCCGATGGGCGCGGATATCTTTACCAACCCTGCAGTAGCCCGAAAGAACCTCTTGTGGGGGCCTGGGGCGTGGGGCGTCAATTTCGGCTTGCACAAGGACTTCAAGGTCGGCGAACGAGTGACTGCGTCCCTGGGCGCCGACTTCGATAATATTTTCAATCACCCGATACGGATGCCGGATTTGGATTTCGCTGACGGCAGTTTCGCTTACCTTGGCGGATTCAACATTGCAGTTGATCCGAATACCCGGATGCCAACACTTGCCGGAGTTACCCCTAACGACGATCCCGTCTTTGGCTTTGGGCGTGCATCTTCGACATTTTCGCAAGAAGGAATCGACAGTCGCCGCACTGTACGGTTGCGCTTGCGCATTACGTTCTAGGTTCAAGTTCAACGCGTCACCCTGCCATCAAGAGTTGCAAGAGCTCTTGATGGCAGCGCGTGGTGCCTATCGCTCACGGTTATCAACCTCGTATTCGATACGCAAAGCCCTTTCAGTCTTGCGATCTCTCCAGTTTTCCTCGGCTACCACCCGTTGCACCGGAGCGAGACGCTCCGATGTTGCTGGATGAGAGCGAAAATAGCTGGCTCACCGGGATTGCTGTCGTGGTCGTGCTATCTGAAGTTGCCGCTGTGTTGGTGCTGCGTGCACCCTACACCATGGACGTCTTCACTGGCGCAGTACCGCTCTTTATGTCTCAAGCGTTGCGGATTTGATGGTTTTAGCTCTTGGGAGAAGCAAACTCCAAATCCGGTTAAGTGACAAGCACGAAGGAAAGCCACAGATAAACAGGGCCATTTTGCTGGGTCGCTCCAACGAAAACGAATTTGAGAGAATAGCAGGGCAGGTCATGATGCCTGGAGCCCCACGCTCTGCATCACGGGGCGATTCCGAGACATGTTCAGGACGCGATTCAAGAAGGAAATCGTTGCCGAATTCCTGCCACCCGCACGCCCTCGAAAAAAACAGCGCCTGATTATCCTTTGCGACGGCATGCCCTCCATCCCTCGAAAGCAGCCACTGGCGGAGTTCCTTGCAACAAAAGGCTTTTGGGTCGTTTATCCTCGCTATCGCGGAACATGGGAGAGCGACGGCGAGTTTCTCGCGACGTCGCCCCATGAAGACATTCTCGACATTCTCGACTCATTACCAACCGAGCTTGAGGAAGCCGCCTTTGGTCGGCGGTTCCGACTGACACCGGACGAAGTGTTCGTAATTGGTGGGAGTTTCGGTGGTGCGGTGGCGATCCTAGCGTCGCTTGATTCGCGAGTGAGGCGGGTGGTTGCGAATTGCCCGGTGGTAGATTGGGGTGTTCTGGGTCGAACTGAAAAGGCGGAGACGTCCAAAGCGAGCTACGGCGAGTTCATTCGGCAAGCTTTCGGGAAAGCCTATCGCCTTTCGGACGCACGCTGGAACAAGCTTCGCAGTGGCTCCTTCTGCAATCCATGGCACCGAAGAAAGGAAATCGATGGTTCCAAGGTCCTGTTGGTGCATGCCAAAGATGATCCGAACGTGCCCTACACCAGAACCAGGAAATTCGCCGAAATCACCGGCTCAAAACTGAAAACACTCCAGCGAGGCGGGCACATCAGTACCGATTACGTCACCCGAAAATATTGGAGGGAGATCAACAAGTTCTTTGAGACGCCTTGCGACCAAAGCCATTGTCGCCCCATTGAGGTATCGAGGCATGAGCTATCGCCTGACGTAGCTACAGCGGACGAACACAAATAAGCAAAGAGGACGAGTGAAAGCGAATCTAGCGCTTGCAATGCTTTTTGTAACCATGAGTGCAGTCAGGACGCCGTGCGTCACACGGCACTACTACATTGCGGCTGAGGAAGTTGAGTGGGACTACGCTCCCAGCAAGATGGATCTTCTGTCTGGCCAAGGTATTCCCCAGCCCTGGTGCCCAAACCCGTTGGAAGAAAACCCGGTTTATGGAATACACCGACGCAAGCTTCTCCGTGCGTAAGCCGCAGCCGGAGTGGCTAGGTATTCTTGGTCCCGTCATCCGTGCGGAGGTGGGTGATTCTATCGAAGTGGAGTTCCTGAATCGCAACCACATGCCGCATAGCATTCACCCTCACGGGCTCCGTTACGACAAGGCAAGTGAAGGCGCGTTCTATCTACCCAGTGGGACGGGGTCGCGGGTTATGCCCGGAAGTCGCTTTACCTATCACTGGTTCGCGGACGAAGGTGGCGGACGGGGCAAAGCCCAGTCCAGCTCGGTCGTATGGTGGTATCACCCGCATTCTGATGAGCCAAGCGAAACCAATGCAGGCCTGCTGGGCCCAATCATCGTAACCGCCAAAGGGAAGGCAAAGCCAGACGGTTCGCCGAAGGATGTGGATCGTGAGTTCGTAGCTGCGTTCATGATTTTTGACGAGCTGCGTGGCATCGATGCTGGCTTGTTCCACGCTATTAATTAATGGCTACGTGTTCGGCAATCTGCCTGGCCTCGTCATGAAGAAGGGAGAACGGGTGCGTTGGCATCTCATGGGAATGGGCAACGAAAAGGACTTGCACACGCCGCATTGGCACGGGAAAACGGTTAGCTTTCGAGGTTACAACACGGACGTGATCGAACTACTTCCAGCGAGCATGGTTGCGGTAGACATGATTGCCGACAACCCAGGCACATGGCTGTTTCACTGTCAGGTTTCGGACCATATGGAATCCGGCATGATGGCTACATACACGATTTATGAGCCACGACACTGCGACAGCCCAATTCAATTGCTTGCGGGTAGTTTCTGGGATGATTCGAGGAAGCTTCACTTAACGATTCGAAATGTTGGAAAGAAGCCGATTACGCGGGTGGTAATCACTTTCGATCATCTGTTGACATCGTACGAGCCCTATTGGACTTTGTCGGCTGAGATTCTGCCTGGTCAGGAGCACACCTTTGAAAATGCCAGGCTACGAGCGTTCCTTAGAGAACTCCGTTTTCGGTTGGGTATTGTTCCCGCGGACTGTAGTTTACGAAGACGGAAGCACGTGGCAACCGAAGGACGAAAATGCTTGCTTTCAGGTGTACTGGCGAGACAATGATCGACCCCAACCGGACGTGCTGCCGCCACTTCAAGTTGAACTGAATGAAGATTGAAGAGTCTTAGCACCGTCCAGGCGATTTCTCAGTTATTGTCCGGTGCGTGAGCGGGGTGGTCTCGGAACCACCGAAAGATTCAGACCTGCGACCATTACTTCAAAGGGGTAGGAGCCGCACGATTGTAGTAAAACTGTTGTAGTCGGAGAGATGGCCGAGCGGTTGATGGCACCGGTCTTGAAAACCGGCATACCTGAAAGGGTATCGGGGGTTCGAATCCCTCTCTCTCCGCCATT
>Ga0157372_10006131_pt1 | contig 12779 bp, 9 predicted proteins | sample C55metaG_FD_115307 | JGI IMG/M metagenome (GOLD analysis project Ga0157372, IMG submission 115307) | Corn rhizosphere microbial communities from Kellogg Biological Station, Michigan, USA - C5-5 metaG | ecosystem: Host-associated > Plants > Roots > Rhizosphere > Soil | place: USA: Michigan... | reverse complement strand
GGACGTGGAACAATTCGGTCTCGGCGTAGAGTGGCACGATTTTCGGATAACCAAGCCATTCGACTGGGGGCGAACCTTTCATCGGGAGAGCGTTGAGTTTTGCCTGAATTTCGATGGCCACGGAGCCGTGGCAGAGCAAAGCGCCGCCCAGCGCGACTACCGGCCGGGCACCGCCGGCTACTATTGCATCGCGGACGAGCCGCTCGCCGCCAGCCGTCACGCAAACGAGCGGCACCAGTTCGTAACCTTCGAATTCAACCGGTCGCATTTGCAGAAGCAACTCGAGCATTGCGAAGACGAACTCGACGCGGGCATTCGTGATCTCCTTTTTTCCGATAAGCGCACGATGCGCGTTTCGGCGCCGCAACCAATCACGCACGATCAACGGAAAGTCGTGGGGAGCCTGTTGCAGCCGCCGGTTCCGAAGGCGGCCCAGGCCTTGTGGTACCAGAGCAAAGCGCTTGAGTTAATGTCGCATTTTCTTTTCACGGCCAAGGATCCTGAGCTTTTTTGCATGCGGCACAAGCGCATGGCGCACGAACGGGTGGAACGCGCCAAGGATCTGCTCGCGCGCAGTCTGGCGGACCCGCCCAGCCTCGAGGCGCTGGGCCAGGAAGTTGGCTGCAGCCCGTTTCATCTCAGCAGGAGTGTTTCGCGCGCAGTTGGCCTAACGATTCCGCAATATCTTCGGAAACTTCGCATGGAGAAAGCGGCCGAGCTATTGCGCTCCGGGCGATACAATGTCACCGAGGCGGCTACCGAGGTCGGCTACTCCAGCCTGAGTCATTTCAGCAAGGCATTTTGCGAAACGATCGGTTGTTGCCCGGTTCTGTATCCGTCAGCGAAGAATGTCATTCTTGATCGCTAAAGCGATTACGTGAATCGTAATACGTGAATCGAGATTCGGCCTCGACGTAACGATTAAACGTTTTAACGATTCTCGTCTTGAAGATCTCCCGCGCTCTCATTTCCGTTTCGAATAAGGCTGGCATCGCCGCCTTTGCGCGCGCCCTGGAGCTTCAGGGCGTCGATATTATTTCCACCGGCGGCACCGCTGAGCTCTTGCGAAAAGAAAAAATTCCGGTGCGCGAAATCTCCAGTTTCACGGGCTTCCCCGAGGTCCTCGAGGGGCGCGTGAAGACATTGCATCCGCGCGTCCACGGTGGCCTTCTCTTTAAGCGCGAGAATCCAAAGCATGTCGCCGAAGCGAAGGAATGCGGTTTTGAGCCAATCGACCTCGTGGTGGTGAATCTGTATCCGTTCGAGGAAACAATCGCCAAGCCGGACGTCACACTTGCCGAAGCGATCGACAACATCGATATCGGCGGCCCTTCCATGATTCGCAGCTCGGCGAAGAATTATGAATCAGTCACGGTTGTCGTCGATCCGGCCGATTACGACGTCGTTTTGGCAAACATGCGGGACAACGACGGTGAAACGACGCTGAAACTTCGCGAGCGTCTCGCGATCAAGGCCTTCAGCAAAACTTCAATCTACGATCGGGCGATCACCGAGTTTCTCGATAAGGAACAAGCCACCGACGCGTCCTTCGCATTGTCGCTGCCCCTGGTTACGCGGCTGCGCTACGGGGAAAACCCGCATCAAACCGCGGCCCTCTACGGCGATTTTGAACGACATTTTGAGAAGATCCATGGGAAGGAACTCTCGTTTAACAATATTCTCGATGTCAGTGCGGCTACCGAGCTGATCGCGGAGTTCGAGGATTCCGCTGTCGCGATCCTGAAACACACAAATCCCTGTGGCGTCGGATCGGACAAGAATCTTCGGAAGGCATGGGAGAAAGCCTTCGCGACTGATAAACAGGCGCCCTTCGGCGGAATCATTGTCTGTAATCGCGCGATCGATGAGCCACTGGCTCGCGCAATCGGTCAAATTTTTTCTGAAGTCATTGTGGCGCCTGACTTCGAACCTGAAGCGAGAGCTATTCTGCAGAAGAAAAAGAATCTGCGCCTGATTCGGCTGCTTACGTCCGCGAAAGACGCGGTCCCAGGCAGAAACGTTCGTTCAGTCGCCGGAGGGATGCTCGTTCAGGACGCCAACTTAATGTCGGAGATCACCCAGAACGTGGTCACGAAGCGCGCTCCGGCCAAAGACGAACTGGCGGCGATGCTCTTTGGATGGCGCGTGGTTAAGCATGTGAAATCCAACGCGATTGTTTATGCGGGCCCGGACCGCACCCTGGGCATTGGCGCCGGGCAAATGTCGCGGGTTGATGCCTCACGCATCGCAATCTGGAAGGCTGAAGAAGCCGGGCTGTCTTTGAAGGGCAGCGCGGTGGCCAGTGACGCTTTTTTCCCTTTTCCGGATGGCTTGATCGTTGCCGCCGAAGCAGGCGCGACCTGTGCCATTCAGCCGGGCGGATCGGTGCGCGACGAGGAAGTGATTGCCGCCGCCAACGAACGCGATATGGCCATGGTTTTCACCGGCGTCCGCCATTTCCGGCACTAGTCGTTAAGGCGAAAACGTTAGCGGAACTTCCGCTGACCAGTCGGTGCCCGGCGCCGCCTTCCAGGTGCGCAGCGTCTGGATCGCAGCCGAGTCCAAAAGCTGGCTGCGGGTCGATTCCACGATCTGGACGCTGTGGACCGCACCGTCGCGACCAAAGGAAATTCGATATCGGCCTGAGCCGCGTTGAATAAAGGGGCCGCGGCGAGCTTCATTAGGGTAACGGGGGCGTGGCGCGTAGACCAGTTTCTTGGTTCCGGGCGGGTAAGCTACCGGCGGCGGAGTTGTCTTCGGCTTGGGCGAGGGGCCTTCGGCCGGCGGAGGAATTTCGTCCGGGCTGACTACTGCCCAGGTGGCTTTGGTGCGCTTGTCGATGTGCGAAACCAGCGGAGTCAACGCATTGGCCGCGCGCACCACAGTGAGGGCGCTGCCTTCTCCCCGTTCAAGCGTGACGATTCCAAGGATTTCACCGTTCTCGGTGATGGCCGGAGCGCCTAACGAGTCTATGTCGACCGGGGCGGCCAAATCGCTCCATTCGCCCGCGGTCTTGGATTGATGACTCCCCAGAGCTGAGATCGCGACATTATCAGCCCTCCGATCGACCGGGCTCGAAACAATGGCGATCCGCTTTGATGCATCGAGCGACGCCGCCTTATCCATGGCGACATACGGCACGGCCTCCTTCACTTCTGTCTTCAGGATGGCCACATCCCGGGCGGGGTCCTGCGAGAGTACGCCCGTAACATTGTAAATTTTCCCGTCGGTTGTCTTGGCGACCGCATGCGCGCCCTCATTTATGACCGATCGACTCGTCGCCAGTTTGCCGTCCGGGCTAATGAAGAATCCGGTTCCATTTTTCAGTAATCTCCCCGGGCCGTCGAAGACGGACAAGGCGACCACGGCCGAAGCGATGCGATCAGCGGCCTTTCTCAGGTCCGGGGGTGTGGCGCTGCTTTGCGCAAGGACCGGAGTCGCCGTGGGCGTGGCGACCGGCGACGCCGCCGGTGGTGGAATTAAAAGACTCGAATTCGATGAAGTCGGAGACGGCGACGGCCCGGGCTTTTGCGCCTGAGTCACAGCCGTTTTGCTGGAATTGCATCGTTCAATTCCGAAGACCACTGCCAGGACCGCGAAAAAGAAAATCAGTCTTGATTTGTTCATGTGCGATTAAACAAATCAGACCATCCGTGGGGCATGGGTACATTATCCTCCTTCCGAGGTTAAATTGTCTAGTCTCGTGCATGGGGCTTCCTCTTTGAGCCTAATCAACGCCTGGCCTGCCTAGGCGGCGGGCGGGCGATTTCGCCGGCTCAAGCCTCCAGCCTGCGCAATCACTCCAATGAGGACGAGAACCACCAAAACAATGGCGCGTCCAGTTGGGGCCAGCGGGAAGGGATTCAAGATCAGGTAGGCTCCGACGACTGCGGAAAGAAAAATCAAAGCCCAATCGAAAAGAGATAGGAGAAGGATGGCACCGATCACGCCTCCGATAAGAAAAACCAGCCAGTAAGCTCCGCCTCCGGTAGAAATGGCAAATGCGCCCGCGAGCGCAACGGCCAGTTTTCCGCCGGCGACAAAGCCCGCAACCGCAATGGCAATTTTCTGCAGAAAAGTGGCGAGCAAGGCGCCAATGAATCCCAACACGAGCGCAATCGTCAGTTGAAGAAGCGGCGTCGGCTCGTGCATCAGATGCGGAGCCAGTTCCACTCCGGCCGCAAAACCGATTGCGGCCACGCAGAGCCAGAAGATGCGCCGCCCAAAGAACAGAATAACTGCGCCCAAAAGGAGACTGACGATTGGAAGCGGCGCGCCCGGGCCGGTCAGGCCGGAAAACCAATCAGCCGGCTGTGATGCAGCAAAGATCGTCGTGCTCACTTCTTCGGACGCATTTCTGTAGGGGACGCTGTTAGCCTCCCAATCTTTGTAAAGGGAAGCTAGCAGCTTCCCCTACAGTTGTTGCTGGTTTTGTTGCGCTTTTCCCGGATGCCACTTTGTCAGGTCCCGTTGTAGCAAACGTTCTACCTCTTTGACATCGCCGTAAAACATCTGTCGAAGTTTGTCGATTGTTGGGGCCGGTGGAGTTTTGTCGGCCTCGTGATGAAAAACCTCGGCGGCCTCGGGCACGAACGAATCGTCGACTTCCAGGAACTTAAAGACATCCCGCAAGGTTTTCTGGTGCTGATTCCGCAGGTCTTCATTCAATAACACGAGACACTGTTCGCGTCCGAAGATGTTGAAGAGACGGCGAAGCTGCGCGGCGTAAAAGCCGCGATCGGCATAGGAATAGATGCGATGCTGCAGCGGCAGCGCTTCGCGGCAGCGAGCGGCTTCTTTCTCGATCGCTTCCTCGAATGAGAGATTTTCGCGATCTCTCTGCGTCTCCATGTTCCATGCGGAAAAGGCGCGCTCGGCCGGGTCGCGAAGAATCACAATCCATTTCATCGCCGGATTATAGGTCCAGATGCGGGCGGGAGCCGGGTTCCAATACATATAGATCGGGGTCGCGTCGCCGATGACCGTCTGTTTTTTTTCCGGACGAAAGGAGTTGTGGTAACCCCGATAATCCGGCTTTCCGCCGAATTCCTCTTCGCGATCGAAGAAGTGGAGTTCTTTTCTGTCGGCGGGCATGCAGATCTGCGGATGTTGGCGCAGGAATGAAGCGAGGGCCGATGTTCCGCCCTTCTGTGTGCCGCCGATGACGAAGCTGACGCGCATCTGCCTCAACAATTTTTCGCGGCGAGAACGCCCACTGTCGTTAGTGACGGGCCTTCGGCCGTTTGAACTCGGCGCCCGGCTTCCACTCCGGCTCCTTGTCCGCGTTTGCGACCTGACAGCCGACGTCGAAAAGCAACTGAACGTCCTCGACCGCGCCGGACAGGTCCCAGTCCGGCTTAATCTCGTCGCTCACCTGGTGGTAATCGTGCAGATCGAACTCGTCCGAGCGCAACGGGGCGTCCGACGGCCGGGCGACGAGATGTTCGCCGTCTGATATGTAAAGGGCGGGAACGCCAACCTTGGAGAATTCGAAATTGTCGGCCCGATAGATTGTTCCCTTTTCGGGCCGGGCATTTGGAATTGTGGTGCGCCCCTGCTTCTTGGCCGTCCGCGCCAGCAGATCGTCCAAACTGGTTAGGCCGAAACTGATGTCGGCAACGTCGCGCGCTTTTCCCCAGACGTTCAATTCATCGATGTTGATGTCGGCCACCGTCTTCTCCAGCGGGTAGAGTGGGTGTTCGGCATAATACTTCGCGCCGAGAAGCCCGGCTTCTTCTGCCGTGGTGCACAGGAAAAGGATTGAGCGCTTCGGGGGCGGATTCAGTTTCGAGAAGGCGGAGGCAATTTGCAGAACCGCGGCATCACCCGACGCGTTGTCGACCGCGCCATTGAAGATTTGATCGCCCTTCAGTTCGGGATGCTTTCCGAGATGATCCCAGTGAGCGCTGTAGATGACGTATTGATCCTTCAGCGCCGGATCGTGGCCGACCAGCTTTCCGAGGACGTTTCGCGATTTGAAGGAGCGAACCGTTTGTTTCACATCGAAATTCACCTTGGCCTGCAGCGCTATCGGTCGAAAATCCTTCGAGAGCGCGGCTTTTTTTAGTGTCTCGAAGTTCTGGCCGGCGTCCGAGAGAAGTTTCTTCGCTACATCGAGCGTGATCCATGAACGAACCGGAACCATGCCGGCGTTCTTATCCGGCGCGTCGAGCTCGAAATTCTCTTTCGACCAGCCGGTTCGAACGACCGAATATGGATAAGCGGCCGCTTCGGTTTCGTGAATGATGATCGCAGCGGCGGCGCCCATCTTCGCGGCGATTTCGTATTTATATGTCCAGCGTCCGTAATACGTCATGGCGCGGCCTTTGAACATTTTCTCGTCGAGCTTTGCCGGATCTTTCGGGTCGGGGATCGGCGGATCGTTGATCAGCATCAGGATCGTTTTGCCTTTAACGCTCGCCCCCTTGTAATCGTCCCAGCCGTATTCCGGGGCGACGATGCCGTAACCGACGAAGATGATGTCGGAGTTTTCGACTTTGATCTCGTTCTCGAGATGCGCCGATGAAGCCACGTAATCGTCTGGAAAGTTGAGTTGAGTCGTCTGTCCTTTGACCGAAAATGACGCCTGCGGGGCGCTCAGGATTCCGGCGAGGGGAACTTCCTGGATGTAACTCCCGTTTGGATTGCCCGGAGCGAGGTTGATCTTTCGCATCTCGCTGCTGAGATATTGCACGGAGAGTTCTTCACCATGCGAACCGGGCGCGCGGCCTTCGAACTCGTCCGACGAAAGGACCTTAATATGGGCGAGCAGTCCGTCGGGCGTTATGGCGTCGAGGCCCGGTTTCAATGCCGGATCAATGAGCGCGTCTTCCGCGAGCAACGAAACATGAGCGGCCAGCAGAACAGCTAGAGCGGGATATGCGAAACGCATTCCGAATTTCTAGCGGCGCTTTGGGCCGGGCGCAATGCTACGCATCCCTCACCCTGGCCCTCTCCCTTCCGAGAAGGGCGAGGGGAAAGAAGCCGAGTGTAATCCCGACCATCTTCCTCCTCGCCCCGCGAAGTAGGGAGAGGATTGAGGTGAGGGGGCTTCTGTTGATTGAATGCGTCCTTGGCTATGACGCGAGCGCAGCTACTTCGGAAGCAGGCTGGGGACGCAGAGAAGACTCTTTGGCGGCATTTGCGAAATCGCCGTTTCTTAAAGTACAAATTCCGTCGCCAGCATCCGTTCAAACCATACATTTTGGATTTTTACTGCGCTTCTTGTCGTCTCGCGATTGAGCTTGATGGCGGTGGACACAACGAGCTGGCGACGAAACAACGCGACGCCAAACGAACTGAGTTTTTGAGCGGAGAAGGTATCGACGTGCTGCGCTTTTGGAACCACATGGTGTTACGGGAGATCGATGGTGTATTGGGAACCATCGATGTCGCACTGCAGAAGCGATCAAAAGTGCATCCCTCACTCTAGCCCTCTCCCTTCCGCGAAGGGCGAGGGGAAAAGAGTGCCGAGCGCGGCGCGCTCTTCTTCCTCCTCGCCCCGTGAAGCGGGGAGAGGATTGAGGTGAGGGGGAGGTGCTTTGACGACCTAACGAGCCGGCGTCGTCGGCGGAGCCGCAGGCGGCTTCTTGTTCGCCGGTCCCTTCTGGATGCCGATGTGCTTCAGGAAGGCGTCGATCGATTGTTTGCGGCCGAGGAATTTTTCGATCGAAACATTGACGTCGCGCGAATCGCCTTGCGAGTAGATCTCATTGCGCAGACGCATCCCGGCGGTTTTATCCAGATACTTGTTCTTCGCGTGATCGAATACCGTCGCCATGTCGGCGGCAATCGCATCGGCCCATGCGTAGCCGTAATAGCCGGCGTCGTAGCCGTTCAGGTGTCCAAAGTAGGTCACGAATGTCGTCGAGGGATCGATTGGCAGAAACACTTTCTCCAGGATCGGATTCGAAATCGCGACGCAATCGTAGGGCGCATCTTCCGCATGTTGATCGTGTAACGCCAGATCCAGTGAGGCAAAGGCGAATTGACGCCGATAAATCACACCGGCGTTCGCGAGGCGCGCGTCATTCATCTTCTGAATGATCTCCGCGGGGATTTTCCTCGATGGATCGCGGTAATCCGCGGCGAAAGTATCCAGAACGCTCTTATCCCAGACCCAGTTCTGCAGCATTTGTGACGGCGCTTCGACAAAGTCGCCCGGAACATGTGCTCCGGAGAAACGCACATATTTGGCGCGTGTGGTGATCGAGTGCAGGGCGTGTCCGAATTCGTGGAAAAGCGTTTCCACATCGGAATGTGTCATCAATGACGGCTTATCCGCGGCCGGCGGAGGGAAATTGCAAAGGAGCGCAACCGTCGGGCGCTGATATTTGCCATCAGGCTGGAGTTTCCCGCAGATGATATCGAACTGCGCGAAGTGATTGAACTTTCCTTCACGCGGGAACATGTCGAGATAGAACATCCCGAGCGGTTCACCGCTGGCCGCGTCGGTAACCATGTAAAGCTGGAGATCGTCGACCCACTTGTAGGGCGCGCTGATCTTCTCAAACTTCAGGCCGAAGATGCTCTGGTAAATGTTGAACATCCCATCGAGCACTTTCTGGTATGGGAAGAAATTCCGCAGCGCTTCCTTGTCGACGGCATATTTCTGTTTGTTGAGCTGGTTGCTGTAATAGCGCCAGTCCCAAACCATGACCTTCGCGTTGGGGTCGTTCGTGTCAGCGGCCTTCATCTTTTGGAGTTCGCTCACTTCGGCGGCGAACTTTGGCTCGATTCCCGTGATCAGGTTGTTGATGTATTGCTTCGCGCCCGCGCCGGATTTGGCCAGTTTGATCTCGGTCTGGAAATCATCCCACGATTTGTAGCCCAGACGCAGGGCGATCTTGTTCCGTAGCGCCAGCATTTGATTGAGAACGGTCGCGTTAGTGTCCTTGGCTAACGAGTCGTGAATGACATAAAGCTTCTTGCGCGTCTCTTCCTTCCTGGCGTTTTCCTCCACCGCGACGAACTGCCAGGTCACGTGCGCCGCGACCGTGAAAGCGTCATCGCCCGTCTTGACTCCCGGTGATGCAAAGAAGCTGTCAGGAACGCCCTCCAATTCTGCGCGTGTGAAAACGACCGGCGCCTTCGCGTTAACGATGTTGGTGTCGAAATCGGTTCCCAGCTTGGTCAGGTCCTTGCGCAGTTGCTCCACTTCCTTGCGCTTGTCCGTCGGCAATTCCAGTCCGGCGCGGCGATAATCGCGCAGGGTTTCCTTGAGTAGTTTGGCATCCTCGCCCGCGAGCTTGGGCTTGGTGTCGGCGAAGGCCTTGATGGCCTTGTAAACATCTTCGCGATAATCAATCCCAACCGCCCAATCCTGATAGGCCTTAACAGCGTTCTCGCCGGCTGTGCGCATGGCTTCGTTCGGGCTGGCTTCCTTGACGATGGTGGCCTTGTTCGCGGCCACGAGCGCGGCGTTACCAAGATCGTCCAGCGCGACGACCGTGTTCTTGAAATTGACCTGGTTTGGTTTCAACGCGCCGATTTGATCCAGGGCTTTGTTCGCCTGGTCGATCGCGTCTTTCATCATCGCCTCGACTTCGGCCGGGGTTTGTTCCCAATGCGGAATCGTTAGCGTGGAATGCGCCTTGTCGGCCGCAGCTTTGAAATCATCGACCGTCTTGTCGGCCGCGATGAGGAGTGAAGGAAAGCCCGCCAGGATGAGGGGAAGACCGAGGCGGACGGGCAATGCGAAGAATTTTGTCATGGGAACCTTTCGTTGTGCGAGAAGCCGAAAGTTGTATACAAAGCGTTGCGGGTAAAGGGAAAACCCGCTCCGACAATGCTGATCCGGAACTTCCTCAGCGCTTTTATCCCGGTTTTTGTGGCCATCGACGCGATCGGCCTGATCGCCATCGTCATTGGGCTTGGCGCGCATACCTCACCGGAAAATCGCCGGCATCAATCGATGCTCGGTATCCTGACCGGGCTTTGTGTTTCGGTTGGCTTTATTTTTCTCGGCAAACTGATCTTCACGGCGGTTGGAATCACGGTCTCCGACTTTCAGGTCGCGGGTGGTTTGATCCTTTTGGTGCTGGCAGTTCGCGAGCTCGTTAGCGTTCATCACGAACGCGGCGGTGGCGAGGATTTCGGGGTGGTTCCGTTAGGCATGCCGTTGATCGCGGGCCCGGCGTTGCTGACGTCGCTGCTCATTCTCGTCGATACGGTCGGCATTTTGATGACCCTGGTTTCGCTCATTGTGAATCTCGCGCTGGTCGCCGTCGGTTTGTGCAATGCCGATCGCTTTACCCATTGGCTGGGCAAGCAGGGGATGCGCGGTGTTTCGAAGTTAATCGCGCTTCTGCTCGCGGCCATCGCCGTCAGCCTCATTCGGCGGGGATGGCAGGGGCACTAGACACAACCCTCACCCTAGCCCTCTCCCTTCCGAGAAGGGGCGAGGGAAGGGACAGAGTGCGTCATCGCGGTCTTTCTTCTTCCTCGCCCCGCGAAGTGGGGAGAGGATTGAGGTGAGGGGCTTTTTGGAGTCTGACCTTGGGATTTGTTTGGAATTTGGTGCTTGGGATTTGGAATTTCCGCGGTGTCCGCCACAAAAATCGCGCTGCAACCCGTTATGACTGAGCCTTCCGTAGGACTTCCTCCGACGGCCCTTTGATTGACACCGCGGCTCCCCCTGTTACTATCCTCGCTCCAATGAGATTTCCCCTCGCGCTCACCAGCAAGATCGCTGCGTACATTGTCGGCCATAAGCTGCGTGGGACCAAGCGTTTCGCTACGGTTCTGCAGCTTGAGCCTTTGCATACCTGCAACCTGACCTGCACGGGCTGCGGGCGTATTCGCGAATACTCCACCTCCATCAAGGACATGATGAGCCTGGAGAGCTGCCTCGGCGCGGCCAAGGAATGCAATGCTCCCATGGTCTCCATTTGCGGCGGCGAACCGCTGATCTATCCGCAAATCGAAGCTTTGATTAACGGCATTCTCGACCAGGGCCGGATCGTTTACGTCTGCACAAACGCCATGTTCATGCGCAAGAAGATGCGTGAATGGCTTGCCACGCAGGTCGCGTCGCGTTCGGCGTTCGTCGAAGAGAAACTGACCGCGCTTGTCGCGGCCGGCCTGGTGACGGAAAAAGATGCGGCCTAAGTTCGCAAAGGTCCGAAAGATCCAAAAAAACCGGTTATCGCGCCGTCATCGTGGATGTACTGGAATGTGCACCTTGATGGACTTGAGCGGACGCACGATTTGATCGTGGAACGCGAAGGCGTGTTCAGCGAATGCGTTTTGGCGATCAAAATGGCGAAGATGCTTGGTTACCAGGTGGCCACCAACACCACCGTCTACAAGGAGACCGACATGGATGAGGTCGAGCAGATGTTCGATTTCCTGTCCGATCTCGGCGTTGACGGACACACCATCACGCCGGGTTACGATTACGACGCCGCCAAGCAGGACATGATCAAGCGGCTCAACCTGCAGCCGGAGAACTTTTTCCTGACGCGCAAGAAGACGGTCGAGAAGTTCGCCAAGATGGAAGAGTGGATGAACCGCTACACTTTCTTCGGCACGCCGGTTTACTTTGAATTTCTTGCCGGCAAACGCGACCTGACCTGCTCGGCCTGGGCCATTCCCACGCGCAACATGAAAGGCTGGAAGGCGCCCTGTTATTTTATGACCGACGCCGCCGGAACGAACGGCACCGGTCATTACGACAGCTATGCCGAGCTGCTCGACCAGGTTGATTGGACCAAGTACGGCGTGGTCGATGGCGTGGCCAAGGATCCGCGTTGCGAGAACTGCATGACGCACTGCGGTTACGAGCCGACTGCCAGCCTTGGGCTGCAGTCACAGCCCGGCGACATGTGGAAAACGATCAAATTCAATTTCGGAGCCAGACCGCGAGCGACCGGCTGCGGAAGTGAGACGGTTGTCTTTAACGGCGTGACCGCGGGCAACGGGCATCTCACCGGCAAGCAGGCCGAAGAGTCGGCTAAAGCTTCCTAGTATTGCCAGGGCAAGGCCCGGCGGTTAAAAAGCAATTCGGATTATCCCGATGCAGACAACATCTCGTCCATCGCATTTGATTCCGCTTCCCAGCGCCCGCGCTGAGGAGCCGGATTCCTTTTTGCCGAAGGAAGCAGAGATCGCTGCGGCGGTGTCGCGGGCGCAGGAGAACCTTCTTCGCCAGCAGCGTCCCGATGGCCATTGGTGTGGGGAGCTGCTTGTCGATAGCACGCTTTGCTCGGACTTCATCGTCTTCATGCACTGGCTGGGCGACGTCGACGCAACCCTGCAGGAACGATGTGTCCGTCACATCGTGAAACGTCAGCTGCCCGACGGCGGTTGGAACATTTACCACGGCGGGCCGAGCGAGATTAACGCGTCGGTCAAAGCTTACTTCGCCCTGAAGCTCGCCGGTTGCTCGATGGAGGCGCCATTCATGTGCGAAGCGCGCGCGACCATCATGCGCTTAGGGGGCATTCCCCGGACGAACACGTTCAGCAAGCTCTACCTCGCGTTGCTTGGGCAGTTCCCATGGAAATATCTGCCGACCATTCCGGTCGAGATGATTCTGCTCCCGACGTGGGCGCCGTTTCACATCTACAAGATGTCGTCCTGGAGCCGGGCCATGCTCATCCCGCTGGCGATCATCAATCATTTCAAGCCAACGCGGGTCCTGCCGGGCGACAAACAGCTTCACGAGCTTTATCCGTTAGGCACTGAGCACAAGGATTTCACTTTGCCGCGGGACGAACGCTTTTTTACCTGGCGCAATTTCTTCCTCCGGGTGGACGAGTTTCTGAAGATTCTGCATC
>Ga0157372_10006129_pt1 | contig 12780 bp, 7 predicted proteins | sample C55metaG_FD_115307 | JGI IMG/M metagenome (GOLD analysis project Ga0157372, IMG submission 115307) | Corn rhizosphere microbial communities from Kellogg Biological Station, Michigan, USA - C5-5 metaG | ecosystem: Host-associated > Plants > Roots > Rhizosphere > Soil | place: USA: Michigan... | reverse complement strand
TTTTCAGCACCGCGAACTGATCGTCGATGAGGCCGCTGAAATTAAGCGTATAGGCTTTAATATCGTACGTGCCGGCAGCAGGCTGGTTGTCGGGATCGAGGTACCACACGCCCTCGGTGCAAATGTGATCGTAAGCAACGCCGGGCTCCGAAGGCTCGGTGGCGACCATGGCTGCATCGCTGTGATTTGTGAGCGGAAGAAATGCGGCATCGATATACGTGAACCCGCCGCCGGATAAAGCATTATCCATCATAACAATGTAACGCGGGCTTGTGGCATCGCCCATCGGGAAATCATAATTGGCGACAGCCCCGGAAAGGATCATCCTGCGCAGGTTCCCGTTGATGTAGCTGAGCGTGTAATCAACGTTGCTTCCGCCCTGCGCCACTGCGCCTGCCGAAGTATTGCTGATGATCACCTTGTTTGTTCCGGTATTGATCACACCTGCGGACAGGGTCATAATGCCTGCAACAGTAACGTTGCTGCTGAGGTTCACCGTCGGTGTGTTTCCCGTGGGTGCAAGATCGAAATTCCCATTCACGCTTACTGCATTCACAACACTTGCAATTCCGCCCGAAGCGCCCGGATTACTGATCGTGAGATTGTTGCAGGTAACTGTGCTGCCATTGCCGACCGATGCGGTAAAGCCATTGTTGGTGTTCACCTTCAGGTTATAATATGTAATGGAGGGCACGGTTTGATTCGCTGCGGCGGTGCTTGTGCCGATCGCAAAATAAGTGGTGCCGGTATTTTCATTGAAGGTTGCATTGGTTAAAGTACAAGCCGGGTCTTCGATCTGCAAGATCCCGGTCGACTGGTTGATGGTACCGGTTTGTGTCAATGCCGTGAGCACCGTCAGGTTATACGTGTTCATGCTGAGTGAAGCCGATACGCCGATGTTGAGCTTGCGCATCACGATGGCGTTTCCCATTGTATAGGCTGCGCAGGCTCCCGATAAAAAAAGGTCCGCGGCGCTGAAATCGCCCAAACCGCTTAAAGCCGTGGCCGTGGTGCCCGTAAGCGTTATGTAATTGCTGCCGTTATTGATGATCGCGCCATCGTTCACAAGGCTTCCGCTGACGCTGAGCGTTCCGGAATAACCTGCGGCGGTCGACAATGAGCTCCCGGCTGCGAGCGTGAGGTTTCTGCAATAAGCGTTGCTGCTTCCGCTGAGTGAGGGATACGTGCTGAGTGCCGCCGGCAATGTTACGCTCCAGTAGATCGTAGGAACAACGGCTGGCGTCCAGTTGGCTGCAGTGAACCAGTCGTTGCTCACGCTTCCGTTCCAGGTAAGCGAGGATACGGAGGCACCGTTGGTAAACCTGTAGATAAGATTGGCGGCGGGAAAGGTAGAACAGGTGGCGCCGTCGATCTGGCAGACAGCTGCATTGGATGCGCCTGCCGCCGAAGTGTTCCATGTATTGCTGCAGCTGGTCACCGACCTGATGTTGTAATCGGCATTGGAGCTTCCTCTTAATCCAACCTGCCCCGAATAAAGCGCCGTTACAAAATAAGGAGAATCATACGGATGGATGTCGATGTTGTTGGAGCCTTCATACAGCTTGATCTGTATATCGATCCTGTTGGCGCTGAACGAACCTGTTGTTACACCGGAAACGATCATGTTGTTCCACTCCACCATAAAAACCCTGTTGGGACAAGTTCCGGTAGTGATGTATTTTAATGTTGCGGCGGCCACGCGTCCCGTGAGATTTGCCGCATAGCCGGCTACCACACCCGACATGGCTGTGGCAGAAGCGATAGGATTGTACTCTGTTGTTGCAGGACTGGTGGAGCCGAACCAGAGGAATCCGTTAGTGCTCACTCCAACAGTTGTGTAGTCAACGCCGTTAAAGCTGAACGGGAAACCGATGGGCACGTTGGTATAAATGGCATTGTCCATGGAAGCGCCGTTGCCGCTCGCAAGCGTGGTGCCCCCGGTCATAAACGCATGGGTGGCAGTCGGCTTGGAAAAAGTATACAGCGTGCTTACCTGCGCGTAGGAAAGTACCGCAAAAAAGGAGAATAAAAGACACAGCATTGCCTTGTTGACCGCAAGCCTTAAGAAATAGTCATATCTCATTTTGTGAGTGCCGGTTATTTTTCCTTACAAATGTGGATCAATAATCAACCGGAATCAATCTTAAATACATTCATTATACTAAGTCAAATCTTGATTATTAATAAATTATACTATATTTGATAATGGTATTATGAATTAATCATACTCTTTCATGATCGCTTCCGATGAACTCCATAAACTGGTAAAATCATTGTCCCAGTCGGAAAAACGCTTCTTTAAAATTTACGCTTCACGCCATGTGATCGGCGAAGGCAATAATTATGTAAGGCTGTTCGACGCCATCGCCCTCCAGAAAAATTACGATGAAAAAGCGCTGAAGGCAAAGTTCAGCGGAGAGCCTTTTATGAAGCGGTTTGCGGCGGTGAAAAACTACCTGCACCTGCTGATCATTAAAAGCATGCGGAACTTTCATGCAGGCTCCACCATCGATGTGGAATTAAAGGAAATGCTGATCGACATTGATTTCCTTTACCAGAAAGGATTGTACAGGCAATGTGAAAAGCTGCATCGCAAGGCTGAAAAGCTGGCGGTGGAAACCGACAAAAAAACGAGGCTGCTGGAGATCCTTGAATGGAAAGCGAAGCTAATGCAGGTGCGCAACAGGGATTCGGAGCCGGAGCGCTTTCACAAAAGCGTGTTTGCCGAGGAAAGCCGCATCCTCGATTCCATCAAGCAAAGCCTGCAGCTGAAGAGCGAGGTGCTGAATGTGTTCTCACAGATCCGTAAAAAAGGATTCGCCCGCTCGGAGAAAGACCTTGAGCTGATGAAGGAGCTGCTCGGCAAATACAAGCGGCTCAATTACAACAAGCTCACCTTCAACGATAAGTATTACCTGAATTACATCCGCACGGTGTATTACACATCCACCGGCAACAATAGCAAGAGCTTTATATACACGAGGCGGAATATCGAGCTGCTGGAATCGATCCCCGCAAAGCTCCGGGAAGAGGAATTTGAAAAGCACCTGGTTACGCTGAACAACCTCGTGGTGAATTACATCCACCTTCAGAAGCTGAGCGAAACGGCGCCGTACATCCGGAAGATCCGCTCGCTGGCAACGCATAACATCCGTGAAAATGTGTTGCTCTGGGCCACCTCCTACAAGCTGGTGCTTGGCGTAAGCATCCGCTCCGCCAACTACGAGCAGGCCGAACGCATTGCCAATGAAGTGGTTTCGGGCATCGGTGTTTATTTCGACAAGATCCCTGCAACGGATATTGTTACATTCAAATACAACATCGCCATCGTGTACTTTGTGAACAACAGGTATTCCAAGGCCATCAAGGCATTGAACGAGATCATCAACGAGAGCTGGAATGAGCATTCGCTGCGCGACGATATCCAGAGCTTCGCAAGGATCATGCGGCTGATCGTGTTCTGGGAAAAAGGCGAGCAGGAAATGCTGCCTTATGCTGCAATTTCCGCCTACCGCTTTTTGTACAAACGGAAGCAGCTGTATAAATTCGAGAACATGGTATTAAGGTTCATCCGCGACAAGCTTCCTTATATCGATACCGGCGCGAAACAAAGCGCTGCCTTCAGGGAGCTGAAAGTTGAGCTGGAAAAGGTATTCAGGGACCCGCTGGAAAGGAAGGTGCTCAATTATTTTGATTTTATCACCTGGATCGAAAGCAAGGTGGATAAGAAGGAGTTCAGGATGCTTGCGAAGGAAAAATTTTCAGAAACGCTTAATTAACGCTGAGGGCAAGGTCGTTAATAAGCTTCATCACATACTCCACCTGCTGCTCGCGGCTGAGGTCGGAGTTATCGAGCACAATGGCATCTTCGGCCTGTGTAAGCGGGTTCTCTTTGCGGTGCGTATCCTCATGATCGCGGTCGAGCAGGTTCTTTTTCACTTCTAAAAATGTGGGATGCTGGCCTTTGGAAAGCATTTCGTCGTACCTGCGCTGGGTGCGGATGTCGGGGTCGGCCGTCATGAACAGCTTGAGCTCCGCATCGGGAAATACATTGGTGCCGATGTCCCTGCCGTCCATTACAATGCCCTTGTTCTTGCCAAGCTCACGCTGGATCGCGATCATCTTTACACGCACGTCATGGATCGCGCTTACCTTGCTTACGTTTTCGGAAACCACCATGTGGCGCAGCTCTTTTTCCACGTTCTCGCCATTCAGGAATGTTTCGGAAGAGCGAGTGGCGGGATTGAATTTAAAGGTAAGATTCATCTCCGGAAGGATGCGCACGATCTGGTCCTCGATGAAGCCATGATCCTTGATGATCCCCTGGCGCAGGGCGTACAGGGTTACGCTGCGGTACATAGCGCCCGAATCCACATACGCATATCCGAGTTTTGCAGCCAAAGCCTTTGCTAATGTGCTTTTCCCGCATGATGAATACCCGTCGATGGCAATGGTGATCTTTGGCATAATGTACCTTTAGTGATGCACAATATTAGGCAATATTTTTTTGAATTCCGAAGGAAAAGCAGGTCGTTTTCGGGAAGTAATTCACCGGTAATTAACCATGGTAATAGGCCGGCTGAATGGAACGCAGATCCTTATGATTTTTATGATTTAATAGGATATGGCGTCTTCGACGCTATGATAGGTTAAGGTTGACGCACTGTGATCTGGGCTGTGGGTCGTCAGTTCGAGTATCACGCTTTTCGCGTGATGTATCGAGAACGTGGGCGGACGGAATAAGATCCTTCGACTTCACTCCGTTCCGCTTAGGATGACATTTAGGACTAAAGTTAAGGATTCGCCGGCGACACAAAGCGCTTCTTCGCGAAGCTGTTGAGGTCGAAGCTGAGGGAAAAATTATTGGACGCGCCGGCGAGGTGGTACACCGCCCTTGCGTAGCTGAAATGGAACTTATACACGCGGAATCCGAAGCCGAACGAGAAGCCGGTCATGCCGCGCTTTTCAGGCACTTTCAATTCCTTGCGGTGCTGGTAGTTGTATCCGCCGCGCAGGAAAAAATTCTTGGTGATAATGAATTCCCCGCCGATCACCATGTGGCGCATGAACTTATCGCCGACAACCTTGTATTTATGCTGCTTGATGGGCTCGCCCGTGAGCGGATCTTCTGTTAATGGCGGATTTGCAGGATCAATATACGTGAGGTCCCATTTTTCAAAATTCTCATACACGAGCGATAAGCGGAAAGGCACATGCTTCGGCTTCATGGAAAGTCCAAGCTGGATCTCGAAAGGCAGCTTCTCTTTGTGGCCTGCGTATGTTTTCCACTGGCGGCCCATATTTTTGATAACAACGGCTGCCGCCCAGCCCCGCTTCGGCCGCACGTACGTAGCTCCGAGGTCGAGCGCGGAGCCGGTTGAGGTATACGATTCGAGATGCGAATAAATGGTTTTTAAGGTTGCCCCCACATACAGGTTGGAATCAAGGATAGAACGTGCATAGCCGATGTTGAAGCTCATTTCATTGGCTGAGAAAGTGCCTTCCTGGTTGCCGATCTCGTCGGCGCGGATAAACTTTCCGTAATCGAGGTACTGGATGCCTGCGCTGAACACTCCGCCAATCTTCGTGAACTTTTTCGCGTAAGCGGCATAGCCGTAATTCACGTCCGCAAAATAATTGATATAGCTGAGGGCGAGGTTGTTGTCCATCGAATCCGACAACAGCGAAGGATTTACCAATGCAACGTTAAGGTCGCCATCGCGGGCGGTAAGCAGGTTGCCGCCAAGCGCGCTCACCCTTGCGGAAATAGGAAGATTAAGAAATTCAAAGGTATTGTTGCCGCCTACCTGGGCATTGGCAGCAAGGCTGATGATAGAAGCAAAAACGAAGAGTACCTTTTTTACATTCATTCCTACAAAGTTAAAAATTATCCGGGTTGTAACGGGAAATGAAGGTAAATATTGCAGGAAATTTAACACTCAGGTAAAAGAAGGAAGATCCCTCCGCTACGGTCGGGATGACATCCTGCTAACCCTGTAAGAATAAGAATACAGAATTATCTTATTTTTTCTTCTCTTCCTTAATATTAAAATCGATCGGGTTCAGCACCTTTTCTTTTAGGAGAGCCTGCTTCACCACATCGATCATTTTCTCCACGTAAATGAATTTTAATCCCTTGAGGTAATCCGCTTTTATTTCAACGATGTCTTTTTTGTTGTCGATGCTCAGGATGATCTCCTTAATGCCTGCACGCTTTGCGGCAAGGATCTTTTCCTTGATGCCGCCTACAGGCAGCACTCTTCCGCGAAGGGTGATCTCGCCGGTCATTGCCAGCTGCGGCTTTACCTTACGCTGCGTAAATGCCGAGGCAAGCGCGGTGAGCATGGTGATCCCTGCGCTCGGTCCGTCCTTCGGCGTTGCGCCTTCCGGTACGTGGATGTGCACATTCCACTGGTCGAAGATATCGGATTTAAGCCCTAAGAATGAGCTGTGCGACTTCAGGTATTCGAGCGCGATCACAGCCGATTCTTTCATCACTTCGCCAAGGTTCCCCGTGAGCGTTAATTTTCCGGTGCCTTTGGTAAGACTGCTTTCAATGAATAAAATATCGCCTCCAACGGAGGTCCATGCCAGCCCTGTTACCACACCGGCCACATCATTGCCCTGGTAGCGGTCCTTTTCATGCGCCGGGCCGAGGATCTTTGTCAGGTCCTTTTCAGTAACGGTTACGCTGTACTTCTGCTCCATCGCTATTGATTTTGCAGCGTTCCTCACCACTTTCGCGATCACCTTCTCGAGTCCGCGCACACCGCTTTCCCTTGTATAATTCTCAATGATGTATTCGATCATTTTCTTATCGAGGAGCAGCTGCTCTTTTTTCACGCCCTGCTCTTCCAGCTGTTTCGGCAGCAGGTGCCGCTTCGCGATCTCCACTTTTTCCTCGGTGGTATACCCTGTGATCTCGATGATCTCCATCCTGTCGCGCAAAGCAGGCTGAATGGTGCTCAGCGAGTTGGCCGTGGCAATGAACATCACGTTGGAAAGGTCGTAATCCATCTCCACGTAGTTATCGTAAAATGCGTTGTTCTGTTCCGGGTCCAGCACTTCCAGCAATGCCGAAGAAGGGTCGCCGTGAAAATCGTTCCCTACCTTGTCGATCTCATCCAATATGAATACCGGGTTGGAGCTGCCGGCTTTTTTGATGTTCTGCAGGATGCGCCCGGGCAATGCGCCGATGTACGTTTTGCGGTGACCGCGGATCTCCGCTTCATCGCGCAAGCCACCCAAGCTCATACGCACATATTTGCGGCCGAGGCTTTCCGCGATGCTTTTCCCAAGGGAAGTTTTTCCCACTCCCGGAGGACCGTACAGGCAGATGATCGGCGATTTCATATTGCCTTTCAGCTTCAATACCGCAAGGTGCTCGAGAATCCGCTCCTTCACTTTCTCCATTCCGAAATGATCCTTGTTCAATACCTTTTCAGCACGCTTCAGGTCGAAGTTATCCGCCGTTTTTTCGTCCCATGGAAGGTCGAGCAGCACTTCGAGGTAATTTGTCTGAATGGAATATTCCGCAGCGTTAGGGTTCATCCGTTCCAGCTTGGTGATGGCTTTTTCGAAGGCCTGTGAAACTTCCTTGCTCCATTTTTTATCCTTTGCCTTTGCGCGCATCTCCTTGATGTCCTGCGCAAAGTTGTTCTCGCCCAACTCTTCCTGGATGGTCTTCAACTGCTGGTGCAGGAAATAATCGCGCTGCTGCTTGTCGAGGTCGACTTTCACCTTCGACTGGATCTGGTTCTTCAGCTCCAGCATCTGCAGCTCTTTGGTAAGGTTCGCCAATACAATGGTAGCGCGGGAAGAAAGGTCGGCCACTTCCAGCATCGCCTGCTTTTCAGCCACCGGCGCGTTCATGTTGGAAGAAATGAAATTTACGAGGAAGGAAGGACTTTCGATATTTTTGAGCGCAAAACCGGCTTCACTCGGGATCTGCGGGCTTTCCTTGATGATCTTCAGGGCGAGGTCTTTCAGCGAAGAAACAAGGGCCTGGAACTCCTTATCGTCCTTGCCCGGCCTCACTTCCGCGAAAGCGGTGATGGAAGCGCGGATATACGGCTCTGTCTGCCTGATGTCCTTTAATTCGAAGCGGCGTTTTCCCTGGATGATCACGGTGGTGTTGCCGTCGGGCATGCGCAGCATTTTAATGATGTGCGCCACGGTGCCGATCTTGTTCAGGTCGTCGATGGTAGGGTCTTCAATGGAATCGTTCTTCTGGGAAACCACACCGATGGTCTTGTCGCCCTTGTAGGCATCCTTGATGAGGTTGATGGATTTATCGCGGCCGACGGTGATCGGGATCACCACGCCGGGAAAGAGAACGGTATTGCGAAGAGGTAATATTGACAGTTCCTCCGGCACATTCTCGGAGTTCATCTGGTCCTCATCCTCGGAAGAAAGCAGCGGAATGAATTCGGTATCCTCATCCATCAGATTATCACGCATCAGTGGTGATAAGCCATTCAGGTCAAAATTATCGGTCATAGTGTGAGAATGTTAATTCGTTTTTGAGTTTTACTGCCCTTCTTTTTTCAATGAATATGCCAATAGCGAAAGCTGGACAATTTGGCACCTTACCTTTCCGGGATCATTCCGGGCTTTTGGTCCGGAGCAGGTAAAACACGTTAATGCAAATGATAATGGCATTGGTGGCGATCACCGGGATCGAATAATTGAGCAGGATGCCGTACAGCACAAAAAAGGCGCAGCCGATGGTGTTCACGATCCGGAGGCGGTTGATGTCCTTCATGAGGAATGATAATAAAATACCTAAGGAGCCGATGTAACCTATTATTTCTGTGATGTTCATTGAAGGTTGAAAATTGGGAAAATTGAAAATTAAAGATTGAAAAATTAAAGATTGAAAAATTGTTTTGTTGAGAGATTGCTTCGTCGTACCTCCTCGCCATGACTCAACTCTTAATGCATCCTGATTGTCATCCTGAGCGAAGCGAATGGATCTCTATGTACATCCGGTTCACATGAAGAAGATTCTTCGCTGCACTGCGTTCCGCTCAGAATGACAATCCTAAATATCCATCCAGCAATAACACCCAGATTCGTAAATTCGTATTCATTCGCGATCAGTACAAAAAACTACTTCCTGTACTTTTCCGTAAGCTCGAACACGTGCGTGAGGATCTCCTGCTCGGTTTCATCGAATACGAGGCTTCTGCGTTCGAACACGCGCGCTGCCACTTCAAAGGCATCCTTCACTTTGTAGGTGGTAAAGCCCGCCGCTCCGCCCCAGGAAAAGGAAGGGACAAAATTACGCGGAAAGCCCGATCCGAAAATATTGGCATTCACTCCCACCACGGTGCCTGTATTGAACATGGTATTGATCCCGCATTTGCTGTGATCGCCCATGATGAGCCCGCAGAACGTAAGTCCCGTTCCTACAAAGCGCTCCTTCGTATAGTTCCAGAGCTTTACTTCCGCATAATTATTTTTCAGGTTGGAATTATTGCTGTCGGCGCCGATGTTGCACCATTCGCCTAACACCGAATTCCCGAGAAAGCCGTCGTGCGCCTTGTTCGAGAAGCCGAAGATCACCGAATTGTTGACCTCTCCTCCTACTTTACTGTGCGGCCCGATGGTTGTGGGGCCGTAGATCTTCGCACCCAGCTTTAAGGCGGAATGCTCGCCCAGCGAGAACGGACCGCGAATGATGGAGCCTTCCATGACTTCCGCATCCTTGCCGATGTAGATCGGGCCTGTAGATGCATTCAAGATCGAACATTGCACTTTCGCACCTTCCTCCACAAAAATATTCTCCAGTCCGATCACCTGGTTGGTAGCGCTGATCGCCAGCGAGATGCGGCCTTTGGTAACCAGCTCGAAATCTTCCCGGATGGCATCTCCGTTCTTTGAAAAAATATCCCAGGGATTCTGGATGTGCATTGCCTTTGCATGCGATTCGAATTTTGTATAGTTATCGCTCAGGGCGATGTCGAATTTTTTATCGGAGCCGGTGTTGGCAGCAATCACGGTTTCGCCGGAAAGCAGCGCATGGTAAGGCTGCAGCAATTTCAGCTCTTCGAGCAGCTTCGCGTTCGGACAAACAGACCCGTTGATCCATACATTGTCGACATCGATCGCAAATTCGAGCGGGAATTTTTTGCTGAGGTACTCCTCCGTTTTCGTGGAAGTTTCCGCATTCAGCATGCGCTCCCATTTTTCCCGGATGGTCAGGATCCCGATCCGGATGTCGGCTACCGGGCGCGTGAACGTAAGCGGCAGCAGGTTGTTGCGGGTGTTGTCGTCGAAGAGGATGTAATTCATAGTTTCATTTTTTACTAATTTATTTGTCATCCCGAGCTTGCCCGAGGGATCTTATTCCAAAATATAAATAATCTGCACAGGCCTGCACACAGAATAAGATTCCTCCGCTCCGGTCGGAATGACAACCGGTGTGCTCCCTCGCAATGACGTTAATTCAAACTCATCTCCTGCTGCTTGTTCAGCATGGTGATGTATGTATCGATCTGCCGGAGAAAATACTTCAGCGTTTGTGTATTATCGGCGTCGATCATCATGTCGTAAATGGATTCATCCTCTTCCTTGTACTTCCCCACTTTGAATTTCGCCTTCGATAAAGCAGTAATGTACTTCAGTGAAAAATGGTCGTGGATGTTGAGATCGATCAGCAGATCGTACTCCTCCTCTATAAAATTATCTATGATGTGCGTGGTTGGCTTCCCGAACCAGTTGGTTTCCTTTGCGGAGAAAAAATCGTACTCCAGCTTCGAATACGTAAGCGCAGGGATCTGCTTTTTGCTGAAATAGCCCATCACCTTCACTTTTTTTGCATGCTCACGAAGGTACACCACATAGCGCTTCACCAGCTCGTAATCTTCCGGGTTGGAAGCGTCGAACAGCATTCCCACAGTGCGTACGCCGTGAAAGTTGAATTTATTCTGAAGCACTTTACGCGGATTGCCGAGCAGCTCTTTCTTCAGAAAGCTTCCAGCAAACCAGGTCTTTATTTTCTTAAACATGCTATTCTATCATTTTAATGAATTCTTCTTCCGAAATGATCGGCACGCCCAGCTTTTCGGCCTTCTTTAATTTTTCAGGCCCCATGTTCTCACCGGCAAGCACGTAGCTGGTTTTGCCGGAGATAGAGCCTACATTCTTCCCACCGTTCTGCTCGATCATCTTTTTGATCTCGTCCCGCGAGAATTTACTGAACACGCCGGATACCACAAATGTTTTATCTTTCAGCTTATCGCTGGCATTGCTCATCTGCTCCTCCGAGAGCTCGAACTGCAGTCCGTGCTGACGTAACCGGCTGATGATCGCCGCATTCTCCGCGTCTGCGAAAAACTCAACAATGGTGTTCGCAATGCGCTCGCCGATATCGCCCACTTCGAGCAGTGTTTCAACGCTGGCTTTTGAAAGCGCATCGATCGACCTGAACGAGTGCGCCAGTTTTTTTGCGGTTGTTTCACCAATATGCCTGATGCCGATCCCGAACAGCACACGCTCGAACGGCACCTGTTTCGAAGCTTCAATGCCGGCAAGCAGGTTGTTCGCGCTTTTCTCGGCCATGCGGTCGAGCTTCAGAAGATCTTCTTTTTTAAGTTCGTACAGGTCGGCAATGTTGCGGATGAGCCCCGCGCCAAACAGCTGCGCGATGGTTTCCCCGCCGAGGCTATCGATGTTCATCGCCCTGCGGCTTACGTAATGCTCTATCTTTCCTTTTACCTGGGGCGGACAGCCGGCTTCGTTCGGACAATAATGATTGGCTTCGCCTTCATTGCGTACCAGCTCTTCGCCGCATTCGGGGCAATGTGTGATATAAACCGTAGGACCGTTCGATTCAATGAACATGTCGCGCTTGCTGAAGTCGACGGCAATGATCTTCGGAATGATCTCCCCGCCTTTTTCCACAAACACAGTATCACCCAGCCGCACATCCAGCTTTTCAATAATATCGGCATTGTGCAGGGAAGCGCGCTTAACGGTGGTTCCAGCGAGCTGCACCGGCTTTAAATTCGCCACCGGCGTAATGGCGCCTGTGCGGCCAACCTGGTAGGTTATTTCGTTTAATACGGTGGACACCTGCTGCGCCTTGAACTTATATGCAATGGCCCAGCGGGGCGATTTGGCGGTAAAGCCGAGGAATTTCTGGTGCTCGTAGGAATTCACCTTGATCACCACGCCGTCGGTTTCCACATCGAGGTGGTGGCGCTTCTTATCCCATTTCTCAAGGTATTTGAGGATCTCCTCCACCGATGAAACCTTTTCCATATCGGCTGAGACCCGGAAGCCCCATTTTTTTGCTTCCAGCAGGTTCTCATAATGCGAGGCATGCGGCAGGTTTTCTCCGAGCAGCGAGTAGAGATAGCAATCGAGCTTTCTCTCCGCAACCGCCTTCGAATCCTGCTGCTTGAGCGTTCCGGAGGTCGCATTGCGGGGGTTCTTCAACTGCTTCTCGAAGATCTCCTCCTCATCGTATCCTTCTTCCACCAGCTGCTTCCGCATCTCTTCATTGATGCGCAGGAACTCCTTCTTCGGCATAAAGATCTCGCCGCGGATCTCGAATTCATCCGGGAAGCCGGTGCCGCGTAACTTCAGGGGAATGCTTTTGATGGTCTTTACGTTGGCGGTGATATCGTCTCCTTTTTCACCGTCGCCACGGGTTACCGCCTGCGCCAGCTCTCCGTTCACATACGTAAGGGAGATGGAAACCCCGTCATATTTCAGCTCGCACACATATTCCTGGTCACTGATGCCGGCTTTGCGGATGCGCTCGTCGAAATC
>Ga0157372_10006127_pt1 | contig 12780 bp, 9 predicted proteins | sample C55metaG_FD_115307 | JGI IMG/M metagenome (GOLD analysis project Ga0157372, IMG submission 115307) | Corn rhizosphere microbial communities from Kellogg Biological Station, Michigan, USA - C5-5 metaG | ecosystem: Host-associated > Plants > Roots > Rhizosphere > Soil | place: USA: Michigan... | reverse complement strand
TCATGCCGAGCCAGCGGTCGCACCAGTCGCTAACGGTCTGGTTCCAGAGCTGCGAGTTCTGCGGCTTGAGGATCCAGTGGCCCTCGTCCGGGAAGTAGAGCATCCTCGACGGCACACCGAGCAGTTGCAGCGCCGTAAAGAGCTGCAATCCCTCCGACACATCCAACCGCATATCCCTCTGCGAGTGCACAACCAGCGTGGGCGTGTGGGCGTTCTTGATGGCCAGCATCGGCGACCACTTGCGGAAGGGGTCTTCCGACGCAGGCTTGTCGTAGAAGTCCCATGGATGCGCTGGCTTCGTCGGTTCGACGACCGCATCGGGGCCGGTGCCAGCCAGCGGGCGGAACTCCCACTCGTTGAACCAGAGCTCTTCGGTGTCGCCGAAGGCGGACTGCGGGTTGTACATGCCGTCGTGGGTGACGATGCACTTGAAGCGGTTGGTGTGGGTGAGGACCCAGTCGGCCATGAAGCCGCCGTAGCTGGCGCCGAGGGCGCACTCGCGGTTCTTGTCGATGAAGCTGTAGTGCTGCTCGGCGTAGTCGAGGCCCTTCATCAGGTCGACGTAGGGACGGCCGCCCCAATCACCGGAGACCTCTTCGAGGAACCTCTGGCCGTAGCCTGTGGAGCCGCGCGGGTTGATCATCACCACTACATATCCGTTGGCGGCAAAGAGCTCGGGGTTCCAGCGGTAGGACCAGACGTCTCCCCACGCGCCCTGCGGGCCGCCGTGAATGAGGAATTTGACGGGGTATTTCTTGGAGGGGTCGAAGTTGGGCGGCTTGACGAGGAAGCCCTCAACCTTCGCACCGTCAGCTCCCTCAAACCAGAAATTCTCTGCCTGATCCATGTAGATGGAACTCACGATTTCGTCGTTCAGATGCGTAATCATCATTGACTCGCCGCCGCCGAAGCCACCCTTCTCACGAACGAGCGGCTTTGTCGCGAAGAGTTCAGCAGGATGATTCACGCCCATTCTTGTGGCAACGAGAGCGCCGTTCGAAAGCATATGAACGTCGCTGAACTCACCCGGATCTTCTCGCTTCCGGAATACCTGTTTCGGAGCGTCCGGAAGGAATGGAAGCAAGTAGATGGGGGCCTCGCCTGCAGTTCCACTGACGAAGACGATCGCGCTCATGCTCGGAACCCATGAGAACTCGTCGATCCAACCGTCGAAGTCCCGAGTCAGGTCTTTGATCTCTCCTGAAGAACGCTTCATCACGACGAGATCAAATTTGTCTGACTCGTAGCCGTTGCGTGCCTGCGAGCGCCAAGCGAGGTACTTGCCGTCAGGCGAGTACTGCGGGCCGTCGTCGCTGCCGGGGCTGGTGGAGACCTTCACAGCTTTCGCGCCGGGCTCGTCGAGCTTGAGGGTGAAGATGTCGTTGTTGGTGGACTCGCCGGGCTGCGGGAAGACACCGGGCTTGGCAAAGCCGACCTCAAGGTTAGTTTCGTAGGCGATCTCATTCGAGTCGGGAGCCCAGGCGTAGCCGAGCGGGCCGCCGAGGAAGAAGGTCGGTGTTTCGGCGTCACCTACAGCCGAGCGCGGTGTGAGGTCGCGGAGGTTGTGGCCGTCGGCGTCGACGACGGCGATGTGGCTGCGGCGTTTGCCGGTGAAGTGGTCCCAGTGGCGATAGAGGAGTGAATCCCAGATCTGCGCTTTGACGGGCGAGGCGTCGGCGGCCTTCTGCTTCTCCGCGTTGCAGGCGTCCTCCTTCGACCAGTCGCCGAAATCAGAACATTCGGGGTAGACGCTGACGGTGAAGAGGAGGCGTTTGGAGTCGGGCGACCAGATGGCGCCGTCGGCGCCGCCATTAACATTGGTCACCTGCACGGGGTCGCCAACCTTGCCGGCAGCGTCATCCCACGGCATGCGATAGATCTGGTCTTTCATGCTGAGAGCGATGGATTTGCCATCTGGAGCGAATCGTCCATTTGCCTCGCCGTCGCCGTTCGTGACCTGACGCTCCTTCGCCGAACCGTCGAGCGGCACCACCCATAGATGATTCGTCTTGGTGTTCTTCTCGAGCGAGACGTCAGTGACGGAAAACAGCACCCATTTGCCGGAGGGCGAGATCTGCGGGTCGGAGACGCGCTTCATCGCCATGAGGTCGGCGAAGGTGATGGGGCGCTTCTGTTGGCCAGCAGACGTAAGCGGGGCGATGAGGGTCGCGGCGAGGAGACAGGTAAGAAGGCGCATCGGGGGACAGTGTAGCGCGGTGGATTGCAGGAATTCTCAGGTACCGGGTGGCGGCGGGTGTGCGAGAATGCTTCACGTCTCCCTGACGGCCCTGGAGAGACATGGCGGGGAGCCCTGGAGTGACCCATGCCCGATGAAGACCATTCCTTAAGCTTCGAGATTGAGCGCAACGAGGACGCGGCACTGGTGACGTGCCATGGCCGCATGTTGGCGTGGGGCACGGACGACTTCCAGGAAGCGGTGAAGTCGCTGCTGCCCGGGACGAAGCAGATTGTCATTGACTTGGCCGATCTGAGGTTTGTGGACAGCATGGGACTTGGCGCGCTGGTGCGGCTGTACGTCTCCGCGCGACAGTCAGGCAGCCGGCTGTGGGTGGAACACCTGGGCAAGCAGGTGCACAACGTGATGCAGATAACGAACCTGCTGCCGCTGCTGGCCCCGGCGTATGTGGCTAATCTTCCGGCCGCCTGAATCGCCGGCCGCCTGAATCGTTGACCGCCTGAATCGTTGAATGCAAGATGAGCGCCGGGGGTTGCAGAACCTTTTCCCTCGGCCTACCGTCTAGTTCAGTAGGATCTCTCTGGCTATGTATCGTTCGCTCATCTCGCTCGCACTCTTCGCCGCCGCGGTGCCGCTTGCCGCGCAAAAGGGCTTTGGTCCGCTGGACCCCTCGCAACCGACCGGGACGACGGTCGAACAGATTGTTCAGAAGATGGCCGCGCGTGAGACCGCCTTCGAGCAGGCACGCAACCAGTACGAGTATCGGCAGACAGTGAAGATGGACACCGTCAACGACGATACCGGACGGCCGGATGGCGAGTTTCTGCAGGTGAGCGACATCACGTTCACTCCCGACGGGAGGCGAGTGGAGCATGTTGTGTTTGCTCCTCAAAATACGATTGAGCGTGTGATTCTGACAGAAAATGACATGAAGGACGTCGCGGAGAGGATTCCGTTCATCCTGACGCAGGCGCAGATGCCGGACTACAACCTGACGTACCTGGGCAAGCAGAAGGTGGATGAGCTGGACACGTACGTCTTCGACTGCGCGCCGAAGCAGTTGGTGAAGGGCCACCGCTACTTCCAGGGCAAGGTCTGGGTGGACCAGCAGGACAACGAGATCGTCCTTGTGAACGGACTCAATGTGCCGCAGGATACGCGCAAGGGTCATGAGGACCTGAGCCCGCCGTTCACGACCTACTACGAGCAGATCGACGGAAACTACTGGTTCCCGACCTACACAAAGGCTGAGGGCATTCTGCACTTCGCGGCACAGGATGGCGCGATGGGCCAGGATGTGCACATCCTCTCGAAGGTACAGTTCTCGAACTACAAGAAGTTCAACTTCCACTCGAACATCAAGATCACGTACGGCAATGAGACGATCGCTCCGGGTCAGAAGCAGCCGGACGCGGGCGATGGTTCAGCGCAACAGCAGCCTGCGCAGAAGCCAAAGCAGTAGCTAAAGCATTTCTCCTGATACTCCGCCTATATGAGCCGTGAGATGGCTGTTTTCTTCGCAGGAAAACGGCGCGAACGGCCTCGGCTTCACGCTAAATCTTCAGGAGAAATGCTTAATCGCTCAGGACGTCCTCGTTGTAGTTGAGGAGCAGTTTTTTGCCCGGCGAGGGCAGCTTGACCTTCACCGTCTGCTCGAGGTTCGTGACCCCGCGCATCTTCATGCTGCCGAGACGGATGGTGTTGCCATTCGACATCTGCAGATAGACCGGGATGAGCATGAGGAAGTTGTCGGAGACGCCGCTCTGCGCGATTTTGAAGTGGACGGTCGTGACGCCGTCTGCGCCGGTGGTGAGGTCTGACGTGAGGTCGTAGTGGGGCACCTCGGTGCCATAGACGTACTCGTTGAAGAACCAGTCGAGCTTGCCGTCGCCGGTAGCGTCGGCCCACTTGGGCAGTGTCTTCTCCAGCGAGTGCTTGAAGTCATCCGTGGAGGCGGCTTTGCCGGCGTACTGCTGCACGAAGGCCTGCATGGATTTCTTGAAGGGCTGATCCTGATACTGCGGCGTCCAGTAGATCATCTGGATCATGTGCAGGATGTAAGCGCCCTTCGCGTAGATGAGAGCCTGATAGACGTCGTCGCCGGTTTTGGAGTTGTTGACACGGTAGCCCATCGTGACAGGGCCGACGTCGATGGGGCGCTTGCCGTAGCTGCTCTTCTGGAGAAGCTGACGATGCTGGTCGTCCCAGTACTTGTGGTAGCTGTCCATCTTCGGGGAGGTGTACATGAGGAAGAGGCTCGCGGAGAAAGTCGCGAAGCCTTCGCTCATCCACTGATCGCGATAGCTGGACCAGCCGACAAGATCGCCCCACCACTGATGCGCGACCTCGTGCGGTGTGACGGACTCCCAGAACGAGGGCATGTCGAAGCTGCGGAGACCGACGCTGTTCTGTTCAGTGGCGTCCCAGAAGGCGCAGATGGGGAGGTAGACCATGGTAGGCCAGCCCTGGCCGTCGAGGCACGTGGTCTGCTCGGTGAGCGAAACGTGATCGTAGGGCAGCTTGCCGAAGTAGTCGCTGTAGATCTGGATGGCGGCGTTGCCCTGCGAGACCTGGTTCTTGAGGCCAGCGGTGGCGGAGAAGCTGCCGTGGCCCTCGTTCGCTGCGTTGGCGATCCAGTCGGGAAGATTCACGTTGGCGAAGCCGTCGACAACAAAGCCCTGCGGCGTCTTGATCTCCTCCTGCTTGAACTCGCCGATGTTGAAGCCGGCGACGGGGATGGGCGCACGCGTCTGCCAGACGTAGCGCTCGACACTGCCGTCGTGATCGTGCGCGACCTGATCGCCTGTCGCGACCGCCTGCAGGCCCTTGGGCAGATGGAAGGTGAGCTTATAGTTTGCGAAGTCGCCGGAGACCTCATGGCCTGCGGGGTACCAGGAGGTGCGAGCGGCGTGCACCAGGTCGTAGACGTTCACGCCGGCATGCTCCACTGCGTCGGGGCCGGAGTACTTCACGAGCAGGCGCATTGGCTTGCCCATGGCCGCGCCCTGGGGAAGTTCGACTGCGAAGTCAGGGTCGCGAAGCTTGTCCTCCTGGATGAAGTCAAGCGGCGCGCCGGTCTCGCTGTAGACGCCGGAGACGCGCAGCGTAGGAAATAGATCGAAATGGATGACGCGCAGACCGGGGCGGTTCACATTGAGCGAGACGGTGGCAGCGCAGGTGATCTTGCCGGACTTCTCGAGGCTGAGGTCGATCGCCTCGTCGGTCACATGCGCGGGCAACGCGACGGCATCAGAATCCGCCCCCTGGATGCGATAGGCAGTCCACCCATGAAAGTCGCCGGTATCCCACGTGGCGAGTTCCACCTGATCGCCGTCAGCGCTGAGCGCGCCTTCGGGGTCGACGATGAACAGAAGATTTTTGCCCGCGAAGAATCCGCCCGCGCGGAAGGAAGCGAGGAAGAAGCTTCCGTGGCGGTCTGCAGGCTTGTCTGTCAGCACGTCCTCGAGCAGACGCGCCTCGAGATTCCAGTGGATCGTCTCGCGGAAGTCCTTGGCGAGCTCGGCGGCAGGCTTCGAGGCTTCGGTTGCGCTGCCGCTCGAGGGACCGGTGGAAGCCTTGCGAATCTCGTCCGCCGTCCCGTCGGTGAAACGCAGCACAACTGTGGTGAACTCCTGCGACATCTCCGAAGTCTTCGTCAGCAGCGCGAGGGAGCGACGCTCGTTGGGGTCGGTGGGGGCAAGCGTGAAATGACCTTTGCCCTCAAAGACAGCGCCGGTGACGTGGCCGTTCACCGGCCCGTACAGAAAGAAGCTTCCATCGTCGAAGCGAAAGCTGCCGCCCTGGCGCTCGATGATGAGGTTCTTCACCGCGAGGCCGGGACCGACCGGAAGGTTCGACCGGAGCGCGGCGTAGGTTCCCTCAGAGTTCGGTACATGCGCCGTACCGTTGGGTTCAATCACCGGAGCCGAGAGTTGCGCGAGACACACACATGGCATGAACGCCATCGCCAGGACGAGGCAAAGAGGCCGGACTGCTGGGAACATGGCAGCCACTATATCGCACGGCGCAAATTGCGCCAGGCAAATTTTGCGCACGGAAGTACCGCGTGTTCCGTTAGCTGCGCTCGAGGGCCATCGCAACAGAATTGCCGCCGCCGAGACATAGCGCGGCAACGCCTTTCTTTGCGTCGCGGCGTTGCATCTCGTGCAGCAGCGTCGTGAGGACGCGTGCGCCGCTGGCACCGATGGGATGTCCGATAGCGACGGCGCCGCCGTTCACGTTCACGCGCTCGAGGCCGAGGCCGAGCTCTTTGGTGACACCGAGCGCCTGCACGGCGAAGGCCTCGTTGAGCTCGAAGAGATCGACATTGCTCATCGCCCATCCCGCGCGCTCCAGCACTCTCCGCACTCCGATGACGGGGGCCAGCATCACCCAGCGCGGAGCGACGCCGCTGGTGGCCTGCGCGCGGATCGTTGTCATCGGCTTCAGCTTCAACTCGCGGGCTTTGTCGGCGGACATGACAACGACCGCTGCGGCGGCGTCATTCACGCCGGGCGCGTTTCCGGCGGTGACCGTGCCCTGTTTGCGGAAGGCGGGCTTGAGTGCAGCGAGCGCTTCCAGGCTGGCGTCGTCGCGCACGCTCTCGTCGCGCGTGACGGTCGTGCTTCCTTTCTTGCCCGGGATCTCGACGGGGACGACCTCGGCGTCGAAGCGGCCTTCGTTCCAGGCGGCGGATGCCTTGCGGTGCGAGTCGAGCGCGAACTGGTCCTGCTGCTCGCGGGTGAAGCCGTGCTTGTCGGCGACGAGCTCAGCGGTCTCGCCCATATGGAAGTCTTCGCAGGCACACCAGAGGCCGTCGCGGATCATCGAGTCGACCGCAGGGCTGTCGCCCATGCGCATGCCCTTGCGCGCGGCGGGAAGAAGATAGGGCGCGTTGGACATCGACTCCATGCCGCCGGCGACAGCGATCTCGGAGTCGCCCTGCGCGATGGACTGCGCGGCGAGGCCGACGGCGCGGAGGCCGGAGCCGCACACCATATTGATGGTCAGTGCGCTGACGGAATCAGGGATGCCTCCGCGCAGAGCCGCCTGGCGCGCGGGATTTTGTCCAAGCCCCGCGGGAAGAACGCAGCCCATGATGCACTCGTCGACTTTGGCGGAGTCGATGCCCGCGCGGTCGATCGCAGCGCGCACTGCAATCGCGCCGAGTTCGACGGCGCTCAACGACGAGAGGCCGCCGAGAAATTTTCCAACCGGTGTGCGAACCGCGCTGACGATGACAACTTCACGCATGGATGATTCTCCTCGACGTAACTTCGCGACGAAGTATACGTGTCATTTGGATGCGCTGGCGTCGCGCTCGATGCTGCATCATGCGACGTCAGGTGTGTGATGAAGTCCTTGAGAGGGATGAAATGTCATCCGAATGTCGTCGGAGGGCTGTGCAAAGCACGGCAGAAATTCCTCCTTAACCTTCTTTTTTCTCTTGACTCTAAGGCGAAGGAAATCTATACCTTCGTTAGCTGCATTGCAGCGTCGATGGTCAACATCGATTGGGAGCGCAGGCAAACGCAACCAAGGCAAAGCAACAAACAAAGGCAACACACTCGGGGGACGCCAAAGAGAGCGTCCCCCGAGGTGTTTTTCGACGAGTGTTCATGCGGGTTTGCACGCACTCTCAAAATTCTTCGCATCGCAGTATCCTTGAACACGATGACGCGCCGACGCTGGATCGCAGACAAATTCTCCGACACGAACGCCTCACTCACGGGTGACCAGGCACTCCACCTCGCACGCGTTCTGAGGGCACAACCCGGACAAATTTTCGATGTTGTGGCGAACGGGTTCCTGCGACGTGCCACGGTTGTAAACGTCACCGAACAGGAGGTTACTTTCGCGTTAGGTGAAGAGCTTGAGGCGGAAGCAGCACTTCCCGTTCATCTTCTGCTCGCCATCATCAAGTTCGATCATTACGAGTGGGGACTCGAAAAACTGACAGAGCTTGGGGCGGCGAGAATTACGCCGGTGATCGCGCGGCGCACGGAAAAACATCTCGCGCTCGCCTCCGCCAAACGTGCAGAGCGCTGGCGGCGGATTGCGCTGGAAGCGGCGAAGCAGTCGCGCAGAAGCGATCTACCGCAGGTGGATGATCCGCTGCAGTTGAAGCAGGCACTCGCCCAGGTGAATGCACCGGTGAAGCTGCTGCTCGCGGAGACGGAGCAGGAGAATTCGTTGGCTGCGGCGCTGAAGGATGCGACCGGCGAGATTGCGTTGGCGATCGGGCCAGAGGGTGGATGGACCGCGGACGAGATGAAGCTGTTCAGCGAGAGCGGGTGGCGGCACATCACGCTGGGGCCGAGAATTCTGCGAGCCGAAACGGCGGCGATCGCGGCGCTGAGTATTTGCTCGGCATTGGTCTAGCTGCAAACAAAAGCGGCCGAACATATCGGCCGCCTCACTTTCTGTTCTCGACAATTCAGGCTACGAGAACATCTCCTTCACCTTGTCGAAGATCCCGCGCGACTGCGGCACGTTGTCTACCTTGAGCGACTCGCTCAGCTGGCGCATGAGTTCCTTCTGCTGCTTGGTGAGCTTCGCCGGTGTCTGCACGCGGACCTCGACGATGAGATCGCCGCGGCCGTGCGCGTTGAGGTGCGGCACGCCCTTGCCGCGCAGACGGAACTCCTTGCCGCTCTGCGTGCCCTCCGGAACCTTGAGGGCCTCGGGGCCGTGCAGGGTTTCGATCTCGAGCTCCGTGCCCAGCGCCGCCTGCGGGAAGCTGATCGGCATCACGCAGTGCAGGTCGTCGCCGTCACGCTCAAAGAACTTGTGCGCGCGGACCTCGAGCACGACGTAGAGATCGCCGGATGGCCCTCCCCACTTTCCTGCGTCGCCCTCGCCCGCGTAGCGGATGCGCGTCTCGTTCTCGACGCCCGCCGGAACCTTCACGAGGATCTTGTGCTCGCGCTGCAAGCGGCCGTCGCCGCGGCAGGTCTTGCATGGGTGACGCACGACCGAGCCCGTCCCGGAGCAGACCGGGCAGGTGCGCGCGACCGAGAAGAAGCCCTGCTGCGTGCGAATCTGGCCGCGGCCGCCGCACTGCTGGCAGGTCTCGGGCTGGCGTCCGCCTTCGGAGCCGGTTCCGCTGCAGTCGTTGCAGGCCTCGGCGCGGCGGATGTTGATCTCGCGCTCGATGCCGAAGACAGCCTCTTCGAATTCGAGGCGGAGATCGAACTTGATGTCACGGCCGCGTGCTGCGCGCGACGCGCGACCGGCGCGAGTGCCCATGTTAAACATCTCGCCAAAGAGATCGCCGAAAATGTCCCCGAGGTCGCCCTGCGCGAACGGTCCACCCGCAAACGGATTGCCCGCCGCACCGGCGGCGCCAACGCCCGCATGACCGTAGCGATCATAGGCGGCGCGTTTGTCCGGGTCGCTGAGCACCTGGTAAGCCTCGCTGCAGGCCTTGAACTTCTCCTCCGCGTCCGGATTGTTCGGATTGCGGTCGGGATGGTGCTGCATGGCGAGTTTGCGATACGCAGCCTTCAGCTCCGCGTCGTTCGCCGTGCGCTCCACCTGCAAAATCTCGTAATAGTCCATCTTCATCGTTGCGGTCGCCATCTACACACTTCCCATCATCGCTCGCGAGCCCTTTCGGCGCGCGCCTTTGTTCAATTTGAAACTAGTCACTCACCTGTTTCGCGTTGGTCGCAATCTTCACCAGCGCCGGGCGCAGCAGCTTGTCGCGCAGCTTGTAGCCGCGGCGGATCTCTTCGATGACCTGGTGGTCCGGCACGTCATCGCGCTCTTCGCTGCCAAGCGCCTCATGCACGCGCGGGTCGAACTGCGCGCCCACCGCCTCCACCGGCTGCACGTTCAGCCCGCGCAGCGCCTCTTCCATCTGCTTGAGGATGAGCTCAACGCCGGCGCGAAGCTGCTCGACCGAACCCTCCGACTTGAGCGCAAGCTGGAAGTTGTCCATCACGCCGAGGAACGGGTCGATCGCGGATTGCGTCGCGTAGTCGCGCGCGTCCTGGCGCTCCTTCACCTCGCGCTTGCGGGCGTTGTCGAACTCGGCCTGCAGGCGCGCCAGCCGATCCTTGAGCGCATCGCGCTCGTCACGCAGCGTTGCGATCTCGGCGGCTTGTTCGGCTGCCTGCTCATTGACCTGTTGTCCCTGCTCAGCGGCGGACTCCACCTGCGCGGCGCCTTGTCCCTCCTGCGCCTCTTCCATCCGCTGAATCTCTTCTGTCCCTGTCATACGTCTATCCTTTCCAAAAACTCCCGGCCGCGGCCATCGCGTGCGAACGTTGCTCATCGCTAAACCTCATCTCTACATATCCGATGCGCTCAAGAGCTTCGCGGCGTCAGCGCGCGTTCGAGCATCTGCGCCACATAGGCCACCGCACTCATATTGCTGGGGTAGTTCATCCGCTTCGGCCCGATCACTCCAACTGAGCCCAGGTTTTCGCCGGCCACACGGGCAGGCGCGGCGATGAGCACCAGGCCTTCCATCTCCGGCGCATGCTGCTCTAAATCAAATACAACCCGGACCGACTCCTGACGCGCGTCGATGTACGCATTCAGCAGCTCAATGAGCCGTTCCTTGGTCTCAAGCGCCGTAAGCATCTCGCGCAGTCGCGCGCGGTCCTCCGGCAGGCCGAGAAGGTTTGCGACGCCATCGACAAAGACTGCCTGGTCGCCGGCCGCGACACCGACGGCCTGGTTCCAGAGCTGCTGCGCAGCCTCCATCATCTGCTGGTAGGTGCTGCGCTCGCTTTCAATCCGGCGCGCGATCTCGGTGCGGATGCGCTCCATCGTCCAGCCGCGGAAGTTCTCATTGAGGAAGCGCGAGGCCGTCTCGAGTTCCAGCATCGTAAGGTCACGGTCGATCGAGAGCACGCGGTCGCGCACCATGCCGCTGCGCGTCACAACCACGGCGAGCACGCGATGCTCGGCGAGGCGGCTGAAGTGTACGTGCTCCAGCGTGTCGTGCGAGCTGGCGGTGGACATCGCGAGGCCAACGCCGCTTGAGAGCACGGCGAGCACGTGCGACGTGCGCTCCAGTAACGCCTCCGCTCCGGCAATGCCTGCGAAGCTGGTATCGATGCGCGACTGAAGCTCGGCGGTGGAGGGCGCGTTGAGCCTGGCTCCGCTGAGCTGCTCAACGTACATGCGGAAGGCGCGCGCGGAGGGCACACGCCCGGCGGAGGTGTGTGGCTGTTCCAGCAGGCCCTTCTCCGCCAGGTCGACCATCTCGTTGCGGATGGTCGCCGAGCTGGCAGGGCCGCCTGACATCGGCAGCCGCGCAATCGCGCCCGAGCTCACCGGCTCGCCCGTCGCAATGTACTGCTCGACGATCGCCGTGAGAATCTCGCGCTGCCGGGTTGTCATGTCGTTCCGCATACTCTGTCAGGGACTAGGTGCTAGGTGCAACCTCGGGTTTTCTAGAACCTGGCACCTAGAACCTGAACCTTCTCTCTACGAAATCTCCAGTACATTCTCACTCTGCGCCGCCACCTGCTCCGCACGAGCCTTCACCTTCTCCGCAATGGCCGCAAACTCGCGTCCGCGTGCCGACTGATCGCCTGCAAGCGAGGCGGGAATTCCTCGATCGCCACCCTCGCGCACCTGCGGGTCGAGATCGACCGAGCCGAGGAAGTTGATACTGAACTGCTTCGCCGTCTGCTCTGTCGCTCCCGCGCCAAAGACGTCGATCACGCTTCCGTCCGGCAGCGTCATCTGGCTCATGTTCTCCACCATGCCCAGCACCTCGACGTTCACCTGGTGGAACATCTCCAGCGCCTTGCGCGCATCCTGCAGCGCCACGCTCGAGCCCGTCGAGACAACGATGGCTCCGGTCAGCGGCACAGTCTGGACAAGCGAAATCACGACGTCGCCCGTGCCCGGCGGCAGGTCGATGATGAGGAAGTCGAGCTCGCCCCACGCCACCTGCTGCAGAAACTGCTTGATGATGCCGTGCAGCATCGGCCCACGCATCACCATCGGCTTGTCGCCCGGCGAGATCAGCCCCACCGACATGAACTTCACGCCGTGCGCTGTCAGCGGCTCAATCATGTTGCCCGGCAGCACATTCGGCTGCCGCGTCACGCCAAGCATCGTCGGCACATTCGGCCCGTAGATATCCGCATCCAGCAGTCCCACGCGAAGTCCCTGCTTCGCGAGACTCACCGCGAGATTCACTGCAACGGTGGTTTTGCCAACGCCGCCCTTACCCGAGCCCACCGCAATCACGTGCTGCACGCCCGGAAGCGGCTGCGGTCCCATCGGCTGTTGTCCTGTATGTGCCATCAATTTCGCCTTTTCACTAACTACTAACCACTAACAACTAACTATTGCCTTTACACATGCCACTCAGGCGGCAGAGCCGCCCGCAAATTCTTCCGCCGCTGCACCTCTTCGCTACGCATCTCGCGGCGGCGGCCGGCGTCTTCGAAGCGGCGCTTCTGATGCTCCGTCTCGGGAATCACCTGCGGCACCTCAATTCTCTTCCCTGTCGCATCCACCGCCACAAACGTCAGGTAGGCCGTAGCAACCTGCCGAAACCCTCCTCCATTGCGAACGTCCTCCACCATCGCCTTCACGCCGACCTCCATCGAAGT
>Ga0157372_10006126_pt1 | contig 12781 bp, 7 predicted proteins | sample C55metaG_FD_115307 | JGI IMG/M metagenome (GOLD analysis project Ga0157372, IMG submission 115307) | Corn rhizosphere microbial communities from Kellogg Biological Station, Michigan, USA - C5-5 metaG | ecosystem: Host-associated > Plants > Roots > Rhizosphere > Soil | place: USA: Michigan... | reverse complement strand
GATCGTAAGCCATCCCATCATGCCACTGCGAAGCATGTAGCGGAAATTTTCGATGCGCGGCGTCGGCCACTTCTCAACGTAGCTTTCAAGCATGGCCGCCGGAAGCACATGGCTGGTGTCGTAAAACGCGCGCCGGTTTGATAGCGGATCGTAGGTATCGGTGATGGAAAAATAATCGCCGTGGGCGGCGCTGCCGAAATCAACCATCCTTCCGCCATCGTTGCATATTTCAAACAGCAAGCCGGGATGGTCTTTGCGCATCCTGGAATAGATATCGTAGTAGGCACGAACCGCGTGGTAGCTGACGTCAGTTGAATTCGAGCTGTCGACCCAATACGCTCCCCATGATTTGTAGATGCACATGTTGAGAGGATCGGGAGCGGCATGAGGATGGTCGGTGCGGCTGCACCCGTGCGCCACCAAATATCCATCGTGTTCCAGCATGTCGAGATGATAGTCGGTGACGATGCGCTCAACTTCCTTCTGCGCCCACTCTTTCGCCTCCGGCACTCCCAAGTCAATCGTTTGTCCCTTGAACGGCTCCGGCTGCCAGTCTTTTGGAATATCGGTCACCGTCCAGTCGCGAACTTTGGGATCGCGAGCGTTCAGCGCGCCCGGTTCCGTAGACAAGCCCGCCTGCGTCCAATCCACCCAAATGCCGAACTTGAGACCGTGCTGGTGTGCATTGTCGGCGATGAAAGCCAGGCCGTGAGGAAATTTGTCGGGATTGGGATACCAGTCCCCTACGCCGCGAAACCATCCCGCGTCGATGTGGAACATATCCACCCCGAGGTCGGCGCTATCGCGAATCATGCGCAACGCGATCTCTTCATTGACCGCCATGCCGCCGCCCCAGCTGTTATTTACAACCAGCGGATAGTTTGGGTTCTTCCAGGTTTCAGGATTGCCGAGCACCGCACGCACCCAGCGGCGGAGGGTGTTACCGGCTCCGTCGGCTCCATCGTGAAATCCAGCAAGAAAAACGACCGGAGTCTCGAACGACTCTCCCGGCGCCAAACGCGTGCGAAACGGCCTGGGATCCGGATCCAGCCCGAGCGCTCCTTGTAGAGAATCTTTTTCGCGTTTCAGTGCAATTCGCGTACGCCCGCTGAATTCTATTCCCGCATACCAACCCGATGCGGAGTCTTTGCTTTCCACCAGCGACCAGGGAATGATCTCGCGAGGCTTATCGTTATCAATGTCGCCATAGGTGCTCGAGGTGCCTGTCCATTGATAACCCTCGGTGAGCGGAACCTGGTGCGTGCCAACCGGCGAGGGCGAGTTCGCGCCTTTCTCAACGAACAGGTGGTCGAGTGCGGATTGCGGATCGAGTTGCCAGTCGAATGCCAAACTGTCCTGCATGGGTATCCAGATTTCCTGGCTATCCAGATTCTCGATGCGAATTTGGTGTTCGATCGGGCCATACTGCTGGCGAACTTGCCACTCCCACGTCAGGCGCAGGTGCGGCGACGCGGAGTCGTAAACGAACGCAACTCGCTGCTCGCTGACCTGGCTGGCCTCGCGGTTGAAGCTCCATTTCACGGGAACTTGTTTCTCAGAGATTTCTACGAAAGGAATCAAAATTTCGGAAGCGCGGTTCTCCCACTTCCGCTGATTGGGAGCCGATAGAGAAATCAATCGTGGCGCTGTGGCTCCGGCTTCGAGAACGAGCTGCGTATCAGAAGTCTTAAGTTGTGGATTGGTCTGGCCGAGTGCCGCCAAGCTGGATGACAGGCACAGCAGGCCGATGCAAGCGACACGAATTACGTGCAACATGAATGAGGGCTCCAAATAAAGGGCGAGGCCAGCCGGCCCCAGCCGGACTGGCCCCTCAAATCACGAATCACTAGAAGAAGATACGCGCGCCAATTTGCATGATGCGCTGGCCAGTCTTGCCCTTCACTCCGCCGAACGTCGCATCATTCATATTGTTATCAATCAGGCCAAAATTGGCATGGTTGAAGATGTTCTGCGCCTCGAGACGAAGCTCAAAGTAGCGCGATCCTTCGGCGGAAAACGGGAATTTTTTCAGCAACGTCAAGTCGGTGAAGACACTGCCAGGATTCCGTATATTTGGGAATACAAACGGAGAGTTGGCCAAACCAAAGTCTGGTGTTCTCACGAAGGCACTCGTGTTAAACACGCCTTGATTCTGATTGATAAAGTTCCCACTAGCATCCATCAGTGCGCTGGAATAATTGGTGGTGTTGAGTACTTTTACCCCAGGTGCGAGCGATTCGCGAATCGCCGCCCCCGGCGCAGTCTGCCCACCAGGGACCGTCGGCACCAGCACCGGCGTGCCTTTAGGGTTCCACGTGGTCACACCCGCGATGTTCCATCCCCCAATGGCTTGGTTAAGTACTTTGTATCCGAAGTTGTCGCCATTGCTCATGAACTGGCGTCCCCGGCCGAACGGCAGCTCATAAGAATAGTTGAGTAACAGGGTCTGCGGCATCTCGTAACCGGCGACGCCGTAAGCCTCCATAATGTCGTGCGGGTTCTGCAAGAATCCCTGACCGGCAGGGCCAGCGTGTTGAATGTCTTTTCCCCAACTATTTGTCAGCGTTTTCCGAACGCTATACGAAGCCAGCAAGGTCAGGCCATGGTAGCCACGACTCTGCATTTGCACGTTAAAGAAATTAGAACGCGATCGTCCCCAGGTCGCCTGCCCTGGTGTAATGCTCGAGTACTGCGGCGAAAGACCCAGCAACTGCGAGAGCTGCACCGTCGGTTCGCTGTCAAACGTCTGCGATTGTCCGAAGAACGGGTTGGGCACCTGATCGAAGAGGTGTTGTCCCAGAGAATAATCCGCGACCGGAACATTGTTTAAGCTCCAGCCCCACAATGGCATCAGGAGGTGAATTCCTCGAATACCCGTGTAGTCCGCCGTCAGCACCCAATCTCTTCCCACTTGCCGCTGCACGCTGAGATCCCAGGTGTAATCTTCTGGAGATTTGAAGCTGTTGATGGTCGAAGCGCCACCCTGGTCGGGATTACCAGCCTGTCCAAAAGTCTGAAAACCATAATCCTGATTGGTGTGAATGGCGGGGAAATAACCCAGGTTCGTTCCCGACGATTGCGCGGGGAAGGTGCCCAAACCATGATCGTTGCCAAGTTCGCTAATCCAGTTTTGGCCGTTGACGCTCGAGACCTGGTTCATGGTGATTGAGTTGTAGTAAAAGCTGAACCAGTCGGTGGAAAGTCCGTTCAGCCCTTCGTCGATGATGCCCGCACTGCCATGCACCACCGTTTTATCGTTTAACGCATAGGCAATCCCAAGGCGCGGCTGGAAGTTATTCCAACTTGTGTTGTAGAGATTTTTTTGCGGATATTGCGGAGTATTCAGCAAGACCACCCGCCCAGTCGCGCCTTGCGAGAGCCACGCGGGTTGTTGCAACGACGTCAAGCCAGGTTCCGCTGACGTAACCTGGCCCCAGTTCCAGGTAGAGTTTGGGGTCAAGACGTTCTTCGCATTTATGTCATACATGATTGGAGAAGACTGCCCGGGTGCAAAGCTGTGCGGTGTACGCGCGCCATCGTGGTCCCAACGCAATCCCATTTGGACCGTCAACTTGCGGTTGACCTTCCAGTCATCCATGGCGTAACCGGCTTCGTTAAAGCCGTAAGGCGAGATGTTCCAGTTGCCCCACTGAAACACGTGCGAAGATCCCATCATCAGTTCTGCGAGAGGAAAACCAGTGGTGGTGTCGGTAGGGTTTTGCCAATCCTGCATTGAGCCGCCGCCATTGTTGATCCAGGCCACGCCAGTGTGATCGCCACCGTTCTCGTTGAAGCGGTAGTAGTACTGCTCATAGCCGACTTTAAGGGTGTGACGTCCCATCACTTTCGTGTATCCGACGGTGGCATTCTCGGTCTGATTGATGAAAGTATCGAACTCTGACCCGCCCACATTCGTGAATGCCTGCGAACCAGGTACCCCGCCAATATTTAGGACCGGCGGAATTTCACGGGTGGTACGTGACGGATTATTCACAATGAGTGGATCAAAACCCCATTGAGTGGTATCGATACTGGGATCCGGTTGCGACCCGTCCCCCGACACGCCGTCGCTATAAAGTTTCGCTACTCCGAATCCGAGGTGGGCATCCAGGATCGAGGATGGCGAAAGCACCAGGTTATATTGCAAGCTCCCGGTAACGTCATGGTCATAGGTGAATGAGCGCGCACCGTGCATCCAGGCTGCCGGAATGTTATTGGTCATGTGGGTGCGGCTAACGCTGAGATTCAGCCGCTGGTTGTTGGAGAGATTTTCGTCAGCGCGAAGAAAGAACCGATCGGTCGGGCGCGTTACCGCTATGGAATCCACTCGATCATTGCTGTAACCGTCAGGACCGGGAGCATGGTTCGGCAATGGCCACAAAGCCATGTAATGTGCGAACAGTGCGCTCTGCAGAGAAAGATTTTGGTTACCAGCAGGACAAGTTCCGCCTGCTATGTCGGATTGAGAGCAAATCTTTCCGCCGACCAATCCATTTGCACCGACTGGCGCGCCCGGGACGCCGGCATACTCTGGGCGAACTCCTCCCGAGATGTGGTAGGGATCAAAGATCGAAGCATAATCCGGAGTGCCACTCGCGCCGTTGGGAAATCCTACGATGGTTTGCGAGAAGTCACCGTTGCGCTGCAAGGCCGTGGGTACCGTGGTTATTACAGTCTGCCCAGTGTTGTAACGTTCCCCCTCCCAGCCAAAAAAGAAAAAAGTTTTGTTCGCGCCATTGTAAACGTGCGGAATGGAAAGGGGTCCTCCTATCGAGAAGCCATAATTGTTTTGATGGAAGGGCTGCAGCGTCTCACCTAACGAATTGTTCTGCCAACCATTGCTGTTCAGCAATTGATTACGGAAATATTCAAAGGCTCGTCCGTGAAAATTATTAGTGCCGCTTTTGGTGTTCATGGTGATGACACCGCCCGAATAGCGGCCATGATCGGCGGTCAAAACACCGGTTTCCACGCGAAATTCTCCGATGCTATCCGGCGTAGGGATTGCGCGGTTTACGGCGTTGAACTCGGAGTCCTGCACCAGGTTGCCGTCCACCAAAATAGTGGTGCCATTAACCTGGCCGCCAGAAACCGCGTACGAATTACCATTATTGGCCATCAGGTAAGTCGCATTTCCTAAGGTAGAAATTTGATCGCTGAGCGGCCCCTTGCCCTGGATCTGCGGAATCACCTGCGTCAAATCTAGCGAGTTACGGTTGAGTTGCGGTAACTCGGTGATCATCTTATTGTCGAGGACGGTGGATGAGCTGGATTGGTCGGACTGCAACAATGGCGCCGATTCTGTGACCGTGACGATTTCTTTCGTGCTGGCCGGCTTCATAGTGAAATCGAGCGAAAGGTGATCGCCGGTTCGCACCGTCAGCTCGGGGCGCTCGACGCTGGCGAATCCGCCCTTGCTTAACGAAACTTTGTAAGGCCCGGGGACCAACTGCGAGAGCACGTACACGCCTGAACCGTTTGTGGTGCCGCGATATGAAACCCCGGTAGCGCTGTTGACAGCCGTAACTTCGGCATCGGGAACGGCCGCCCCACTGGAATCGGTAACCAGGCCGGTCACTTGCCCGTTCGAAGACTGAGCCAGCGCGCTTTGGTTCGCCAGGAGGAATCCCAATAAGCCCACAAATGAAAGCAATATTGCGAGTAATGGCGCGAACCTGCGATTCCCTGATCGATGCATTTTTGTGACCTCCGGGTCGATTGGTAGGACTACGGCAGTGCCCGCTCCACGATCGCGCGGTACACACTTTTTATGTTGAAGAAGTTTGAAACGAACAGCTCTCGGCTGCTACCCGAAACAACGTTTTTTCTGTCGTTTAATCAGCAGCGACTAACGATTACGCTTTTCTGGAGATTGCGGCCTGGGTTCTTCAACGTTGAGCTGCTGATCCGAGGAGACGTCTTTGAGCTCTTGCTTCGTCCCCGATGGCCAGTGGATTTCCAGCGAAACTTTGCGTTCGTCGCCGAGTCCGAAGTGAACCCGCAAATCGCTAGCGGAGGCATAGCCCACGCTGTTAGCCACGTATGCAACCTGAGTGCGATGTGCCGTGCGGCAAATAACTTTTGCGCTCAACGCTGACGAGTTGCTGACCGTGCCCTTCAGTTTGAGTTGCAGCCAATGCTGCATGGGACTGCGATTCATCCACAATTCTATCGGCTGATTCAACGAAGTCACGGCCGCGTCAATGCGTCCATCGTTATCGAAGTCGGCGAACGCGACGCCGCGATGTACGCGAGAGATCGCGAAGTCTGCGCCTGCGTCGCCAGAAACATCTGTGAAATGACCGGCGACGTTTTTCAGCACCCGGTTCGGCTGCGGTTCATTGGTGTCGAGGCCACCGCATGCGATGAACACGTCCAGCCAGCCATCGTTATCAAGATCAACCAATCCGCAGCCCCAGCCGTTCCAGGGCCGGCTCAGGTTTACCAGGCCACTACTGGCGCTAGCGTCATCGAATCCACCCTTGCCGTTATTTCGAAATAGTTCGAACGTCTCTCCGCGCAGTCCGGTCATCAGAATGTCAGGCAAGCCGTCGCCATCGTAGTCGCGGAAGTCAGCGCCCATACCGGAGATCTGGCGTCCATCCCCGTTGAAGGCGATGCCAGCTTCCATCCCCACTTCCTTCAGCTTGCCGCTTTTCAGGGTCTGGATCAGCATGTTCCGGTCGTTGTCGTTGGCGATAAAAATATCCGGAAGCCCGTCGCCATCGTAGTCGGCGATGGCGACGCCCATACCCTTGCCCAGGAGTTTGCCCGCGACTGCATGCGCCGAGACCTCGGTGAAAGTCCCGTCTCCATTGTTGTGATAAAGCAGGACCGGCTCAGCCCTGTACATGTCGGGATGGCAGTAGGTTCGATCGGCGCTGTTGAGTCCGCCGCATATCGGATCATCGCCCGGCGTCCAATCGCAATAGTTCGAGACGATCAGGTCAAGATGGCCGTCGTTGTCGTAATCGACCCATGCCGCCGCGACCGACCACAACTTGCGGCCTTCTGGGCTGATTCCGCTCACGCCGGCTGCCTGGGTCACATCGGCGAATGTGCCGTCGCCGTTATTCCGATAGAGCGTGTTGCCGTGCACGCCCACCACATAAAGATCTTCGAGTCCATCATTGTTATAGTCGCCGACCGCGACGCCCATTTCGTAGCCATGACCCTGCACTCCCGCTTTTTGGGTGACGTCAGTGAACGTGCCGTCGCGGTTGTTGCGATAAAGACGGTTAAAAAAACTGGGATCGCTTTTTTCCAGGCCAGGCAAAGCAGCGCCATTCACGCAGTAGAGATCAGGCCAGCCATCCTGATCGAAGTCAATCACTCCTAGTCCGCCCAGCACGGTTTCAACCTGATACTTACGGCCCCGCGCATCATTTCGCAAAACGAAATCCAAGCCGCATTTAGGACCTGCATTTTGAAAAACAATTGGGCCGTTATTCCCACCGGCTGCAAACGCTCGCGGCAGAGAGAGTGCCAAACCGGCGCCGCTCAGCAACTTTGCAAAATCACGACGACTGAATTGATTGCTACGGCTGCGCATCGACATCCTGATCGCGATAGGATTTTTGCTGAAATGCTTCAGAGAGTTGCGTGGCTGCGGCAAATGCCTGCTCTGCTTCCGCGTTACGCCCCATCTTTTTGAGAACGCTTCCCAGCAGGTAGTGCAGACTTCCCTTCTCATCGGGATAACCGTGTGCCAGCGCCGGCGCAAGATTCTTCAATGCTTCGTCCAATCCGCCGGTCTGAGCGCAGGCCTTTCCGAGTTCGATGCGAATCGATTCATCTTGCGGATCGCGGGCCACGAGTTCGCGAAGATAGGGTAGCGCGGCCGAATAATCGCGTTGTTGCATCGCGATCTTGGCCAGCGTGCTTTTTGCCGCGATGCGTTGGGGATCGATCTTCAACGCGGCTTCCGCAGTCTGGCGCGCGGCGTCGACCTGGCCGGCGCCGAGTTGCGCTTCTGCAAGCCGTTCCAGTACCGCAGGATCGTTGGCATCCTGAGCTAGCGCCTGCTGATATTCGACTACCGCCATTGCGGCCTTCGCCTGCAATCGCAGCAGGATGTCGCCGCGCATAACATGCACCGGAGCTTCATCGTCGGCCGACTGCTGGATTTGGTCAGCGGTATTGCCGGCCTCACGCGAGTAACACCACGAGAGCAAGAGCATTCCATAAACATCGGGAGATGATTTCGACAACCCGCGCTCAAGTGACGGAATCGCTTTCGGACAATTCTCGAGTTTGGCGAATGCAACTCCGCGCTGAAGCCATGCGACCGTCTGACCTGGCGGAGGCGCAGGAAGTTTCGTCAGTTGTTCCCATTTTTGCTCGCGGAAGAGAGCGGATGATCCCTGCAAAGAGGTTTTGCGGGTAGAGGCAAGATGGCAACCACTCTGCGACTCTCGCACACAATCAAAAAACTTCGCTGCTGGTCCCGAAACTGTCGTCGAGACAGGTGGCTGAAGCTGCGCGGGCCATTGACTCACGGCGCGAGAAAGCGTTTCTGGAGAATTTTGTGCAACTGAATTAATGAGTTCTATTGCTCGCTCCCACTCTGCGGCTTGCGCGGCTATCTGCGCTCCGGCGATCTTCGCTTCCTGATCATTGGAATCGGCTTTCAGCGCTTTTCTAACAAACACTTCTGCGTCGGCGAGGTTGCCCGTAACCAAAGCCGCGCGGGCCAAATCAGACCAGATGCCGGGAGCCGTGGGATCAAGGTCCGCAGCGCGTTGCAACAGCGACAATCGCGAAGCATCCGCCTCCACTTGGGCAAGTGCACGCAACCGGTATTCGGCTGCTAATCCCTTTTTTGAACTACGCAGCAATTCGGACATACTGGCGAAGCGTGCCAAGGCAAAATCTACAAGGGCCACCCCCGACTCCGAATTACCGGGCGCCACATGCACAGCTTTGATGTACGCTTCCGCCGCCTCTCCGTAAAAACCTTGGCGTGCATACGCTTCGCCTAAGTAAGCCAGCGGATATTCTTCTTTAGGCCGCAGGCGAGATGCGTTTTTCAGAAAAGCGACCGCAGCCTTCGCTTGTCCCGTGCGCAGGGAATCGATTCCCAGGAGCAGATTTACAAAATAGTCCTGGGGCGCAAGTTCGTATGCGCGGTGCAGGAGCGGCAGCGCCTCACTGAACTGGCCCTTCTGGTGAAAGTCGAACGCCTGTTGAACCAGAGTTTTTGCGTCCGTGTTGCCAGCCGAACTACCGCGTATCCCCAACAACGCGAGGAATGCGAGAACCCCCAGCCAGCGCCGCTTTTCCGGTTCGAACCACTGCATGAACGCCACCCCGATTGGTCAGGATACGATGCACACAGCATACTGACAAACCAACGCCTAAATGCCTGGACCGTTGAATTTGTGAAGGAATGTCGTATAAACATTCAGCTGGGCCGCGCGTATCAGGTATGCTGCCCTGCACGCTCTAAATCCGGAGGACGCCTGTTTCATGAAACTTGGTGTGAGTTCAGATTGGTCGTACTGCGGACTGCGCAGCGTGGTGCTTGAGAACCAATCGCTCCGCCTGATCATCTTTCCTGAAGCGGGCGCAAAAATTTGGCAGATTACATACAAGCCTCTCGATGCCGACCTGCTGTGGAATAATCCGCGAATTCCCCCGGCTCGTTTGCCCTCGAATTCCCGCTATGACGACGTCTGGAGCGGCGGCTGGGATGAGTTATTTCCCAACGACGAAGTTTCCGTTATCGAAGGCGAAAGCTACCCCGACCACGGCGAACTTTGGACCGGAAAGTGGGACGCCGAGCCATGGTCGCGAGGCGATGAAGTCGGAGTTCGGCTGAGATATATGACACCGATCAGTTCGATCGAAGTAGAAAAGACCATACGGCTGCGGCGTAATCAGCCGCGAATTGAATTTCAGCATCGCTTCACTAATCGTGGCAGGACGCCATTTCCTTTCCTGTGGAAGCTTCATCCCGCGATGGCGGTCACGCCCCAACATCGCCTCGACTTCCCTGCCATGCAAGTTGCTCTGGAGCCCGCTTTCCCGGGAACGCTGGCTGGCGGCCTCGAACTGAGCCAGTGGCCATTGATCAAGACTCCCGCCGGCGAAATCGATTTGCGCTGCATCACTCCGGAAGATGCGCGTCAGCTCTATTTTTTCTACGGCACGCAAATGAAAGGAAATTGGTGCGCCCTCACGAATACCGCGACTGGCCTGGCTTGCGGGCTGCAATTTGATCCCAAAGTCTTCCCGTGCTGCTGGCTCTTCGCCACGTATGGAGGCTGGCGCAACTACAACGTCGCGGTGTTGGAACCCTGTACTGGATATCCGCTGAACTTTGACGCGATGAAAGCAGCGGGACGGCATCGGACACTAGAGCCTGGAGAAAGTTTGCAGACCGATGTGCGCTTCCTGGTGCAGGAGGGACTGCGATCAGTTGGAGCGATCGATGCGTCAGGCAAGATGAGCGAGGCCAGCTAAGACTTACCATCTAGCGGTTTCGGTTCGAGCGAAAGCAAAATCGCGGCCACGATTGCGAGCCCCACGCCAACTGCTTGCGCAGCTGTTAAGCGCTCGTGAAGAACGGTCACCGCAAATGCAACCGTTACCAAGGGATAGAGAGAAATCAAGGAAATCACTACCGCCGCTTTTCCACCTGACTCAAGTGCGGTGAAGCTAGTAAGCGCACCCAGTCCATTCAGCGTCCCACCCACCACCGCTGCCCAGAAAATCAAAGGCCGAAGGTGCCAGTGTATTGGCACGAATGCCGCCAGTAGCGCCGAGATCGCGATCATTGCGTAAGCAAACCATATGAATGACAGCTCGCTTGAAATCCGATTGGTCGCGAGTTTTTGCGTCACGCCGGTAATTCCCCAAAATACCAGCGCGATCGCGGCAAACCACATCCATGCAGGTAGGTGAGCCATAGTTTTTGAATTACATGCTCAACAAATAGATCGCGACCAGCGCCAGCGCCAGTCCAATTTTCTGTGCCGTCCCCACACGCTCATGCAGCAGTGTTACCGCCAGAATCACCGTCACCAGCGGGAACAACGCAGTCACGGGGGACACCACCGAAACTTTGCCGCCCATCACTAGGGCATGAAAAAAAGCTATATTGCCGGTCCCACCCAAGATGCCGGTGAGGAAAGCCCACGCGATTCCGGCACGTCGTCCTTTTCCACCGGCAGCGTTTCGCGGCGACCGCCACACGATCAAAATGAGCGGCAGTAGTCCAAAGGTGAAAAAGACCTGATTGGTGTTAGCGTCAACGCCCTCAGACGCAACTTTTGAAACCGCGCCCCAGGCTCCCCACACAAGAATGGTCAGCAGCGAAAAGGCCAGCCAGCGTGGCATGCCCAGAATCCGCGGCATGCTTGATCGGGAGATGAGCGCCGAATCAGCCACTGGCCGCCACTTCGAGCATCATCTTGAGAGAAACTCCCGGCGAGTGACTCATTCGCTCCATCGCCTCCTGCCCACGTTCAAGAGGCATGCGGACGGTCCACGGTGTGAGATCGATCTCGCCCGCAATCAGCAAGTCAAGCGCTCGCTTGAAATCTACCGGCGTATAAGCAAACGACATCACTACGCGATGTTCCTTGCGAATGCTAGCGATGAAATTAATTTCGCTGCGCTGCGCCGCCATTCCCAGCAACACAACCTGGCCTCCCGGACGGCACAAGTCGAACGCCATCTGACGGGCCGCTGGACTGCCGCTGGCATCGATCACGATGTCATAGCCGCGGCCGGCATTGCGCTGCGCATCGGCAACACAGGCCTGGTCTGCCGCATTTACTGTGGCAGAAGCTCCAAGCTTGCGCATCGTTCCCAAACGCTCGTCATTCACGTCGGCGACAAGCACATCCCTCGCCCCTGCACGTAAGCCGGTCATTAGCGCCAAGGCGCCCATCGTTCCGGCACCAACAATCGCCAGTCGGAATAACGGTCGCGGCGATGCAATGCGAAACAAATGCACAATATTCGCGAGCGGTTCAGTCAAAATCGCGTTCTCTGCGGAAAGCGAATCGGGCACTTCGTAAACCTGCGTGGAAGGCAGCAACACATATTCTGCAAATGTGCCCGGAGTGCTTCCCAGCCCCAATAACTTCCACGAATCGCACAGGTTCTGGGATCCCGAGAGGCAAGCTTCGCAATGCCCACAACTAAGCAGTGGATTAGCGACCACGCGCTTCCCATCCGGGCGTCGCCCGACTAACTCATGTCCCAGAACCAGCGGAGGACGCCGCAAGGCGCTGTGTCCCAGAAACCCGGAAATGTCCGATCCGCAAACTCCCGCAACCTCAATAGCAATTTCCTCTTCGCCCTCTTGCGCCTCAGGCCGAGGACGTTCCTCCATTTCAACTTTGCCGGGAGCGGTGTAGACCAAGGCGCGCATGGTCACAAAGTATAAGACAGCGTCCCTCGCGCAAACATCGGTTTAGTGATCTTTTTAACCGGCTTACGGCTCGTAAATATTTGCGAATGCGTATAAAAGAACAAACAAGTGTGTTCTGATTCACACTATGCCGATGATGACCCGGAGTTCGTCGTGAGAAAAATTGACGCGGTCGATTTTTTCTATCTCTCAATGCCTGAGGTCACCACCGAAGGCGACGGCAGCCAGGATGCGCTTCTCGTACGAGTTGCTGCCGGCGGCCTCGTCGGCTGGGGAGAGTGCGAGGCTTCTCCTTTGGTTTCGATCGCGGCATTCGTATGTCCAATGTCGCACGGCGCCTGCCGCCCGGTTAGCGCTTCGGTTTTAGGCCAGCGTTTGGAGGAGCCTGAAGACATTGCG
>Ga0157372_10006125_pt1 | contig 12781 bp, 15 predicted proteins | sample C55metaG_FD_115307 | JGI IMG/M metagenome (GOLD analysis project Ga0157372, IMG submission 115307) | Corn rhizosphere microbial communities from Kellogg Biological Station, Michigan, USA - C5-5 metaG | ecosystem: Host-associated > Plants > Roots > Rhizosphere > Soil | place: USA: Michigan... | reverse complement strand
CCGGCGGCGCCAAGCCGGCCGAGGTCGATGGCCACGTCGTCAACGAGCCCCGGCTGGCGGCGCTCGTCTTCGTAGCCGACTGCCTGCCCGTCGCCCTCGCCGGCCCGGGCGGCGTCGCGATGCTGCACTGTGGCTGGCGCGGGCTCGCTGCTGGGATCGTCCAGGCGGGAGCGGAGGCGGTGGAAGCGACAGACGCCGCGATCGGCCCCGGCATCGGCCCCTGTTGCTACGAGGTCGGTGAGGAGGTACTGGAGGCCTTCGACAATCTCGGCGACGGCGTCGCCTCCGCGCGAATGCTCGACCTCCCCGAGGTCGCTAGACGACTGCTGAGCGATGCCGGGGTGGGGCGGATCGAGTCGGCGGGGCTCTGCACGAGCTGCGACGCCGACAACTTCTTCTCTCACCGTCGCGATGCGGGGCGAACCGGCCGCCAGGCCGGCCTTGCCTGGCCGGAGGCGGGCTGAGCCGTGCCGGGCCTGATCCACGGTCTCGATCCGGGGAAGATCGCCGCCAACCTCGCAGAGGCGCGCGAGGTCGCCGGCGGCGGCGTCGAGATCCTCGCCGCGACCAAGTACGTCCCGATCGAGGAGATGGGCGCCCTAGCGGAGGCAGGGGTGGCCCTGGTCGGGGAGAATCGCCAGCAGGACTTGACCGCCAAGCGCGAGCGCTGGGGCGATGCCTTCGAGTGGGACTTCATCGGCAACCTGCAGAGCCGCAAGGTCAAGCAGGTGCTGCCGCTGGTGCGCCTGATCCACTCGGTCGCCACCGACTCGGTGCTGACGCAGTTGGAGAAGCACGGCACCCCGGAGACCGAGATCCTGGTCGAGGTCAACGTCTCGGGCGAGGAGGGGAAGGGCGGGGTCGAGCCCGGCGAGCTGCCGGCCTTCGTCGAGCGCTGCCCGGTGCGTGTCTCGGGCCTGATGACGATGCCGCCGTTCAGCGAGGATCCGGAGCACTCGCGGCCCTACTTCGCCCGCCTCGCCGAGCTCGCCGCGACCAACGGGCTCGCGCGCCTCTCGATGGGCACCTCGCAGGACTGGCGGGTCGCGGTCGAGGAGGGGGCGACGATCGTCCGCCTCGGCCACGCCCTCTTCCTGTGATTTCCCTCGACCCGGTCAATAACAAGGAATAATCTGTAAAGGAGTCGGCCACCGGAGGCCGAAACACCCGAAACAGATGGCCCTGAGGGACACTTGGCATAGAGCGCTGGTCTACTTCGGACTGGCCGAGGACCACGACTACGGTCCTGAATACGAGGAAGACTTCGAGCCCGAGACCGGGACCGAGGAAGTCTCCGAGTCCCGCCGCGAGCGCGGCGAGGGCAGCTCGGTACGCCGCCTGCCGACTTCGCGCCGCTCCCGCCGCGACGAGATCGACGACATCTTCGGTGAGGACGAACCGATGGCCTCGCCCCGCACCCGCACGCTGCGCCCGGTCGACAACGGCGGCAGCGACATCCAGGTCCACCTGGTCATCCCCCGCAACTTCAACGACGCCCAGCAGGTCGCCGACCAGTTCAAACGCTCGGTCCCGGTGATCCTCAACCTGCAGACCGCCGACCACGAGCTCTCGAAGCGGATGATCGACTTCTGCTCCGGCCTCACCTACGCCCTGGACGGCGGCATGCAGCGGATCGCCGAGAAGATGTTCCTGCTGACGCCCCGCAACGTCGAGGTCTCCGCCGAGGAAAAGGCAAGACTGATCGACAAGGGCTTCTTCAACCAGTCTTAGGCGTTCACCGGATCGACACGATCCGGCCTCATTTTCTTAACTGCGCTCCAAGAGGGCGTTCTTAGGTTCCCCCGGGATCAGATTCATCGAATCCTGAAAGGAACCGAACATGGTGAGAAGCACCAAGTTGGCTTCGCTCCTCGGGGCGGCGCTGCTGTTGATCGCGGCCGTCCTCGTGGTCACGGCATCGGCGACCCCGCCGAGCGGCCCGGCGCTGACCGGCGTCCCCTCCGCAAACACGAGGTCGGCGGGCTACGCCCCGTCAGACGTCCTCTCGCCCGAGCTGCGGCAGATCGCCGTCGCCCAGGGCTCGACCAAGCTCGAGAACCCCTCGGCGCTGACGTCGTTCTACGGCTACGACAACGACGTCCTCAACGAAGCCGGCCAGCCGGCGATGGTCCCTTCGCCGAGCAGCGGCGGCAAAGAGGCCCACAAGACGGAGCCCGACGAGAACACCTACCTGGTCTTCAAGAAGGGCCTCAGCGGCGCTGACCCGAACTACGACTATGGCACCCACTTCCTCTTCCAGGGCCACGAGGGTGGCGCCGGCGGGGCCGGTTACATCACCCGCATCAACCTCGATGCCGACGCCGCCCACCGGGTGACGCTGATGGCGACCAAAGACGCCTTCGGCAACCCGCTGGCGACGATCGACGGCTCGACCTGGGACCCGTGGGCCAAGCGCCTGCTCTTCACCACCGAGAACGCCTCCGCGCCGACCTACGCGATGACCCCGGACTACCCGGCGCTCCTCACCGACGTCTCCGGCGCGATCGGCCGCGGCGGCTACGAGGGAATCAGGAACGACGGCGACGGCAACCTCTGGATCGACGAGGACATCGGCGGTTCCAGCAAGCCCGGGACCAAGGCCAAGTTCCCGAACAGCTACATCTACCGCTACGTCCCGAAGACCCCCGGCGACCTCCAGCACGGCAAGCTGCAGGCGCTGCAGGTCCTGGACGAAGCGAACGAACCGATCACCTTCGCCAGCCAGGAAGCGATCAACAGTCCCGATCAGGTGGCCCTGCACACCTACGGGGAGACGTTCAAGACCCGCTGGGTGACGATCCACGACACCGCCACCGAAGGCAACGCGCCGTTCGTCGCCGGCCCGCTGGCGAAAGCGGCGAAAGCGACCCCGTTCAAGCGCCCGGAGAACGCCGCCTTCCAGCCCGACTCCGGCTTCAAGCATTACCTCTTCGACGAGACCGGAGACACCAACAAGGAAAGCGTCGAGAACGCGAACGGCGGCTGGGGCTCGATCTTCGAGCTGAGCCAGAGCAACCCGAGCGCTCAGACCGGCACGCTCCGGCTCTTCTACAAAGGTGACGAAGCGCATGCCAGCTTCGACAACGTCACCTTCCTCTCGAAGAACTCGATCACCTTCGTCGAAGACGCGGGCGACACCCTGCACACGCAGCGCAACGCCCTCGACTCCGGCTGGGTCTGGAACGTCAAGGCCGACTACTCCAATCCCGCCAACCAGCCCGTCCGCTGGCTGGCCGAGGGCCGCGACGCCTCGGCGACGCTCGACGCCGACAACGGCGGCTTCGGCTCCAACGAGGGCGACAACGAGATCACCGGCGCCCTCGTCTCCGACGGCGACCCGAGCGCGCAGGGAGTCCTCGGCGCTCGCAGTCCTGAGTTGGGGACGCCGAAGTGGCGCTGGTTCTACACCCAGCAGCACGGGGACAACTTCACCTGGGAAGTCCTGGTGAACAAGCCCTAGCTGCACAGGTCATGGCCCGGGAGGCGGCTAGTCTCCCGGGTCGTGATCGTTGGGTTCATAGGTTCCGGCAACATGGCCGCCGCTGTTGCTCGGGGGTGGAGCGGCGAATTCGAGGGGATGCTGTTCTCCGATAGCGGCTCCGGTAAGGCGAAGGCGCTAGCTGATGAGCTGAGCGGCGAAGTCGCTTCGAACGAGGAGATTGCTCGGCGGGCTGATTTGGTCGTCTTGGCTGTGAAGCCGGGGATGTTGGACGAGGTCGCTCCCGACCTTCGGGGGGCGAAGGAGATCGTGTCTGTGCTCGCGGTGGTGTCGTTGGAACGGCTCGAAGCGGTCTTCCCGGATGCGGAGCATGTGTTGCGGGTGATGCCGAACGTGGGGGTGGAAGTTCGGCAGGGGGTGCTCTGCGTTGCCGGCTCTGCTTCGGAGGAGGCGCGGGGGAAGCTGGAGTTGCTGGGGCACGTGGTGGAGATCCCCGACGGGGACTTCGACGAGGCGACGGCGATCATGGGGTGTGCGCCGGCCTATCTGGCGCTGGCGGTCGAGGCGATCGCCGACGCCGGGGCGCAGGCGGGGTTCGACCCGGAGCTGGCGCGCGAGCTGGTGGTGGAGACGACGGCGGGCACGGCCGAGCTGCTGCGCCGCAAACACCCGGGCGACGTGCGCAAGGCCGTCACCTCGCCGGGCGGCAGCACCGAAGCGGGGCTGGAAGCGCTCGACCGCGAAGGCGCCTGGCTGGCCTTCAAAGCCGCCGTCGACGCCTCGCTGGAGAGGATGCGCGGGTGATTCCGCTCGCCCTCGACCGCGGCAACGTCGCCGACTACGTCAGCGCCCTCTTCGTCGTCTACGTGATCCTGATCTTCGCCCGGATCGTCATCTCCTTCGTCCCGCGGATGCCCTACCGGCCCTGGCTGCGCTCGGTCCTCGACTTCATCACCGAGACGACCGACCCCTACCTCAACTTCTTCCGCCGCTTCCTGCCGCCGATCGGCGGCGGGGGCTTCGCCCTCGACCTCAGCCCGATGATCGGGTTGATCGTCCTCTTCGTCGCCCAGGCGCTCGTCGTCGGGCTGATCCGCGGGTGAGCCGCCCGGTCAGCCGCGCCTGGGCCCTCGCCGGCGGCGTCTGCGCTCTGGTCCTCGCCGCCGATCAGGCCACCAAGGCGGCGATCGAGGCGCACATCGTCATCGGGGAATACGTCGAGGTCCTGGGCCCGCTCGAACTGACGCTTTCCCACAACACCGGCGTCGCCTTCGGCCTGGCGGGCGGGGCGGGAGTGAAGCTGCTCCTGGTCACCGCCCTGGCGCTGGGGGTGATCGGCTATCTCTTCGCCCGCAACCCCCTGAGGCCGGGGATGTGGGTTGCGGTCGGCCTGCTCGCCGGCGGTGCGCTCGGCAACCTGGTCGACCGCCTTCGCCACGACGCGGTGACGGATTTCATCGCCGTGGGCTCTTGGCCGCCGTTCAACCTCGCCGACGTCTCGATCACGCTCGGGGTGGTCCTGCTCGTCTTCCTCTATATGCGCGACGCCGAGCGGGAGGAGCGGGCGAAGCGAGAGGAGGGCACGGCGCCGGAGGACAACGGTGCCTGAGCCCGAGCTTCGCATCGTCTTCCAGGACGAGTCGCTGGCCGTCGTCGACAAGCCGGCGGGACTGGTAGTCCACCCGGCCCCGTCCCACAGCGGCCCCACCCTGGTCGACGAGCTGGGGGAGATCCTCGGCGGCGGTGGCGACCCGGAGCGGCCGGGCATCGTCCACCGCCTCGACAGGGGCACCAGCGGCCTGCTGGTGGTCGCCCGCGACGACGAGACCCACGCGGCGCTGCAGGAGGCGGTGCGCAGGCGCGAGGTCGAGCGCGTCTACCTGGCGCTCGCCGGCGGTCGCCTCGCCTCCCGCACCGGCACGATCGACGCTCCGATCGGCCGCGCCTCCCGCCAGCGCCACCGGATGGCCGTCTCCGGCGCCGCCTCGCGCGAGGCGCGCACCCACTTCGAAGTGCTGGAGCTGCTGCCGCGGGAGACGTACCTGGAGGCGAAGCTGGAGACCGGCCGTACGCATCAGATCCGTGCCCACTTCGCCGCGATCGGCCACCCGCTCACCGGCGACACCACCTACGGCGGCGCCGAGCGCTACGGCCTTGCCCGCCAGTTCCTCCACGCCCACCGCCTCGCCTTCAGCCACCCGCGCACGGGCGAGCCACTCGAGTTCTCCTCGCCGCTGCCGGGCGAGCTCGCGGCGGCGCTGCAGGCGGCCCACGCCAAGTAGGGCTCCCTCTCTACAATCAGGCGCTGCAAACCAACCCTCGCTGACGGCGAACCGGATCCTGCCTGGCACTGCCAGGTCCCGGCGAACGGAGTGGGGCGCTTCGCCAAAAAACCAAAAAGGAGAACCAGATGCCAGAGGCAGAACTCAGAGATCTGCTCGAGGCCGGAGTCCACTTCGGCCACCAGACGCGCCGCTGGAACCCGAACATGCGCCGCTTCATCTTCGGCGAGATGGACGGGATCCACATCATCGACCTGCTGCAGACCGAGGCGCTGTTGGAGAACGCGCGCAAATTCGCCGGCGAGCTGGCGACCGGCGGCGGCACCGTGCTCTTCGTCGGCACCAAGAAGCAGGCCCGCGACACGATCCAGGAGTGGGCCGAACGCTGCAAGATGCCCTACGTCAACAAACGCTGGCTTGGCGGTCTGCTGACCAACTTCAACACGATGTCGGGCCGGATCGCCCGCCTGCACCAGCTCAACGGTTGGAAAGAGGAAGGCAAACTCGATCTGCTGCCGACCAAGGAGCGGATGGGGATGGAGGCCGAACTCGCCAAGCTCGAGTTCAACCTCGGCGGCGTCCGCGACATGGACCGCCTACCCGACGCCGTCTTCGTCGCCGACCTGAAAACCGAGGAGATCGCGGTCAACGAGGCCGCCCGCCTGCGGATCCCGATCATCGGCCTGGTCGACACCAACTGCGACCCGACGCCGGTCGACTACGTGGTCCCCGGCAACGACGACGCGATCCGCTCCTGCGAGCTGGTCATCGGCACGATCGGCGGCGCGATCGAGGAGGGCTCCTCCTCTTGGCGCGTGCAAGAGGAAAAGCGGATCGCCGAAGAGATGGAGCGGCGCAAACGCGAGGAGGAAGAGCGGAAGAAGCGCGAGGAGGAAGAGAAGGCTCGCGTGGAAGCCGAGGAAGCTAAAAAAGCGGCTGAAGACGCCGAGAAAACGGCTCGGGCTCAGAAAGCGGCGCAGGAAAAAGCCGTTCAGGGACAAGCACAGCAGCCTCAGGCAGCACCGAAAAAAGCTCAGGAGCAGGTGCAGCAGGCAGCGGCCCCCAAAGGACAGGGCGCCGGGGACGCGGGTCCTGCCGCCGCAGGGGACCCACCGCCTCCTGCACAGCAGGAGGCGGTCCCCCCTACGACGTCACCCACGTCAGAGGCCAAGTCGGCAGACGCTGAGGCTCCGGCCGCGCCTCAGGGTGAGGCCGCTCCGGCTGAGGCCCAGCCGTCCGAGGAGCAGGTGGCTCCGCCGGCTGAGAGTGCGGAGCCTGCCGCCGAGGAGAAAAAAGTTGAGGGTGAGGAGGAGGAGGCCAAATGAGCAACGTCACGGCTGCTGACGTGAAGGCGCTTCGGGATCGGACCGGGGCGGCGATGATGGACGCTAAATCGGCACTGGTCGAGGCCGATGGCGATGTGGAGCGCGCGGTCGAGCTGCTTCGCGTGAAGGGGCAGGCTTCGGCGGCCAAGCGCGAAGGCCGCGGCACCAACGAGGGCGTCGTCGCCTCCTACATCCACGCCAACGACAAGGTCGGGGCGATGGTCGAAGTTCAGTGCGAGACCGACTTCGTCGCCCGCAACGAGGAGTTCCGCGTTTTCGCCTACCAGGTCGCCCTGCACGCGGCCGCGACCGCGCCGGAGTACGTCTCCACCGACGAGATCCCGTCAGAGGAGCGCGAGGCCGAAAAGAAGGTCTTCGAGGAGAAGGCGCGCGAAGAAGGCAAGCCCGACAACGTCGTCGAGAAAATCGTCGAGGGTCAGCTCAACAAGTGGGCGAGCGAAGTCGCGCTGCTCGACCAGACCCACGTCAACGCCGAGAAACACGAGGGCAAGACGATCGAGGAGCTGCGCCAGGAGCTGGCGGCGAAAACGGGGGAGAACATCCAGATCGCCCGCTTCTCCTACTTCCGCGTCGGCGAATAAGCTGCGCGGCAGTGACTGACTCTCCCGAGCCGCGCTTCGGGCGCATCCTGCTGAAGCTCTCCGGCGAGGCCCTGATGGGCAGCCTGAGCTTCGGCACCGATGCCGCTGAGGTCGACCGAATCGCCAAGCAGGTGGCGGCGGTCCGCGAGCGCGGGGTGGAGGTCGCGATCGTGGTCGGCGCCGGCAACATCTACCGCGGCCTCGACGGGGCGGCGAGCGGGATGGACCGCGCCACCGGCGACTACATGGGGATGCTGGCGACGGTGCTGAACGCGCTGACCCTGCAGGACGCGCTCGAGCGCCATGACCAGCACACGCGGGTGATGTCGGCGATCGAAGTTCAGGAGGTCGCCGAGCCCTACATCCGCCGCCGGGCGATGCGCCACCTCGAGAAGGAGCGGGTGGTGATCTTCGCCGCCGGCACCGGCAACCCGTTCTTCACCACCGACACGGCGGCGGCGCTGCGCGCGCTGGAGATCCACGCCGAGGCGATCCTGATGGCGAAGAACGGGGTGGAGGGGGTCTTCGACTCCGACCCGGCGACCAATCCCGACGCCGAGTTCATCCCCGCGATCACCCACAGGGAGGCGATCGAGCGCGGCCTCAAGGTGATGGACTCGACCGCGCTCTCGCTCTGCATGGACAACGACCTGCCCATCTACGTCTTCAACATGGGCGACGAGCGCAACATAGATAGGATCGTCAGCGGCGAGAAGGTGGGGACGCTGGTCTCCAACAAACCCGCTGTTTAGGAGGAAACGGGAACCGGTGGAGCTGATCGACGAACTGTTGGCGGACGCGAAGAAGCGGATGACCAAATCGGTCGAGTCGAGCCGTGGCGAGCTGGCCACCGTGCGCACCGGCCGCGCCTCGCCGCACCTGCTGGACCGGATCGCGGTCGATTACTACGGCAACCCGACGCCGTTGAAGCAGCTGGCCAACGTCGCCGCCAGCGACGCCCGCCTGCTGACCGTGACCCCGTTCGACAAGAGCGCCCTGGGGGCGATCGAGAAAGCGATCCAGGAGTCCGACGTCGGCCTGACGCCGAGCAACGACGGCAACGTGATCCGCCTGCAGATCCCGGAGATGACCGAGGAGCGGCGGCGCGAGATGGTCAAGGTCGTCCACGGCGTCGCCGAGGAGGGCCGGGTCGCGATCCGCAACGTGCGCCGCGACATCATGAGCGACCTGCGCGACCTGAAAAAAGAAGGCGAAGTCGGCGAGGACGAGGAGCGCCGCGCCGAGGAGACGCTGCAGAAAGAGACCGACGCCGCGGTCGCCGAGATCGACACCCTGCTCAAAGGCAAGGAAGAAGAGATCCTCGAAGTCTGAGGACTCGGCGGCCGTAGCGTGACCGCAGCCAGATACGTAGCGATCATCACCGACGGCAACGGACGCTGGGCGCAGCAACGGGACCTGCCCGTGGTCGAGGGGCATCGAGCCGGCGCCGACACCCTGAAGGCGCGGCTGCGCGACGCCGCCGAGTTGGGGATCGAGGAGCTGACCGTCTTCTCGTTCTCGACCGAGAACTGGACCCGGCCACCGCGGGAGGTCGAGGGGCTGATGCGGATGTTCGCCGAGCGGATCGCCTCCGAAACGCCGGAGCTGAAGGAGGAAGGCGTGCGGATGCGGTTCATCGGCCGCCGCGAGGGGGTGGACCCGGGGCTGGTCGAGCAGATGGAGTGGGCCGAAGCGGAGACGGCCGAGAACGAGCGCATCACCCTCTTCGTCGCCTTCAACTACGGCGGCAGGGCGGAGATCCTCGACGCGGCGCGAAGCTTTACGGGGGACTCCGAAGAGGAGTTCCGCAGCCACCTCTATGCGCCCGAGATGCACGACCCCGACCTCCTGATCCGCACCAGCGGCGAGCAGCGCCTCTCGAACTACCTGCTCTGGCAGTGCGCCTACTCGGAGCTGGTCTTCCGCGACGAGCTCTGGCCTGACTTCGACCGCAGCGCGCTGGAAGCGTGCCTGCGCGAGTACGAGACGCGGCGGCGGCGCTTCGGGAGCCGCGTGTGAGCGACGAGGAGCGGATGCGGATGGACCTCTTCGACGACGAGATGTTCGAGGAGGAGCCCCCGCCGCCGCAGCGGGAGCCGCGCAAACCGCGGCGCCAGCGTCGCGGCACGGGCGAGACCGCCAAGCGGGTCTTCGTGGCGCTGCCCTGGATCGTCTTCGCGATCGCGATCACCGTCGCCGGCGGCATCGTCTTCATGCTGGCGATGATCGCGATCGGGGTGATGGCGCTGCGCGAGTTCGACGCGGTCGCCGCCCGCCTCCGGCCGCTCGTCCTGCCGGCCTACGTGGCCGTCGCCGGGCTGGTGGTCGCCGCCCACTTCGGCAGCGCCTTCAACGTGCTCTACGTGCTGGCAGCCTCGTTCCTGCTGATCTTCCTCTTCGCCGCCAGGCCTCGGCACCAGGACGGGGCGACGGTCTCGATCGGGGTGACGCTGCTCGGGGTGCTCTGGATCGGGATCCCGCTCGCCCACGCGGTCCTCCTCCGCGACCTCCCTTCCCACGGCGCGGCGCTGCTGATCGACGTCCTCGTCGGCACCTTCGTCACCGACACCGCCGCCTACGCGACCGGGCGCATGTTCGGCAGCCACAAGATCACCCCCAACATCTCGCCGAACAAGACCATCGAGGGCCTCATCGGCGGCTTCGTGATCGGCACCATGGGCTTCTGGTTCGCCGGCCTCTACCAGGACTGGCTCTCCGGCGTGGACGCCCTCCTGATCGGCGCCGCCGTCGCCGCCGTCGCCCCCCTCGGCGACCTCTTCGAGTCGATGCTGAAGCGCGACCTCGGCACCAAGGACACCGGCACCATCTTCGGCCCCCACGGCGGCATCCTCGACCGCCTCGACGCCGTCTTCTTCACCGTAGTCGTCGGCTACTACCTAGCGGTGGCCCTGGTTTACTGACGCGATGAACGACGACTGGCGCCTGCAGATCGATTTCGTCGACGAGGGTCCCGCCGACGCGCTGCACGACCGGCTCGACGCACAAGAGCTCGAACACGACCTCAGCCGTGCCTTCCACGACCGCGTGATCGTCTCCCGCAACGAGACGACGATCTTCCTCTACGCCGGCGACCGCGAGCAGGCCGAGGGCGCGCGGGCGCTGGTCGAAAGCTGGGCGACGGCCAACGAAGAGGAGCTGGACGTCGACTTCACGCGATGGCATCCAATTGCCCTGGAGTGGAGGCCGGCCGACGAATCACTGCCAACGGACGCCGAGGCCCAGGCAGCGGAGCACCAGGCGAAGATCGCCAAGGAACGCCAGGAGAGCGAAGAACAGGGATACCCCCAGTACGAGGTGCGGATCAACCTGCCCTCGCACAGGGAGGCAGAGGCACTTTCCGATCGCCTGCGCGAGGAGGGCCTGCCGACGGTCCAACGCTGGAAGTACGTCCTCGTCGGGGCCGCCGACGAGGACGCCGCCAAGACTCTGGAGGAGCGAATCCGCAGCGAGGCCCCCGCCGGCAGCGAGGTCGCCATCGAGGCGACCTGGAAGGAGATGGCCGACGACCTTCCCCCGAACCCCTTCGCCTTCCTCGGCGGTCTGGGTGGATAACGCCGAGGCTGTCTCAACCCGCGCATATGGCGGGCTGAGACGGTTTCGCGGTCCGGTCGGGCGCCTCCGTATCCTCTATCGAGCATGAAGAAGGTCCTCGTACTCGGGTCGACCGGGTCCATCGGAACGCAGGCGCTGGAGGTGATCGGGCGCTCGGATGAGCTGCAGGCGGTCGGGCTGGCGGCCGGCACGGCCTGGGAGACGGTTGTTGAGCAGGCTCGTGAGCACGGCGTGCCGACGATCGCGCTGGCTGACGAGGGATCGGTGGAGAAGGCGCGGGGGAATTGGAGTGGGCGCGTCCTCGGTGGCGAGGAGGGCATACGCGAGCTGATCGTCTCCTCCGGCGCGGACCTGGTCCTCAACTCGATCGTCGGCGCGGCCGGGCTCGGCTCGACGATCGTCGCCCTCACCGAGGGGATCGACGTCGCCCTTGCCAACAAGGAGAGCCTGGTCCTCGGCGGCGAGCTGGTGATGGCGCTGGCCGAGGCGACCGGGGCGCGGCTGCTGCCGGTTGACTCCGAGCACTCGGCCCTCTTCCAGCTGATCGGCGCCGAGGCGCCGGGGACGGTCGAGCGGCTGGCGCTGACCGCCTCGGGCGGCCCGTTCCGCGGTCGCGAGAACCTCTCCGACGTCAGCGTCGCCGACGCCCTCGCCCATCCCACCTGGCGGATGGGGGGGAGGATCACGATCGACTCGGCGACGCTGATGAACAAGGGCTTCGAGATGATCGAGGCACACCATCTCTTCGCCGTCCCCTACGAGCGGATCGAGGTCGTCGTCCACCCGCAGTCGCTGGTCCACTCGCTGATCCACCTCAACGACGGCTCTTCGCTGGCGCACCTCGGCTATCCCGACATGCGGGTGCCGATCTCCTACGCGCTGCACTACCCCGAGCGGGCCGACGTCGACGTGCCGCGGCTCGACCTCGCCGCCGCCGGCTCGCTGACCTTCGAGCAGCCGGACCTTGACACCTTCGCCTGCCTGCGCCTGGCCATCGAGGCGGGCCGGGCGGGAGGGACGGCCCCCTGCGTCCTCAACGCCGCCGACGAGATCGCCGTCGCCGCCTTCCTCGAGGAGCGGATCCCGTTCACGGCGATCCCCGCGGTGATCGAGCGGGTTATGGAAGCGATGCCCGCCCAACCGGTCACCCACTTCGACGACCTCTTCGCCGCCGACGCGGAGGCGCGCGAACGCAGTCAGGAACAGGTCAGGGAGTTGGCGCCCGCATGAGCTGGCTGATCGTCTTCCTCGGCTTCTGCTTCCTGATCATGATCCACGAGGCGGGCCACTTCTTCGCCGCGAAGGCGACGGGGATGCGGGTCGAGCGCTTCTTCCTCTTCTTCGGGCCGACGATCTGGTCGTTCAAACGCGGCGAAACCGAGTACGGGGTCAAATCGATCCCACTTGGCGGTTACGTGAAAATCACCGGCATGAACCCGGAGGAGGGCGTCCCTCCGGAGCATCAAGCGAACGCCTACGTCCGTAAGCCGGTCTGGAAGCGGATCGTCGTGGTGGCCGCGGGACCGGCGGTGAACATCGTCTTGGCGTTCCTGATCCTGG
>Ga0157372_10006123_pt1 | contig 12784 bp, 10 predicted proteins | sample C55metaG_FD_115307 | JGI IMG/M metagenome (GOLD analysis project Ga0157372, IMG submission 115307) | Corn rhizosphere microbial communities from Kellogg Biological Station, Michigan, USA - C5-5 metaG | ecosystem: Host-associated > Plants > Roots > Rhizosphere > Soil | place: USA: Michigan... | reverse complement strand
CGCCTGCTGAAGCGCAATGAAATTGACGTAGAGCTGCATACGGCCGGAGAGTACAAGCGCACGCTGACGCTGTTTGGCGAAAACACCGAGCAGGGCCGCGAAAAATTCCGCGAGGATCTCAACGAGACGCATCAGCTGTTTAAAGAGTTTGTGCATCAGATGCGTCCGACGCTGGACATCGACAGCGTGGCGACGGGCGAACACTGGTTCGGCACCCAGGCGCTGGAAAAAGGCCTGGTTGACGCTATCGGCACCAGCGACGATCTGATTATCGACCAGATGCAGGCGCGGGAAGTGGTTGCGGTGCACTACGTGAAGCGCAAAAAAATGATGGATCGCTTTACGCAAAGCGCCAGCGTCAGCGTCGAACGCCTGCTGCTGCGCCTGTGGCAGCGTGGCGAGAAGCCGCTGCTGTAGTCCTGTTAGCGCCTGCCTGGCGGGCGCTATTCCTGCAAGTGATAAAGCGGCGACAGCTCCGTGGCCAGAAACTTAAAAACGTTAAACACCACCGTGCTTTTACTGCCGGGCAAGCCTTGCTCGTCCAGAAAATAGTCGCCGCAAAAAACCAGCACGTCGCCTTTCTGCTCCACGTCGGTGGCGCTCAGTCCGGGAAAAAAATCCTTGTGCTCCGCGATGAGCTCGTTCGCCTTTTGCAGGAGTGCGGATTTATCAATAGCCTGGGTATGCTTCACAGAATTCTCTCCTTTATAGAGACGGCAGATGAGCAGTATATTACGCCGCGCTGCCGCAAAAACTCAATGCCGATGGGCGCTTGCCTGCCCACACGCTTTTTTATGACTTTCTGGCGTAAATCCGTTGTGGATGCTAATTAAGTTGCGTAACAGATTTTATCAGGTAGAGTGTGGGCGTTTCGGGTTCCGGGCGTAAAACTGGCTTTACGCTTTGTTAGTGATGCGCTTAACAGTTTGTAAAAGGTGTCGTTAATCAGTGAGTTGGCTTCCTGAGCGGGAAGCGTTAACAGGGAAAGTGCCGGATTCTGCCGTCGGCCATGAAGGTTTTAACGCGCTGGATTGCCCGCAGGCTTTCGGCACAATTTACTCTCGGATGTTTTAATCAGGTAAAGGTAAATATGGGCAAAGCTCTCGTAATAGTTGAGTCCCCGGCAAAAGCCAAAACAATCAATAAATATCTCGGAAACGACTACGTGGTGAAATCCAGCGTCGGTCATATCCGCGATTTGCCGACCAGTGGATCAACAGTTAAAAAGAGCGCTGACTCTACAACCAGTAAGACCACCAAAAAGGTGAAAAAGGACGAGAAGGCCGCGCTGGTCAGCCGGATGGGCGTCGATCCTTATCACGGCTGGGAAGCGAACTATCAGATCCTTCCCGGCAAGGAGAAAGTGGTCTCCGAGCTGAAAGCGCTGGCGCAAAATGCCGACCACATCTATCTCGCAACCGACCTTGACCGCGAAGGGGAAGCCATTGCCTGGCACCTGCGGGAAGTGATCGGCGGTGATGATTCGCGCTTCAGCCGCGTGGTGTTTAACGAAATCACCAAAAATGCTATTCGTCAGGCTTTCGACAAGCCGGGCGAACTGAATATCAATCGGGTTAACGCTCAGCAGGCGCGCCGCTTTATGGACCGCGTGGTGGGCTATATGGTTTCGCCGCTGCTGTGGAAGAAAATCGCTCGCGGACTGTCCGCCGGGCGCGTGCAGTCGGTCGCCGTGCGACTGGTGGTGGAGCGCGAGCGCGAAATCAAAGCGTTCGTGCCGGAAGAGTATTGGGAACTGCATGCCGATCTGAATACGCCGGAAGGCACGCTGCTGCCGATGGAAGTGACTCATCAGCACGACAAGCCTTTCCGTCCGGTTAACGGCGAGCAGACCCAGGCCGCCGTCAGCCTGCTGGAAAAAGCGCGCTATCAGGTTACCGACCGTGAAGATAAGCCGACCAGCAGCAAGCCCGGCGCGCCGTTTATTACCTCAACGCTGCAACAGGCGGCCAGTACCCGTCTGGGCTACGGCGTGAAAAAAACCATGATGATGGCACAGCGCCTCTATGAAGCGGGCCACATTACCTATATGCGTACCGACTCGACCAATCTGAGTCAGGATGCGGTCAGCATGGTGCGCGGCTATATTGAAAACGAATTTGGCGAAAAATATTTGCCGAAGGCCGCCAATGCCTATGCCAGCAAAGATAACTCGCAGGAAGCGCACGAAGCGATCCGTCCTTCGGACGTCGCCGTCCTGGCCGAGCAGCTGAAGGATATGGAAGCCGACGCGCAGAAGCTGTATCAGCTAATCTGGCGTCAGTTCGTTGCCTGTCAGATGATGCCGGCGCAGTATGACTCCACGACGCTGACCGTCAGCGCCGGCGAGTTTAAACTCAAGGCGAAAGGGCGCACGCTGCGCTTTGACGGCTGGACCCGCGTGATGCCTGCGCTGCGCAAGGGCGATGAAGATCGCACGCTGCCGCCGGTTGAAGTGGGTAAAGAGCTGGCGCTGCAGCAGCTGAAGCCAAGCCAGCACTTTACCAAACCGCCGGCACGCTTCAGCGAAGCCTCGCTGGTGCGCGAGCTGGAAAAACGCGGCATCGGTCGTCCTTCTACCTACGCCTCGATTATCTCGACCATTCAGGATCGCGGCTACGTGCGCGTGGAAAGCCGTCGCTTCTATGCGGAAAAGATGGGCGAAATCGTTACCGACCGGCTGGAAGAAAACTTCCGCGAGCTGATGAACTACGACTTCACCGCGCATATGGAAAACAGCCTGGATCAGGTTGCCAACAACGAAGCGCAGTGGAAAGGCGTGCTGGATAAATTTTTCGCCGACTTCAGCCAGCAGCTGGAAAAGGCGGATAAAGATCCGGAAGAGGGCGGCATGCAGCCGAACCAGATGGTGCTGACCACCATCGATTGCCCAACCTGCGGGCGTAAGATGGGTATCCGTACCGCCAGCACCGGCGTGTTCCTCGGCTGCTCGGGCTATGCGCTGCCGCCGAAAGAGCGCTGCAAACAAACCATCAATCTGATCCCAGAGAATGAAGTACTGAATATTCTCGAAGGCGAAGATGCGGAAACCAACGCGCTGCGCGCGCGCCGTCGCTGCGGCAAATGCGGCACGGCGATGGACAGCTATCTGATCGACAACCAGCGCAAACTGCACGTGTGCGGCAACAACCCAAGCTGCGACGGTTACGAAATCGAGCAGGGCGAATTCCGTATCAAAGGCTATGACGGGCCGATCGTAGAGTGCGAAAAGTGTGGCTCGGAGATGCACCTGAAAATGGGGCGTTTCGGCAAGTATATGGCCTGCACCAACGACGACTGTAAAAATACCCGTAAGATCCTGCGTAACGGCGACGTTGCGCCGCCGAAAGAAGATCCGGTTCCGCTGCCGGAGCTGCAGTGCGAAAAATCGGATGCTTACTTTGTACTGCGCGACGGCGCGGCAGGCGTTTTCCTGGCGGCTAACACCTTCCCTAAATCCAGGGAAACGCGCGCGCCGCTGGTGGAAGAGCTGCAACGCTTCCGCGATCGCCTGCCGGAAAAGCTGCGCTATCTGGCCGACGCGCCGGTTGCCGATGATGAAGGCAACAAGACGGTAGTGCGCTTCAGCCGCAAAACGAAGCAGCAGTACGTCAGTACGGAAAAAGAAGGTAAGGCTACAGGCTGGACGGCGTTCTACGTCGACGGCAAATGGGCCGTCACCGAAAAAGCGGCGAAAGCCAGTAAGAAATAACCTGTCGGGCCGGCGTTTCAGCTGGCCCGTTTTTCTCCTGCGGCTTCAGCCCTGCTATACATTCCACCCATCTTTGATATGATTGTTATAGATATACCTTTCCTTATTATAAAATCGCATTAGGCCGATACGTTGTGCTCTGTCAGCACAGCCCGTCGGCGCGCGGCGCCAAACTGGACGGATCAAACATGAAATTGCAGCAGCTGCGTTACATCGTTGAAGTGGTCAATCACAATCTGAACGTCTCTTCAACGGCTGAGGGGCTTTATACATCGCAACCCGGGATCAGTAAGCAAGTACGTATGCTGGAAGACGAGTTGGGTATCCAGATCTTTGCCCGCAGCGGCAAGCATCTGACGCAGGTCACGCCCGCAGGCCAGGAAATTATCCGTATCGCCCGCGAAGTGCTGTCAAAAGTCGAAGCCATCAAATCAGTCGCCGGGGAACATACCTGGCCGGATAAAGGCTCGCTGTATGTTGCTACAACGCACACGCAGGCCCGCTACGCGCTGCCCAACGTGATTAAAGGCTTTATCGAACGCTATCCTCGCGTTTCGCTGCATATGCATCAGGGCTCGCCTACGCAAATTGCAGAAGCGGTGTCTAAAGGCAACGCGGATTTTGCTATCGCTACCGAAGCGCTGCATCTTTATGACGATCTGGTTATGCTGCCTTGCTATCACTGGAATCGCGCCATCGTGGTGACGCCGGATCATCCGCTGGCAGGCAAAGAAAAAGTCTCTATCGAAGAGTTAGCCGAGTATCCGCTGGTTACCTATACCTTCGGCTTTACCGGACGTTCAGAGCTGGATACGGCGTTTAATCGGGCTGGCCTGACGCCGCGTATCGTTTTCACCGCGACGGATGCGGACGTGATTAAAACCTACGTACGTTTAGGATTGGGCGTGGGTGTCATCGCCAGCATGGCGGTCGATCCGGTCTCGGATCCGGATCTGGTCAGAATAGAAGCTACGGACGTCTTTAGCTTCAGCACCACCAAAATCGGCTTCCGCCGCAGCACCTTTTTGCGCAGTTACATGTATGATTTTATTCAGCGTTTCGCGCCGCACCTGACCCGTGACGTCGTCGATACGGCCGTGGGGCTGCGCTCGAACGAAGATATTGAAGCAATGTTTAAAGATATTAAATTACCCGCCAAATAATTTTCCGTCCCTGCATCCCTATTCAGAGCCGCGACGCGGCTCTGCGATAATCATTGGTCCTGCCTGTTACTGCAATTGATAAAATCTTTTTATTCTTTTTACGTAAATGCCGCCCCCATCACATGTTTTTCCAAAGTTATTCATTAAATGAGAAACAGTACACATTTTTCAGCGGGCATCTTTGCGCACCTCCAGGATGATTCTCATACTCTGGTTATCAAGGCGCGACAGGGCGCGAACGGCAAGGAGGTTTCAATAAATGCTGATTTATCAATGGTGCGAAAAAACAGCTATTGTCAGTAAATTTGGCTTAAAGGGTAATTTGTTAACGCGAGTTTGGTTAAGTACGATCAATAGATTTCATAAACTTTAATGAATACTATTAATCGTTCGGCGTAATAAAAATAGCTGGATTTCACGCCATAAAATGTTTAGGATTCCTCCTAATTTCTGATTGCTCAAAACAATCGTTTCAATGAGAGTGATTATCAAAAACTATGGCTAGCAGAATTTCTGTAGAAACCGACTTCGGTCACAAAGCTCTGAAGGTTCAGCGTAACAGCAATCTGAGACGTAAGGCCTGGTTAGCGGTATTCGCCGCATCGGCGCTGTTTTGGGGAGCTGTTGCAGTCGTGATTTGGCAGATATGGGGGTAGCGATGCACCTGCAGTATTCGGATCAAAAACCACAGCAAGCTGTTAAGTTGAAAAAAGTAGAGTGTAAAAGCAAAGCGAGAGAGAGCATCATCCCGGAAAGCTGGGGGCTGAGCGAAGTGCAACGTAACTTTATTGATTTTATGACGGATAAAACGAATAAAGCTTAAGCCTTACGCTTATATTCACTCTTTGTTTTAACCATGACAAATATAAATATTAACATTATTTAACGGACCAGCTATTTCTGGTCAGGGCACGCTGTCGGCCCAACGATGGGAAACCACAATGGCAACCCATTGATAAACGGTAAAACCTGCTCGCAAAGGCGTGAGGTTTTGAAGTAATACGTTTGGTCTTATAAGACCTGAGTGAGGGCAAAAATGAATTTAACTCAAATGACATGGTTCAGTGCCTGGACGTTTTCAGCCTTATTCTGGGCTAGCCTGCTCTGGCTGAGCATGGTCATGCATTAATAAAGCATATTTAAACAGATATTAACGACGCCTCGCTGAGCAATCAGCGGGGCGTTTTTCTTTTATGCTTCATCGATGTTATCAAAACGTTACGCCAACTTTGTACTATCTTTAAATCAAACCCTGCTTTTATTCAGGTTATGCGAAGATAAACGAAGGAGGAGTAATGTCGTCTACCCTACGTGAAATAACAAAAGACGCGCTGGAAGTTAAAGGTCAACGTTATCACTATTACAGCCTGGCCAAAGCCGCCGGGCAGCTTGGCGATCTCTCCCGTATGCCCAAATCCCTGAAAGTGCTGCTGGAAAATTTGCTGCGCTGGCAGGATGAAGATTCCGTTACCGATGAGGACATCCGCGCGCTGGCAGGCTGGCTGGCTCAGGCGCATGCCGACCGCGAGATCGCCTATCGGCCCGCCCGCGTGCTGATGCAGGACTTTACCGGCGTGCCCGCGGTGGTCGATCTGGCCGCTATGCGCGAAGCGGTGAAAAGACTGGGCGGAGACGTGGCTAAAGTGAATCCGCTTTCGCCAGTCGATCTGGTTATCGACCACTCGGTTACCGTTGACCGTTTCGGCGACGACGACGCCTTTGAAGAAAACGTGCGTCTGGAGATGGAGCGTAACCATGAGCGCTACGTCTTTTTGCGCTGGGGGCAGAAAGCCTTTAACCGTTTTAGCGTGGTGCCGCCGGGCACCGGGATTTGTCACCAGGTCAACCTGGAATATCTCGGCCAGGCGGTATGGCATGAAATGCAGGACGGTGAGGAAGTTGCCTATCCCGACACGCTTGTTGGCACGGACTCGCACACTACCATGATTAACGCGCTGGGCGTGTTGGGCTGGGGCGTGGGCGGTATCGAGGCGGAAGCCGCTATGCTGGGGCAGCCGGTGTCAATGCTTATCCCTGACGTGGTTGGCTTCAAGCTTAACGGTAAACTCAATCCTGGCATTACCGCCACGGATTTAGTGCTGACCGTGACCCAGATGCTGCGTAAACACGGCGTGGTAGGGAAATTCGTTGAATTCTATGGTGATGGCCTGGCTGACCTGCCGCTGGCGGATCGCGCTACCATCGCCAATATGGCGCCGGAATATGGCGCAACCTGCGGCTTTTTCCCGCTGGACGACGTCACGCTGGGCTATATGAAACTTACCGGCCGCAGCAGCGAACAGGTGGCGCTGGTGGAAGCCTACGCCAAAGCGCAGGGGCTGTGGCGTAATCCCGGCGATGAGCCGGTATTTACCAGTTCACTGGCGCTGGATATGGCTACCGTTGAAGCGAGCGTGGCCGGGCCGAAACGGCCGCAGGATCGCGTTTCGCTGGGCGAAGTGCCGCAGGCTTTCCAGGCCAGTAACGAGCTGGAAGTCAATCGGGCGCAGAAACAGCACCAGTCGGTCAGCTATCGCGACAGCGCCACGGGCAAGGAGCATCAGCTGGAAGATGGCGCAGTAGTGATTTCAGCCATTACTTCCTGCACCAATACCTCCAATGCCAGTATCCTGATGGCGGCGGGCCTGCTGGCGAAAAACGCGGTAATGCTTGGCCTGGACCGCAAGCCGTGGGTAAAAGCGTCGCTGGCGCCGGGATCCAAAGTGGTTTCCGACTATCTGGCGGCGGCGCGACTGACGCCTTATCTGGACAAGCTGGGCTTTAACCTTGTTGGCTACGGCTGTACTACCTGTATCGGTAACTCCGGCCCGCTGCCTGACGCTATCGAGAGCGCGATTAAAAAAGGCGACCTGACGGTTGGCGCGGTGCTTTCCGGCAACCGCAACTTTGAAGGCCGAATCCATCCTTATGTCAAAACCAACTGGCTTGCTTCGCCGCCGTTGGTGGTGGCCTATGCGCTGGCCGGCAATATGAATGTTAATCTGGAAACGGATCCGCTTGGTACTGACAAGACCGGCAAGCCGGTATATCTGAAAGATATCTGGCCGTCACCGGAGGCGATTGCGGAAGCGGTACAGCTGGTTTCCACCGATATGTTCCATAAAGAGTACGCGGAAGTGTTTGAAGGCACGCCGGACTGGCAGGCCATCAGCGTTAGCGAAGCGGCCACCTACGACTGGGACGAAGGATCTACCTATATTCGCCTTTCACCGTTCTTTGATGATATGGAAAAAGAGCCGAAGCCGGTTGTTGATATCAAGGGCGCCAGGATCCTCGCGATGCTGGGCGACTCGGTCACTACCGACCATATTTCGCCTGCCGGCAGTATCAAAGCGGAAAGCCCGGCCGGGCGCTATCTGCTTGCTCATGGCGTCGAGCGGGGCGATTTTAACTCTTACGGCTCGCGACGCGGCAACCATGAAGTGATGATGCGCGGTACCTTTGCCAACATTCGCATCCGCAACGAAATGGTGCCGGGCGTGGAAGGCGGCATGACGCGTTTCGTGCCAGGCGACGAGCAGCTGGCGATCTACGATGCGGCGATGAAATATCAGCAGCAGGGGACGCCGCTGGCGGTGATCGCCGGGAAAGAATATGGCTCCGGCTCCAGCCGCGACTGGGCGGCTAAAGGCCCGCGCCTGCTGGGGGTGCGCGTGGTCATCGCCGAATCTTTTGAGCGTATCCACCGTTCAAATCTGATTGGGATGGGCATACTGCCGCTGGAGTTCCCGGAAGGCGTAACGCGTAAAACGCTGGGGCTGACCGGTGACGAGCAGATCGACGTGGAAAACCTGAGCCAGCTGAAGCCCGGCGGCACGGTGAAAGTCACGCTGACCCGTGCGGACGGCAGTCAGGAAACGCTGCAAACGCGCTGCCGTATCGATACCGGCAATGAGCTGACCTACTACCGCAACGACGGCATCCTGCACTACGTTATACGTAACATGCTGGTCGAGAGCTAAAATAAAAATGCCCCTGATAAGGGGCATTTTTTTGCGCGGAAGGGGGAAAGCGCCGCGCGGAAAAACAAAACGGGACGCTGTCGGCCCCGTATCCGTTACTCTTTTGGCAAGAGATGACCCATCTTCTCGGCTTTGGTATCAAGGTAGTGCGCGTTTTCAGGGTTACGCCCGACAATCAGCGGCACGCGCTCGATGATATTAATCCCCGCCTCGCTAAGGATCTCGACCTTACGCGGATTGTTGGTCAGCAAACGCACTTCATTAACGCCCAGCAGCTTAAACATGTCCGCGCAAAGGGTAAAATCGCGCTCGTCGGCCGCAAAGCCAAGCTGGTGGTTAGCCTCAACGGTATCGTAGCCTTTATCCTGCAGGGCATAGGCGCGGATTTTATTCAGCAGACCGATATTGCGGCCTTCCTGACGGTGATAAAGCAGAACGCCGCGGCCTTCTTCCGCGATATGGTTCAGCGCCGCCTCCAGCTGGAAACCGCAGTCGCAGCGCAGGCTGAACAGAGCATCGCCCGTCAGGCACTCGGAATGCACGCGCGCCAGCACCGCCTCGCTGTTCGTTATATCGCCATAAACCAGCGCCACATGGTCGTGACCGGTTGCCAGTTCTTCAAAACCAACCATGAGGAAATCTCCCCACGGCGTGGGCAGTTTGGCTTCTGCTACCCGTTTAAGCTGCATGTGACTCTCCAGATACATCAGGGGCTGCGCTAACCTTTGCGCCGACCATTCATAATAGCTATTTTGCCACAATCGGGCGTCGGGCGGTTAACCTCTTAGAGCGATTGTTTTAATACCGCACAATTATCGCCATCTCAATCAATATGTTATTATTTTTTATCACGTTGTCATCAGAAATAAATCAATGCCTTACTGAATCGCCGGGGAAAGCCATGTTTGAGATCGCCAAACGCACCACGCTGGGTGCTCTGTTGCTGTTGATTATGCCGTTCGGCGTGCTGCTGTCCGGCTGGCGCTGGCAGCCGGTGGAAACAGGGTGGGGCCATCAGCTGCTGTTCTGGCTGACCGAAACCGTGACCAGTCCATGGGGAACCTTAACCAGCGTGATCCTCTGCGCGTGGTTCCTGTGGTGCCTGCGCTATCGCCTTAAGTCGGCAATTATTCTGTTGCTGATCGTGGTGTCGGCAATCCTGCTCGGGCAGTACACCAAAACGTTTATTAAAGATCAGGTACGCGAGCCGCGCCCTTATGTGCTGTGGCTGGAGCAAAACCACGGGCTTGATGAAAAATACTTTTACGAGCAGACCCGCAAGCAGCGCAGCGTAATGGTGCGGGAAGCGATTGCGGAAGATCCTCGCCTGCCTGACTGGCTGAAGGCGCACTGGGAATTTGAAACCGGCTATGCTTTCCCTTCTGGTCATACCATGTTTGCAGCCAGCTGGGCGCTGCTGGCGGTAGGGCTGTTATGGCCTCGCCGCCGTATCGTCACGCTGTGCGTGCTGGTGGCCTGGGCGATTGGCGTGATGGCAAGCCGTCTGGTGCTGGGAATGCACTGGCCGCGCGACCTGATCACCTCGACGCTTATCAGCTGGGTGCTGGTCACGCTGGCGACCTGGCTGGTGCAGCGCTACAGCGGGCCGCTCACCGTTCCGCCGGCGGAAGAGCAGGAAATAAGCGAACGCGACGAGGCGTGATTGTGTTCGCGCCGTTTGCCCCCATAACCTGAGGATTGGGCAGGCATTTCATGCGCCCTGCGCGCATCAGGCAAGCAACAGGGCTAATTTTTTGGCATAATTCATCTGGTTATCACCAGACTATGGGACGGACTGTGAAATACTTGCTGATTTTTTTACTGGTTTTAGTGATTTTCATTATCTCTATTACGCTTGGCGCGCATAACGATCAGGTGGTTACCTTTAACTATCTGCTGGCGCAGGGCGAATATCGCGTTTCGACGCTGCTGGCTACGCTGTTCGCTGCGGGTTTTTTAATCGGCTGGGCGATTTGCGGTCTGTTCTGGCTCCGTCTGCGCGTGGCGCTGGCTAATTCCCAGCGTAAACTGAAACGTCTCCAGCAGAAGCTGGGGCAGGCAGAAGAAGCGGCGGCTCAGCCAGCCGTGCCTGCCGTTAAGGAATAATCCCCTATGTTGGAACTGCTGTTTCTGTTGCTGCCTGTTGCCGCTGCCTATGGTTGGTATATGGGGCGCAGGAGCGCGCAGCAGGATAAGCAACAGGAAGCGAGCCGCCTGTCGCGCGATTACGTCGCCGGCGTCAATTTCCTGCTGTCCAATCAGCAGGATAAAGCGGTCGATCTCTTTCTGGATATGCTGAAGGAAGACAGCGGCACGGTAGAGGCGCATCTGACGTTGGGTAACCTGTTTCGCTCGCGAGGCGAGGTTGACCGGGCTATCCGCATTCATCAGGCCCTGATGGAAAGCGCTTCGCTGACCTACGATCAGCGCCTGCTGGCCGTGCAGCAGCTGGGCCGCGACTATATGGCCGCGGGTTTTTACGATCGGGCGGAAGAAATGTTCAGCCAGCTGACCGATGAGACGGACTTCCGCGTCGGCGCGCTGCAGCAGCTGCTGCTTATTCATCAGGCGACCAGCGACTGGCCAAAAGCCATCGAGGTGGCCGAACGGCTGGTAAAGCTGGGCAAAGAAAAGCAGCGTATGGAAATTGCGCATTTCTACTGCGAGCTGGCGCTCCAGGCGATGGGCAGCGACGATCTGGATCGCGCTATGGGCCTGCTGAAAAAAGGCGAATCCGCCGACAGGCAGAGCGCCCGCGTCTCGATCATGATGGGGCGTATCCACATGGCGAAAGGCGACTATGCAAAAGCGGTTGGGTTTTTACAGCGCGTGATAGAACAGGATAAAGAGCTGGTCAGCGAAACGCTGGCGATGCTGGAAACCTGCTATCAACAGCTGCAACAGCCCAACGCCTGGGCCGAGTATCTGAAGCGCTGCGTTGAGGAAAATACCGGCGCGGCGGCCGAGCTTTACCTCTCTGACGTCATTGAAAAAGACGAGGGCGGCGAAGTGGCGCAGATCTATATTAATCGCCAGCTGCAGCGCCATCCTACCATGCGCGTTTTCCATCGTCTGATGGATTACCACCTGCATGAAGCGGAAGACGGTAGGGCAAAAGAGAGCCTGATGGTGCTGCGGGATATGGTCGGCGAACAGATCCGCACCAAGCCGCGCTACCGCTGCCACAAGTGCGGCTTTACCGCCCATGCGCTTTACTGGCACTGTCCTTCCTGTCGCGCCTGGTCCTCGGTTAAACCTATCCGCGGCCTGGACGGGCAATAAACCGGCCAGCGGCTCCTGTTGTGGAGCGCTGGCTTTTTTAACAGGTCAAAAATAGTTACAACATACTAATGAGTAAACTTCATATCAGGGTTTCAGCAGCAATGAGAGCCGCATGGTCTGGCAGGCGAAAAGGGAAAACTTGCCGCTAAACTGTGAATTTAACGACGTCGCAGGTAGAATGCTTGCCGTTTATCTCCTGCACCCTGCGGTGCGCTATTTTAGAGGGTTTCAACATGCAATCATCTCACGGCTCCCGGATCCTGGTGGCGCTGGACTACGCTAATCACGCCAGCGCCATGGCCTTTGTTGACCGTATCGATCCGCGCAGCTGCCGCCTGAAAATCGGCAAAGAGATGTTTACGCTGTTTGGCCCCCAGCTGGTGCGGGATTTACAGCAGCGCGGCTTTGAGGTGTTTCTGGACCTGAAATTCCATGACATCCCCAATACCACCGCACATGCCGTTGCGGCGGCGGCCGATCTGGGCGTCTGGATGGTTAACGTCCACGCCAGCGGTGGCGCGCGGATGATGACGGCCGCTCGTGAGGCGCTAAAGCCCTTTGGTAAAGACGCGCCGTTGCTGATCGCCGTGACCGTACTGACCAGTATGGAAGCGGAGGATCTGCGCGGGATTGGCATCGAGCTTTCG
>Ga0157372_10006120_pt1 | contig 12785 bp, 13 predicted proteins | sample C55metaG_FD_115307 | JGI IMG/M metagenome (GOLD analysis project Ga0157372, IMG submission 115307) | Corn rhizosphere microbial communities from Kellogg Biological Station, Michigan, USA - C5-5 metaG | ecosystem: Host-associated > Plants > Roots > Rhizosphere > Soil | place: USA: Michigan... | reverse complement strand
CATGCGACGTCCAAACTCCCTGGAAGGAATTGTTGGCCGTGACTGAGTCCGCCGCCCGCAACCGCCGAGGAGTCAACGCGCTTCGAAGCTTCCTTCGGTATCTGGAGGAAATCGAGGAGGCGTTGCTGCGTCGTGACGCCATGAAGGTCACGGCACTCATGCGGAAGCGGACGGCGACCCATCTCCCGCGCGATGTTCGAGAGGAATTGCTGCTGCTGTCGCGCGCGCCGCGCGACAGCCTGCGAGCGCCAATCCGGTTCTTGCGCTTTCAGCATAGAATGCGCGAGCTCGCGCGTGGTGGCGAACCGTTGCCGACGGCGCAGACAGAGCTGCAACTGGAGCCGCCAGCCGTTTTCGGTGTGATTCGACGACGGCCGGATGAAGCCGAACGGCCGGCGGCATGCGACCCCGCCGACGAGCCGTTCGATTCGCGGCGATGAAGCTTCCAATTCCATTGAGCTATGCCCCGATGGAGGCGCGCGTCGTCGGGGAACTACCAATCGGACCCCAGTGGCAGTACGAGCCGAAATGGGACGGCTTTCGCTGCCTGGCGTTCCGCGACGGCGACAGCGTGGAGCTGCGATCCAAGTCGGGACAGCCGCTGACACGCTATTTCCCTGAGGTCGCTCGCGCGCTGCGCGAGCTTTCGGCCAAGCGGTTCGTGCTCGACGGTGAGCTTGTCGTCCCATCGGACGGCGCGCTTTCATTCGATGCGCTGTTGTTGCGACTTCATCCGGCGGAGAGCCGCGTCCTCAAGCTCGCGCGCGAAACGCCGGCGATCTACCTCGTGTTCGACCTGTTGGTGGACTCGCGCGGCGCCGACCTGACGCGGAGGCCGCTCTCCGAGCGGCGCGCGCTGTTGGAGTCTTTTGCCGCAGAGCAGTTTCTCCCTGGGCGATTGGTGATCTTGAGCCCGGCGTCGCGTCAAATCGCGAAAGCTCGAGAATGGCTCGCCGGTCGCGCGGGCACCGACGGCGTCATGGCAAAGCGGCTCGACCTGGGCTACGCCACGGGCGAACGCACGGCAATGGACAAGATCAAGCGCAAGCGGACCGCAGATTGCGTCGTCGGTGGATTTCGCTATGCGTCGAAGGAACGAATCGTCGGATCACTACTACTCGGCTTGTACGACGAGGCGGGCGTCCTTCATCATGTGGGGTTCACGTCGAGTCTGCAGCGACGCGAACGCGAGCGGATCACGCCGTTGTTGGAGAAGCTCGGCGGGGGAACCGGATTCACGGGGCGCTCACCCGGGGGTCCGAGCCGGTGGTCGACGGAACGTTCCGGCGAATGGGAATCGCTCGACCCGAAGCTGGTCGTTGAAGTCGAGTACGATCATTTCACGAATGGACGCTTCCGACACGGAACGAAGTTCCTGCGCTGGCGTCCTGAAAAATCGGCCGCGCAATGTCGGCTGTCGCAGGTAGCGGAAGCGAAGGCCGAGGCGGGCCCAGAGGCGGCTGCCAACTCCGGAGGACGCGCAGGTGCTCAGCGAACGCGACCAACACGACTCCGCGCCGGACAAGTCGTCGCCGCGCGAAAGGCAGGGTCCACAAAGAAGGCGCAGCCTTCGCGCGCCAGCCGCCGAGTCAGACGAGCGCACTGACGCGCTCCGACGAGCCGTCCAGACGCTCAGCGCGGAGATCTGTTGGTTTTTAGCCGGCCATCAAGCGACGGCCGGCGGCGTTATGGATTCGACGACGCGTCGACCGACGCCTTGAGGCTTTCGTTCAGGCTCGTATCGCCGCTGATGATCGAGCGCCACGAAACCTCGGGGCCGTTGCGCCGACCTTTCTCGGTGACCTTTAGGCCGTCAGGCCCGATCGCGATCGTGTAAACCTTCCCGTCGACTTCGAGTTCACGCTTGATCGTTTTGTCCAGCTTTGCCGTCATGCTTCCTCCGAGGCACGGTGTGTTTGTCGCGGCGACGAGCGATCACAATCAACGCAATTCAAGGTAGCACCTAAGAATCCGCGCCGCCCCTCGTCAGTAACCACCCAAGGTCTCAGTTGCCATGGCGGGTCGTGTCGCACGTGTTGGGTGTGTCCACAGTCGAGCTCGGCGACCCAGTCGCCAAGGTCATCCTGGTGAAAGCCGATGATGCGACGTTCCACCTACGCTCCGGAGCGGCGTTCCATGTAGACGGAGGCTGAAGTGGTGCCCTCGGCGAACCCGTACCGTTCGTACAGGTCGCGTGCGTCTCTCGTAAAGAGCGCGATTCGGCGCAGGCCTTGAAGATCCGGGTGCGCAAGGATGGCTTGAATCATCCAAGAGCCCAGCCCCTGCCCGCGGGCCTCCTCGAGCACGATCACGTCGCTCAGGTAGGCGTAGGTCGCGAGGTCGGTAATGGCTCGCGCGAAGGCAAGCTGCCTGGCGCCTCGATAAACACCGACGCAAACCGAATTCGGGATCGCGCGCTCCAAGATGTCTCGCGTGGTGTTGGCCCCCCAATGCGAGCGATGGAGCATGTCGAGGACTGCGTCAATGTCGATCCGCGCCCGATCGGTGGACAACAGCAGCTCGCCGCGATGTTGCTCAACAATTCTGTCGTGCATCCACCGAATAATAGGGGCGAGCCGAGAAGCGCCGTCAGCGGCTGGAGCCCTGCTTTGGTCGCGTTAATCGCGCGATCAGTCGTTGCTCGCCGAATCCGGCAAGAGAACTAGTGATCGAATACACAGCCACGCCGGCTGACATGTGAGACAACGCCGCGAGCGTCAATCCCGCCGTGAGAAGCAGAGATACGCCGAGCGCGACACCGCGCGCCGCGCTCCCAGCCGGCGCTCCGTTGAGCGTTTGCGCCGACGCGGAAACCCAGGACAAGCCGCCGGCGACGAGCGCTCCTAGCAGCGCCAACGCGCGGTCTGGACGCGCGAGATTTCGCACCCAGAGAAAGCTTCCGGCCCGCTCGCCGATGCCGCGGATCGCGGAGTAGATCCCAAGTGCAATCGGCAATTGTGCGAGGCCCGCGATGCCCGGAGTGCCCGTCCGCGAGGGCTCGGCGAGTCGGCGGCGCGCGGCGCGGATCGAGAATGGCAACACGAGCGCTCGAAGGCCGAGCGACGCCACGACGATCGCCAACCCCATGCTTCCACCGCAGAAATGCGCCAGTGAAAAGAGGCCAGCCCGCAAGAGATCGACTACCATGGACCAGGTCATCGCAAGATTGGTGGAGTCTGCCGCCTTACGGCCGGGACCCGCCCGAAGTTACTCGCCAAGGCGCCGCGAGAAGATGTCATTTGGCGGAGCGAACCCGTGGCGAGCGTACAACGGTCGGCTGCGCGAACTTGGCCAGAGGAAGACCGTGTCGACCTGTGTGGCCCGACAGCTCGCCAATGCCGCTTCGATCAAACGCGATCCGATTCCGGCGTTCCGTATTTCGGGGTGGATGTAGACGCTCGTGATGTAGGCGTGAAGCTCGGTCTCCGCCCCTGGATTGGGGAGCTTTTCGATCAACTGGAGCCAGAGGGTGCCCGCGAGCGCTCGATGGTCGGGGCGCACCGCGACCCACGCCCGCCAGGGGCTTTCACGCGCGAGCCGGTCGCGCATCCACGGTTCACAGCGGGCCACGAACTCCGATTCCGGCTCAACGACCCGCTGGTACTCGGAACGGAACGCGAACCGAAGCCGCGCAAGTGCAGGGGCGTCCGCCGCGGTTGCCGCGCGGACGTCGATCTCGGGACGATGCACGATGGCTATCTATCGGGCTTGTTGGGATCGGGCAATAGCGGTTGCGCGGCGTCGCTTTGCCACCCACCTCGTTCGACGCCTATCATTCGGCGCCCATTTCTCGGAGATCTCCGTCATGCTTGGTTGTCGATCCGGGTTCGTCGTCGTGCTTCTCGCCGCAGTGCTGACAAGCGTCGTGGACCATCGCGTTGTCCGAGCACAGACGCCTGACACGAACGTCGTCATTCCGATCACCCCGCCACGGACGCCGATTCCGGCGGAGGACGCGACGCGCAACATCACCAAGTTCTCGTTCATCGCGTACGGAGACACTCGGGGCGCCCTCGACGGGACGGCCGTGCAATACGAGCACTCGTTGGTCGTTGCCACGATGCTTCGTACGATCCGCGCGCGCGCGACGACCGACCCGATCAAGTTCGTCGTCCAGAGCGGCGACGCGGTGCTGGATGGCCGCTCGGCCAACCAGCTCAATGTGAGCTACGTGCCGGTCGTCAATCAACTCACCGCCGCCGACCTTCCTTATTTTCTCGCCGTCGGCAATCACGACGTGCGGACGAGCACATCGCTGACCGACAGCGATCGCGTGAAAGGGCTGAAGAATTATTTGGCGGCAAACTCGAAGCTGATTCCTCCAGAGGGCTCACCGCGGCGGTTGAACGGCTACCCCACGTACGCGTTCGGGTACGGCAACACCTTCGTGCTTCTTTTTGATTCAATCATCGCGAATGACACGACGCAGCTGAACTGGATTCGTGGCCAGCTCGAGGGGCTCGATCGGCGTCGCTATGTGAATGTCGTGGTGGTGTGTCATCATCCCGCGTTTTCCTCCGGGCCACACGGCGCGTCGAATATCGAGTTGCAGGCCGCGGCGATGCGGAACGTGTACATGCCGTTGTTTCGAAAGCATCACGTCGCCCTTCTACTGACGGGTCACGAGCATCTCTTCGAGCACTGGGTCGAGCGATACAGCGATGCGACCGGTCAGCACCGCATTGACGAAATCGTGAGCGGCGGCGGCGGTGCGCCGCTATACGGATACATGGGCGAACCAGACCTGAGACAGTACCTCAGGGATAACGCCTCGACTCAAGTTCGGCTTGAGCATTTGGTAAAGCCGGGAGTGGATCCGGGCGCAAACCCGCACCACTTCGTAGTGGTTCATGTCGACGGACCCAAAATCACGCTCGAAGTCGTTGGCGTTTATTGGGGAGCGGGCTTCCAGCCCTATCGCAGCGCCACCGTACAGATCGTTCCTTAAGACTTCTAACGCCCGGCCTGAGACCAAGGCCAAATCGCGTGTCCTCGGTTTGCAAGGGCGAGCGTGCATGTCGCGGCCACCCTGGCGGACTCAACAACGTGATGCATGACGTCAGTTGGCTCGTGATGTGAGTCACACGAGCAAGACACTCGGCGCGGGAAGACCAAGCACACCGTCAAACACGCGGCGCCGGATGCCCATCACGATTTGACGAAAGCCGGGAAAAACGCGAAAGAAACCGTGAAGGATTCGGTGAAGAAGCCGTAGCGCTACGCGGCGGGCGTTGCGGCGCCGTTGTCTAGCTCGTCCGAGAGACGTCAGTCTCCGGGATACAGACAGTGGCGCCGCACACCCCCCTCCCCTCCCCCGATAGCTGTCCGCACGAGCGACGTCCGGGGACGAAATTCTGCCTGCACTGCCGTCATGAAGCTCGGCTGGTCGCCAAGGAACGACGTCGGCGGCTGATGCTGCGCGGCAGCGCGCTCTCGGCGGTTCTTCTCGTGCTTGGATCGGTTGGAACGATCGGCGCCGTCACACTGCGACGCCACGCCACGACGCGTCGCGCCGAGTCGCCGGCTGCAACAACGACCGCGGTCGCGACGGCCAACCCGACGCACGATTCCGTGGCAGCACAAGCACCGTCTCCCGCACCGGTCGTTGCCGCGCCGACACCCGCGAGCGCCACAGCGACTTCGCCTGCTCCGACGGTGGCTGTACTGAAGCCAATCGTTCCCGAAGGGACGACGACATTGGTCGGGGGGATCACCGCCACTCGACACGACAGCGTCGTCGTCTTGTCGTTCGACTTCGCCGGTGCGCGGACGCGCCTCCCGGAGCGATTCGAGCGACTGGTTCGCACGACGCTTCCATCCGTCTACGGGGCGCCCGCCGACTCGGCGATTCGCGCGATTCCCGACGGGGGGATCGTTCGCCAAGGCGATCTTTTCACCGAGCTGTCGGAGCGCGGCGTGCGCATTCCGCTCAGTGCAGGAGGCGCGATCGCGCTGTACCCGATTTTGCGCCCAGGCCGCGATGGCCCATTGGTGACGCAATACCGGGTCACGGTCACGAAGAGCTGACGCTACTATCGCCATAGTTGACAAGCGCGTCCGAAGGCCGCATAGTACTATCACCCTAGTACTAAAGGCGGTCCGATGGACGATTTTGTGCTTGGCGATCGTGAGCTCGACGTAATGGGTGTGCTGTGGGATCTGGGCTCCGGAACAGTCGCCGAGGTGCGCGACAAGCTCCCCGCCGATCTCGCCTACACCACCGTCCTGACGATTCTTCGCAATCTCGAAGCGAAGGAGCTTGTCGAACATACGAGCGAAGGAAAGGCGCACCGCTATCACCCGCGCGTCGCGCGGAAAGCGGCGCGGCGCAGCGCACTGGCGCGCGTCGTCGACAAGCTGTTTCACGGATCTCCCGAGCAGTTGATCACTCAGCTCGTCGAAGACGAGCAGCTCTCGGCGGACGATCTCCGGCGACTCCGCGCTCTGCTCTCCACGCAGGAGAAAAAGGGGAGGACCAAGCGATGATCGGTTCGTGGATGCTGTACGCGGTCGCCGTCAGCGTGCTGTTCACGGTCGCCGCGCATGCGCTGGAACGAGTCGTCGTCGCTCGCGGACGTCCGAGACGCATGCTCTGGGTCGTGGCGATGACGCTCTCGGTCGCGCTGCCGGTCGTCACCGGTTTGCGTCGACTGTCGGCCGATGAGGCGCTGCCGGTGAATGTCGTTCCCTTCACCATCACGGTGCCGGCGCCGGAGGCAATTGTTCCCGTGGCGCAGACGCCGCAGCGTGGCGCACAGATCGACCGCGCATTGGTTGTACTGTGGCTAGCGCTGAGCGCGTTGCTGCTCGTTCGGCTCGGAAACGGCGTCACGACGCTGCGCCGAGCGCGACGCGGATGGCGCCGTGAACAGCTCGACGGCGTGTCGGTATGCGTTTCGCCGAATGTCGGACCTGCCGTCGTCGGTTTGCGTTCTATGAACGTCGTATTGCCGGAGTGGATCTTGGGACTGGATGTCCCGTTGCGCGCACTCGTGCTCCGGCACGAAGAGGAACATCGCAGCGCGCGCGATCCGTACGTCTTGTTCGGCGCGGCCGCCGCTGTGTGCCTGATGCCGTGGAATCCCGCGCTCTGGTTTCAGGCTCGCCGCCTTCGTTTGGCGATCGAGCTCGATTGCGACGCGCGTGTTTTGCTCGCTCATCCGACTCCAGAGCGGTATGGACTTCTGATGCTCACCATCGCTCAGCGCCGCAGCGTCGCACCGACGCTTTTTGCACCGATGCTCGCCGAACCGGCAACTCAACTCGAACGGAGGATTCTCGAGATGCGAACGACAACACGACGCATCGCTCGCTGGACCGCGGTCGGTGGTACGGTACTCGCCGCGGGCGCGGTGACACTCGCCGGCTCGCTCCGTTCGGCCGGCGCGACGACCATGCGTGCCGTGAGAACGATGGGCTCGGAGATCGCGGGCAACGCGCTGCCGGCTCTACACGACGCTCGCTATCAACAAGGAAATCCGACCCCCCGCTATCCGGAACTGCTTCGTTCTGCCGGAATCGAAGGCTCGGTCGTCGTGGATGTGTCGACGGACGAGAACGGCACGCCCGAAATGGCCTCGCTGCATATCGTGGGAACGACGCACGATCTTCTGACCGCGTCTGTGCGGGAAGCGTTGGCCAAGTGGCGCCTCAATCCGCGGGCCAACGTGCGACTGCCGTTCTTGTTCGTAATGAGCAATAAGTCGGCGAGGGACATGGCCTCGGTACCGGTGGGCACCGTCGTGATCGTCGGGGTTCCCGCGAGCAACCCGGGCGTGCACGTCACCTCGGCCGTCGTCGTCGACGCGGCACCTCCAGCCTCAGGATTGCTGCGCGAGGCTCCGGTTAGACGGGATTCTGTCGTACGCGCCAACATCGTCCCCGACTCGGTCATTGTAGTTGATGGCGTCCGCCAAGTACGGGGAACGCTAGCCCGCCCGGTGGGCGACTCCGTCATCGTGATTGACGGCGTCCGTCAGTTCCGCGCAGCCCGGGCTGCCGTGGCGGGAAGCCACATAGCAGATACCGTAGCTACCTATTACTCCCGGCGGGCGGCGGGAACTGAGGTCCCAGTGAGCCAGGCCGTGCCGGGCGATCCGACCTATTTCGAATTCCAAGTCGAAAGGCCCGGCACGCCGAGACCCGGAAACATTGCCCCGCGTTATCCAGATGAGCTCCGCGAGGCAAAGATCGAAGGCGAAGTGCTCGTGCAGTTCGTCCTCGACACTCTCGGGCATCCCGACATGGAAACGTTGAAGGTGCTCCGGTCGACGCACGATCTCTTCACCAATACCGTGAAAGCGTCGCTGCCGAACATGCTGTTCTATCCGGCGCAGGTCGGCGGAAGACCCGTCAAGCAGCTGATCCAAATGCCGTTCAATTTCAACCTGACGAAGGACCCGAACTGAGGCCTACCGCCGGAGTTGTCGCCTGGTAGACTACTCCGGCATGTCGGTCTCCAATCTCGTCGCCATCACGAACGTTCCGTCGCCACTACTGTATCTTGGCGTTCGGACGTTCGCCGACGAGGCAGCGGTCGATTACGCGATCGCCTTGCGAGAACACGAGCAGTATCGCGACGCGCTGCGCGAATGCGGCTGCCGAGTTATGTCGCTCGAGGTGAACCGCGACCATCCGGATTCGGTGTTCGTGGAAGACACCGCGCTGGTGCTCGACGAGGTCGCGATCATGATGTCACCGGGTGCAGCGTCACGGCGCGACGAGCCGCGCGCCATCGAGCTTACCCTGCGCGACTATCGCGAAGTGTTGCGGATCGAACCCCCGGCGACGATCGACGGCGGTGACATCGTCCACTGCGGCCGCCGGCTCTACGCCGGCGAGTCGCAGCGCACGAACGAGGCGGGGATGTCGGCGCTCGCCGAGCTCTCGCAGCCTTACGGCTATGATGTCACGCGCATTCCGGTTTTCGGCTGTCTCCACTTGAAGAGTGCCTGCAGCGCCTTGCCGGATGGCCGGTTTCTCGTGAACGCGGACTGGATCGACGCCTCGCCTCTTCCGGCAGACCGACTGCTCCACGTGCCGGAGAGTGAGCCGTGGGCGGGCGACGTCCTCGTGATCGGCGAGCGCATCATCGTATCGGACGCGTTTCCAGAGACTATCGCACTGCTCGAACGTGAAGGATGGGAAGTCGTTCCCGTCGCCGTCTCGGAGTTCGCGAAGGTCGAAGGCGGCGTAACCTGTCTGAGTCTCGTGTTCGAGGAGCAGGCGCGCGTCTGAGCGCGCTATTTCCGCTTGTCCTTGGTGTCCTTCGGCCGTGTCAGGCGCTCGCCGAGGAGCCCGAGCATGATACCAAACGGCAAATTGAGCGCGGCCATAAGGACGGCGAGCAGCAGGCTGATGAACGAAAAAGGGCGAGGCGCGCGCATGAGATTGATCGTCACCGCGGCGACGGCAGCGATACACCCGAGCGTGAATCCAAAGCGACCCGCGGCATCGATACGGGCTTTGATGCGCGGGTCGTCTTCCGGTTTGCGGCGAGGAACGTCCACGCCACAAAATTACACGCGATCAGTTCTCCGGCGACGTCCCCTTCACGAGCGGCAGGTTCCGGCGGGCCCAATCCTGGTATGACCCGTCGTAGAGCTTGGTCGGATAGCCAAGGGCGCGGGCGGCAAGATACGTCATGCTCGCGCGATAGCCGACGTAACAGTATGTGACCACGGTATCACCGGGGTGCACCCGCGCGGCGTAGAGCTTCGCGAGCGCGGGCCGGTCAAGGAACTCGCCTTCGTCCGGGTTCTTGAACAGCTGCTCCCATTGCAGCTGCTGCCCGCCGAGGAGGTGACCTTCGCTCGGCATGCCGTGCCGCTCACCCGCACCGAGATACTCGCCATCTGTGCGCGTGTCGATGAGAGCCGTGCCGGCCTTGCCGAGGCGCGGCTGGATCCACGCGGCATCGACGACGAGCTCAGGGTGCGGCCTCGGCGAATACGAGCCCTTTGCCACCTTCGTGACCTCGGTCGTCACCGGACGGCCTTCGCGTTTCCATTTAGCGATGCCGCCGTCGAGTATCGACGGACGCACGCTGCCGAGGTAGTCGAGCGTGAAGAACGCCCGCGACGCCATCGGAGCCATGTGGCCGTAGATGACGACGCGCGAATCCGTGGAGACACCCACAGCCTCGAAGAGGTCTTTCAGCTTGTCGACGGACGGCAGCTCCGTTGACAGACCGTCGCGCTGCGCCGCGATGTCCGTGTAGTCGACGAAGCGCGCGCCGGGAATGTGCTCCGCCCTCGCATCGGCGGTATCATGGCCGACGTACAACAACACGAGTTTCGGGTCCGACAAGTGCTTGGCGAGCCACGCCGACGAAACGATGACCGAGTCATCGCCGCTTCGTTGTGCGGCCACGGTCCGCGGCGACGTCGAGGCGGCGACCGAGGCGACCGCAACGAACGCAAAGGGCAAACGAATCATCTGGACCGCCGAGTGTGAGTTGTGATCGACTAGGCTTCGCCGGACGCTAGAGCCAGCGCGACCGCGTCGGCGTACTCTTTCCATCGGGCCGCCTCGGAGCGCAGGCGACGACGACCGGCCGCCGTGATTTTGTAGTACTTCGCCTCGCGGCCGGTTTCGCTCACGCCCCAGTCTTCCTCGAGCAAGCCTTTGCGCTCGAGCCGATGCAGCGCCGGATAGAGCGCGCCTTCCTGCACCGTCAGCGCGTCTTTGGTGGTCTGTCGAATCCAACGGCCGATCGCGTATCCGTGCATGCGGCCCTGACTCACGGCTTTGAGAATCAGGACGTCGAGCGTTCCAACGAATAAGTCACTTCCGCCCATCGAGTCGATCTCCTGAAATGTTGGTCAGCTCGCGCGGATCGTTGCGGCCGGATCGATTGCGGTGGCGCGACGCGCCGGAACGACGCAGGCGAGTAACGCGACGACGAGGAACACAGCAGCGCCGGCGACGTACGTCCGCGGATCGGTCGCCTCGACGCCGTAGAGCAATTTCGTGAGGGATCGCGCGGTCCCGCGCGCGGCCAGCGCGCCAATGACCACGCCGATCAAAGCCAAACGCACACCCTGTCGGACGACAAGCGAAAGGATCGCTTGCCGCTCGGCGCCAAGAGCCATGCGGATGCCGAACTCCTGCGTACGCTGGCTCACGGAGTAGGCGATCACACCACCCAGACCGGCTGCGGCGATGACGAGCGCGAGGACCGCGAACGCGGTGAGCAGCGCGGTGGTGAGCCGCGGTGACGCGATGACGTCCCGGCGGGCGCCCTCGAGCGTCACGACGTCGGTGACGGGCTGGTTCGGATCGACGTTGTGAACCGTCTCACGAATCAAACTGGCCGTTGCGGTGGCGCCGGCATTTCCACGGACCAGGACACGGAGATCGCGGGCACCGCTGAGCGTAAGCGGGAGGTAGATCTGCTCGGGCACGTCCGCCGCCGGTCCGAACTGGCGAACATCACCGACGACGCCGATGATCGTCGCCCACTTTTTCCCGTTGAACGAGATCTGTTTGCCGACCGGGTCGCTCGATCCAAAGTACTTTTGCGCCGTGGCGTGACTCACCATGGCGACCGGTGCGGCAGTGTCGCGATCCGCCGCATTGAACGCTCTGCCGCTCACGACAGGCACGCCAAGCACGGCGAAATAATCCTGCGTGATGACGCTGACCTCGGCCTTCGGAAGCCGCGAACTATCGGCGACCTGGCGGTCTCGCAGTCTGAAGGTCGCGAGGTTCTGCGCGTTCGAGCTGCTCGCGGGAAATTCCGTCGCCAGCGCGACCGCTTTGACGGATCCGTTCGCCGAGAGGCGTTCCGTCAGATCGTTCGTAAAACGCTGAATGTCGGGCGGCGCCGCGTATTTCGTAAAGTTGAGATCGACGCGTGCGGTGACGACGTTCTGAGCATCGTAGCCCGGGCTCGTGGTGACGAGGCGCGCGAAGCTTCGGATCATCAAACCGGCGCCGATCAGAATCACGAAAGCCAGAGCGACTTCGCCGATGACGAGGAGGCCGCGCAACCGAACGCGCGCGTTACCACTCGTCGTCGCGCCACCATCACGCAAACGGGAAACGACGTCCTTTCCCTGCACGAAGACAGGAATCACTCCGAAGGCGATGCCGGCCGCCGCCGCGAGAGCGAACGTGAAAGCCGCGACGCGCCAGTCGAGAACGATTTCCTCGGCGCGTGGCGTGAAACGCGCCGTGTAGCGGGCGAGCGCCCCGATGACGCCCGCGGCGGCGGAAAGTCCGATCGCGCCACCGGCCAGCGACAGCATGACACTTTCAGTGAGTAGCTGTCGGAGCAGGCGCTGGCGGCCAGCCCCGAGTGCAGTGCGAATCGCGAGCTCGCGCTGTCGCCCGAGGTGTCGAGCGAGGGTGAGATGGGCAACATTGATGCACGCGACGAGCAATACGAGTCCAGCCACGCCGAGCAGCACGAGAAAAGCGGGTGCCGCGCTCTGCGTCATCGAAGATCGAAGCGGTGAGACCTTGATCGACGCATCGGCGATGCCGCCCGTGTAGGCCTCGGGGTAGGCGGAGTGCCAGCGAGCTTCGAGCGCCGCCGCTTCACGCTGTGCATCGGCGGGTTCCCTTCCCCGAGAGACGCGTCCGACGATCGCGACCATGCGCGCGGCTCGGGTGCTCTTCACGCGCGGTGTCGATCGAAAGGGGCACGAGGAAGTCGGCATCCACACGTCGTTGCGATCCGGATACGCCGGCAATGGCGGCAGCACGCCGATGACGAGATGCTGGCGGTCATTCATCGTGAATGTTTGCCCGACGATCGACGAATCGCCGCCAAGCGCGGT
>Ga0157372_10006119_pt1 | contig 12790 bp, 9 predicted proteins | sample C55metaG_FD_115307 | JGI IMG/M metagenome (GOLD analysis project Ga0157372, IMG submission 115307) | Corn rhizosphere microbial communities from Kellogg Biological Station, Michigan, USA - C5-5 metaG | ecosystem: Host-associated > Plants > Roots > Rhizosphere > Soil | place: USA: Michigan... | reverse complement strand
TCGCCGTCATACCGCCCGAGTTGCATCGAGCGTCCGATGGAGATGTGCTCGCTGCCGTCGCCGCACACGCCGGGCCGCGCGGCAAAATGGAATTCCACCGTTCCGTTTCGCACGGCCCCGATACGCTCGCCGAGGGACTGCGCGCGCGCTGATTGTGCGAGGGCCAACGCGGCGATCGCCGCGGCCATCACTCCGTATGCTCTCGTCATCGTGTCGTCCTCCGTTCAGCGAGCAACGATCTCGGCGATCATCTTCGCCACGCGCGGGTCGTTCTTCTGGGCGAGCCAGAAGAGCGCCTTCGAGCGCATGGCACGGTCCTCGTCGGTGCGCGCGATGTTCATCAGGGCATCCACCGCTGCCGCGTCGTCATCCTGTGAGAGCACGAAGATGACGTGCTCGCGGAGACGCGGCTCCCGCACACCGCGGTAGACCGACACCAGGTCGGCTGCCGACGCGTGTCCCTGGCCGGCCCAGAACACCGCCTTCCGTCGCACCTCGATCGACTGATGTTCGTCGCGCGTCTTGTCGAGCAGCCAGCGCACGCCGGAGTCGTCGTCGCTCTGGGCGACGGTCATCAGGATGCGGTCCTTGAGCTTCTCGCTCTGCAGCCGATCGAACGCATTGCGCAGGAAGGCTGCATCCTCGGTTGTCTCGTTGCGCCCCTGTCCGAGTGCGAAGATCGCCGAACCGCGCACGGCGTCGGTTTCCTTCTCGTCATCGATCACGGCACGCACGAGTGCGCGAGCGCGCGGCTCGTCGCTCTGCCCCAGCCAGAACACCGCGGCCTTCCGGACACCTTCGCTGCCCTGCCGCGCGAGATCCATCAGCGCGGAGAGGCCGGCGTTGTCGTCCAGCATGGCAAGCGCACCGACCGCGGCGCTCTGTAATCCGTTGCCGGGTCCGACGTCGCCGGCGTTGGTAGTCGGCGCGCCACTCCTTGCCAGCGCGGTGAGCGGGGCCACCACGGAGGGACCGCCTACCACGCCGACGAAGCGCACGGCCCGACGGCGCGTCTCCATCGCCACCGCACCATCACCCGCCAGGCGCAGGAGATCCGGCGCGATCTCGGCGCTGTCGGCCAGCACAGCCGCGAGCAGCGGATTCCGCCGCGACGACGCAGTGAGCCTGGGCGCGAGCGAGAGGAAGTACTTCGCGGCTTCGGCAGCCGGCACCGTGCCGAGGTCGAGCGCGGCTGCGCTCGCCGGCCACGAACCACCGACGTGAGGGCGCAGCGCCACCACCTGGTGATCACGCACCGTCAGCGCGATGCGCGCCGGTCCGCGGGCGCAGTCGAATCCGGACCACGAGCCGTACGATTCCATCGAGTCGTAGACGTGCAGCGCGTGGCCGATCGCGACGGCGTCCTTTCCGTCGCCGCACGCATTCGGGCGTGAGGCGTACGTCATCCGGACCTCACCATCGGGCGCGCTGGCGACGCGCGCCGCGATGGTGGCTGCCGACTGCGCACGGAGCGTCGGCGCGAGAGCGATGGCGAGCACGACGAGGGACACTCGGAAGTTGCTCATGACCGTCACCCGCCGTTGATGATGTCAAGAAGCAGTTGCTTCACACGTGGATCCTGGCTCTGGCCGAGCCAGAAGATCGCCTTCTTCCGCATCTCCACATTCGGGTCGCGCTTCGCGATCTCGATCAGCTTGTCGGTGGCCGCCCTCTCGTTCTGGGACGATAGCACCCAGATGAGCTGCCCCTTCACCTCGTTGTCGCTGACCTTGTCATACAGTGCGATCAGGTCCGCCGAACTCACGCCAGCCTGGCCGGCGCTGAAGATCGCCTGCTTACGCACGTCGGCCGAATACTTCGGGTCGGCAGCGATCGACATCAGCCAGCGATCGTTCCCCTGGCCGCGCATCTGCGATAGCGAGAAAAGGATCTTCTGCGCCACTTCGTCATCTCTGTCCGACCTGGTGGCGGAGAGCCGCGAGAACAGATCGCGCAGGAAGGTCGCATTCTCCGGTGATTGCTTCTGGCCGAGCCAGAAGACCGCCTTCTCGCGCAAGCTCGCCGGCGCCGACGCATCCTGGGCAATGGCGCGTACGGCCCGCGACCCGCGATCACCGCTCTGCTGCATGAGGGCGAACACCGCCTGTTCACGCAGTTCCTCGCTCGTGGTGGTAGAGGCCAGCATGCTCTCCAGCGCGCTGGACGCGCGATCGGTGTTCACCTGGCCCAGCCAGAACACGGCCCTCTTCCGCACGTCCGCGTCCGGATCGTTGCGGGCGGCATCGAGCAGGATGTTCTCCGTCTCCGGCGTCTGCTTCTGCGATACGAGGAACAGCGCCTTCTCGCGCAGGCTCGCCGAACATGCGTCGCGTCGCGCGAGGACCTGCTTGAGGATCGGCATCGCCTGGTCGGCGTTCATCTGGAGGAGCGCGTTCAGTGCGGCCACGCGCTCGTCGTCGCGCTCGTCGCGATTACCGCGCGCGCAGGACTGTCCCTGCGTTGCCGCTTCGGCCACGGACTGTGCCGCCGCGTTGTCACCAGCCCGAGCCAGCGCCCCGCGCACACGCACCGCCAGCGCATCGGCGTCCCCCCGTGTCGCCGCCTTCGGGAACCGGGCCTTCTGGGCGTCGAGCGCTCGCAGCGCCGCGCGCAGCTCACCGGTCTCACCGATGCTGTAGTGCGCGTACGCTTCCCAGTAGAGCGCATCCCCGGCGTACGCCGACGTGGGATACTGTTCGGCGATTCGCGCGAAGGTGCGCGCCGCCGCGCGGTAGTCACCGCGGTTGAGCGCTTCGCGGCCGGCACGATAGAGGGAGTCCGCCGGATCGTCGGCCTGCCACGGCGCCGGCGGCGTGACCGCGAAGTCGGCACTCGAGCCGACGTACGTCGGATGGGGGGCGGCCGCGGGTGCCGCGCTCCGCGACGCGCCGACGATCGGCAGCGCCATCGCCGCGGCAAGAAGGAATCGCATGGTCATGAGTTCGTACACTCGGGTTGAACGACAGTGAGCGCGATCACTCGGCCGTCGCGCCCGCGGGAATCGCGGAACGCAGGCGCGGGAGCAGGTCGCGGTCGCGCATCGCGCGCTCGATCAGCTCGCGCTCGCCCGCCTGGAGCGGTGCGCCGGAGAGCTGGACGATCTGCGCGAGCACGAGCTCGAGATCGGTGAACAACGCGCGGAACTGCGGATCCTTCGCCGCCGGCGAATCGAGGAGCAGCCGCGTGCTGGTGAGGACGTCGCGGGCCCAGCGGCCCGCCTGCTGCATGGATTCCTGGTCGCGCTGGCTGGCGTCGTCGGCCCGATACGCCGTCAGGAGCGCTTCGGCCTGCACGAGCGTCTGCCGCGCGGCGAGGCGGTAGAGCTGCTGCGCGTCGGCGGTGGTGGCTGTCGATGGAGCCGAATCGCCTCGACTGCCTGCCATGGTTGAGCTACGCTCCGCCGAGCGGGAACTGGACGACGCGATGCGCGTTGACGGCGCAACGAGCGATGCAGCCGGCGATACGCTTGTCGACGCGCCCATCGTTGCGCCCGACGTTGCACCCGGCGTCGGGTGCGACGACATGGTATCCCGAGGATCGACGGCGACGCGCGGCGTCCGGGTGATCACCGGCGCCTGGGCGACGCGCGCCGCGGAGCGCGGCGCCAGCACCTCGCGCTCGAGAGTGATGCCGAACACGAGGCCGGCGGCCAGCGCGGCGCTCCACGCGTATGGCGCGATGTGGCGCCGCTTCCGTTCGATCCGCGGGACGAGGTCCGTGACATCCGCCGTGCTCGCTGCCCGTAACGACGGGGCGATCGCCTGCCACATCGCGTCGCGGGGCACCGCACCGCGCGGTCGGTTGTACTCCTTCGCGAGGTCGCGCAGTCGCGCGTCCATCGGCTCCTCATTCCACTGTGGCGTGTCAGTCATGTACCCATTCTCCCGCAAAGTCCGCGAGTGATTCCCGAAGCTTGGCGCGCGCCCGGGAGAGCTGCGCCTTGGACGTCCCCGCGGTGATCTCCAGTGCCACACCGATTTCCTCGTGCGTGTAGCCTTCCACGTCGTGCAGCAGGAACACCGTTCTGCACCCCTCCGGCAGCGCATCGATCGCCTGCGCCAACCGTTCCTTCAGGTCCGGCTCCGCGTGGCGGGTGAGCGAGGGCACCATCGCTGCCTCATCCAGCACCGCCTCGCGCTGCTCGAACCGTTTCGACTTCCGGAGCCCGTTCAGGATCACCGACATCGCGATCGTGTGCAGCCAGGAACCGAACGCCGCCTCGCCGCGATAGTCCTGCAGCTTCGAGAACGCCCGGATGAACGTGTCCTGCGTGAAGTCCTGCGCGAGCTCGTGCCGTCCGCTCATCCGGTAGGCGAGCCAGTAGACGCGGTCCACGTGCGCATCGTAGAGCGTGCGCCCGGCTCCCTCGTCTCCCGCGCACACGCGGGCGATCAGTTGTCGTTCGTCCAGTTGCTGGCCGTCCATCCGCAGTCCTTGCCCCGGGGCTGTCGACCGTGTGGTCAGTCGGGCGGTCTTCGTCGGGCACTGTTCCGTTCCCGGCGCCTCAAAGACAACACCATGCCGAAAAGGGTTGCATGACAAAGGCGCCCTGTCGAGAGGTCTCGACAGGGCGCCTTTGCGCTGCGGTTTCAGGGTCTATACGATCACGTCGAGCGTCACCGTTGGAACCCTCACGTTTTCCAGCTGCTGCGGCAGCGATCGCAGCGCGCGCTCGATATCGGGACGCACGCGCTCCAGCTGCACCCCTGCCTGTCGAATGGCGGCCTCGATCTGCGGGCCGAGCTCCAGGTGCAGGTCGCTCATCTGCCAGTCCATGTCGCCGGGAGGCTCAGGTGGCGTTGCGGGCATCGCCGGCCGCGCCGGCCGCACGCGCATCATCGGCATCGGCGCCATCGGGACGCGCGGGGCCATGACGGGCATCGGTGGCATCGCCGGCATGCCGGCGCCGCCGATGAACATCATGCCGCGACTGCGTGGCAGGTCGCCGGCGCGTGCCACCTTCATGCGGACGTCGCGATAGCGCCCATCCGAGTACACCCGCAGCGTCACCTCGCTGCCCGGCTTGAGCTTCGACACCTCCCGCATCAGCCGCTGCGCCTTCGCATTGCCCATGTAGTCATCGCCCGCGTCCTCGCGCGCAACGCGCAGGTCCACGCCATTGATGGCGGCGATGCGGTTCCCTTCCTCGAGGCCTGCCGCCGCCGCCGGCGTCGAGTCGGGCACGGAGATCACCAGCACGCCCAGCGTGTCGCGCCGGCTCCCGCTGCTGCCGATGCCGAACCCGAGCGCCGGACGGTCCTCCAGGTCAGCGCGGTTGAAGCGGACGGTCTCGACGCGATTGAACAACGAGTCGGCATCCGCCGCCTTCATGCGAACGTCCTGCGTGCGGCCGTCGCGGTATACGCGCAACGTCACGTCGCTCCCCGGCTTCACCTTCTCCAGCTCGCGTGTCAGCCGATGCGTGAGCGCGCCGGCCATCTCCATGTCCTCCACATCGGCGGCGTTGGCGCGCAGGCTGACACCGTTAATGGCGGCAATGCGGTTGCCCTCCTCCAGTCCCGCACGCTCGGCGGGACTGTCCTTCGTGATGCTGGTGACGAGCAGGCCGAGCGTGTCTCGCAGCGTTCCCGTCGCGCGCGTGCCGATGCCGAGTGCCGCGCCGTCGCGGATCCTCGTGCGGAAAAGCGTCGTCGCGTCTGGTGCGCGCAGGATGCGAACGTCACCGCGGCCGCTCTGTGCCGCTGCTGGAATGGACGCGCCCGCGATGGCCGCGAGCGTGAGTGCGTGGGTGAGTCTCATGGAATCCTCAGGGGCGTGGGTACTGTCACCCCGTCTGACACATGCGGCCGGTTGAGGGTTTTCCACGTCTCGCACCATTCGCGCGACCAACTGGCCATATTTGGGCATGGCCACGACGACCGATCCCCGGACCACCGTGCCCGACGGCTCTCCCCCGCCGGACCTCGACACGTTCGAGCATCATTGGCAGGACGAAGCCGACGCGGCCTATCTGTATCGCATCCTCGCCGCCGCCGAGCCCGATCACGCGAAGAGCGACGTCTACCGTCGTCTCGCCGAAGTCGAAGACCGTCACGTGGAGATCTGGGCCGGTCTCCTCGCCCGGAACGGCCGCGCGCCGCGCCCCTTCCGTCCTTCCGGCCGCACCCGCCTGCTCGCGTTCCTCGGCAAGCGCATCGGGCCGAAGTTCCTGCTGCCCATGCTCCTCGCGGAAGAAGGACGCGAGGTGAAGGGCTATCTGGACATGCATCGCGACACCGGCGCCGGCAGCGCGGGGCATGAGGAGTCGCTCCTCCTGGCGAAGGAATCCGCCGAGCACGCGACGACGCTCAACGCCATTGCGGGCCGCACGGGCGAGCCGTGGCATCGCACCGGCGCCGGCGGCTTCCTGCGCAACGTGGTCTACGGCTTCAACGACGGGCTCACGGCCAACTTCGGCCTCGTGGCCGGTGTGCTCGGCGCGAGCACGCTCACCGGTGGTGAGCAGTATCACCACGTGATCGTCGCCGGCGTGGCTGGCCTGATCGCCGACGCACTGTCCATGGGATCGAGCGGCTACCTCGCGGCGCAGAGCGAGCGCGAGGTCTATGCGCACGAGATCGCCATGGAGCGTGACGAGATCGCGATGATGCCGGAGATCGAGCGAGACGAGCTCGCGCTCATCTACGAAGCCAAGGGGATGGATCGCGAGTCGGCGCATCGGATCGCCACCCAGGTGATGGCCGACCCGGAGAAGATGCTCGCCGAGCAGGTGCAGGAAGAGCTCGGCATTTCCGAATCGGCGACCTCGCCACTGCGCGAGGGATGGATCACCGGGCTGGCGACCGCCGTGGGAGCGCTCATTCCGGTGCTGCCCTTCTTTATCTTCGATGGGCGTACTGCGGTCGTCGTCGCCTTCGCGATCTCGATGCTCTCCCACTGGCTCGTCGGTGCGGCGCGCTCCGTCTTCACCGGCCGCGGTGTCTTTCGTTCGGGGCTCGACATGTTCGTCGTCGGGCTCGGAGTCGCCGCTGTGGGGTACGTCGTCGGCGAATGGGTGGGGCACCTGCTCTAGCCTGCCCCGCCACCTCAATCGTTCACACCAGTCCTCTGCACCATGTCACGTCGTCTCAGCACACTCGTTCTCGCACTCGGTATCTCGTTCGCCGGCGTTGCATCCGCACAGACCTCCGGACCGGGCGCCACGCCGCCGATCGGCAACATGTACACGCCGATCTTCGGCGGCACGGCGGGCATCGCCATCCCGATCGGCGCACTGGCCGACGACCACGCGGCTGGCTACACGATCGGCGGCCTCGTGGAGTACGGCGTCACCGGCCAGCCGTACGCACTGCGTGGTGAACTGATCTACCAGCGCTTCAACGCCAAGCAGGGCCACGCTGCACGCGACGTGAATCTCACCTCGCTCGGCGCGACGATCGTGTACAAGATGCAGGACACGCCGACCAACACCTTTCTTACCGGTGGCATCGCGATCTACAACGCGACGGACGCGGGCACGCGGCCTGGCGTGAACGTCGGGACGGGCGTGGAGATTCCGCTCACCGGTTTCTCCGCCACGGGCGAGGCCCGCCTGCACGTGATGTTCGCGGACCGCCGGCCGATCATCACGTTGCCGTTGACGGTGGGCATTCGGTTCTAGGACGCGTCGCGGCGATCCACGTGTGAGACGTGAATCGTGAGACGTGAGACGTAACAGCAAAGGCACACCGATTTCAGCTCGGTGTGCCTTTGTCGTCACGATTCACGATTCACGTGTCACGATTCACACGCAGCTTGGCGTCACACCATGACGTTCACCAGCCGTCCTGGCACGAAGATCACCCGCTTCGGGGTGCCGGGAATGAACTTCGCCAGGTTCGGATCCGCCATCACGGCTGTCATCACGTCGTCCTGCGTCGCCGTCTTCGATACCTGCACGGTGCCGCGCGTCTTGCCGTTCACCTGCACCGCCATCGTGATGCGCTCGTCTTCCACCAGCGACGCATCGTAGGCCGGCCACCCCGAATCGAACACGCTCTTCGACTCGCCGAGCACACTCCACAGCTCCTCGGCGATGTGCGGCGCGAACGGACTCACGAGCTGCACGAGCGGCTTCACTTCCTCCAGCCGCGGCGTGCGCTCGCCGGCGCGCATCGCATTCATGTACTCCATCATCGCCGCGATGGCGGTGTTGTAGCTCAGCTTCGGGATGTCTTCCGTCACCTTGCGGATCGTCTGGTGCAGCTTGCGGCGCACGTCGGCATCCACCGGCGCCGAACGATCGGCGTCGTGCACCGACTTCCACAGGCGATCGAGGAAACGCTTCACCGCCGAAATCCCCTTGTCGCGGAAGTCGCCGCCCTCCTCGTAGGGGCCGAGGAACATCAGGTACGTGCGGAACGCATCGGCGCCCCACGTGTCGATGTACTCGTCCGGGTTGACCACGTTGCCCTTGCTCTTCGACATCTTCGCCCCTTCGCGCACGATCAATCCGTGCGCGCGGAAGCGCGTGAACGGCTCGTCGAAGTCGATGTGGCCGCCGTCCTTGAGCACCATCGTCACGAAGCGCGAGTACAGCAGGTGCAGCACCGCGTGCTCGTTGCCACCGATGTAGCTGTTCACGGGCAGCCACTTCTTCGTCAGCGCCTGGTCGAACGGCACGTCGTCGAACTCCGTGCTCGGGTAGCGCAGGAAATACCACGCACTGTCGAGAAAGGTGTCGCTCACGTCCGTCTCGCGGCGCGCCGGCTTGCCACACTTGGGGCACGACGTGTGGTACCACTCCTCGTGCCGCGCGAGCGGGCTCACGCCGGAGTCGTCCGGGCGGAAGTCCTCGATCATCGGCAGCAGCACCGGCAGCTCCGATTCCGGTACGGGCACGGTACCGCACTCGTCGCAGTAGACGATGGGAATCGGCGGCCCCCAGTACCGCTGCCGCGAGATGCACCAGTCGTGCAGCCGGTAGTTCACCACCGGCTTCGCGGCATGACGGGCGGCGAGTTCGGCCACGATCGCTGCCGCGCCTTCCGGCACCGTCATTCCATCATACTGCCCCGAATGCACGAGCCGCGCACCGCTGGTCTCCGTGTATGCCGCCGCGGTCACGTCCAGCTCGTCCGCGTCCCCATTGGGAGCAACGACGTGCACGATCGGCAGGTCGTACTCGCGCGCGAACTCGTGGTCGCGCTCGTCGTGGCCCGGTACGGCCATGATCGCGCCGGTGCCGTATTCCATGAGCACGTAGTCGGCGATCCAGATCGGGATCGGCCGGCGCGTCGCCGGGTTCGTCGCGAATGCGCCGGTGAAGACGCCCGTCTTGGCCTTCGACGTCTTGCGTGTCACGAGGTCCTGCTTCGCCGAGCGCGCGACGTAGTCCGTCACCTCGGCGCGATGATCGTCGTGCGTGATCGCGTCGACGAGCGGATGCTCCGGCGCGAGCACCAGGTACGTCGCCCCGAAGATCGTGTCCGGCCGCGTGGTGAACACGCGCACCGACGGCGGCGCAGCGGCCACTTCGCCGGTGACCCCTGACGTGGCGGTGGACGAGCCGTACACCGTCATGTCCACCACCGGGAAGGCGATCTCCGCTCCGACCGACTTTCCGATCCAGTTCCGCTGCGCCGTCTTCGTGCTCTCCGACCAGTCGAGGTGGTCGAGGTTCGCCAGCAGGCGGCCCGCATAATCGGTGATGCGGAAGAACCACTGCTCGAGGAAGCGCTGCTCCACCATCGTGCCGCACCGCTCGCACGCACCGCCGATGACCTGCTCGTTGGCGAGCACGGTCTTGTCGAACGGACACCAGTTCACGGCGCCCTTCTTCTTGTAGGCGAGCCCCTGCTTGTAGAGCTGCAGGAAGATCCACTGCGTCCACTTGTAGTAGCTCGGATCGGTGGTGGAGAGCTCGTGCCGCCAGTCCACCATCAGGCCGGCGCGCTTCAGCTGCCGGCGGAAGTTGTCGATGTTGCGCGGGATCAGCTCGGCCGGATGAACGCCTACCTTGATCGCGAAGTTCTCCGAGTGGATGCCGAACGCGTCGTAGCCGAGCGGCTCGAAGACAGTGTGCCCCTGCAGCCGCTGGAATCGTCCATAGATGTCGTTCCCCGTGAACGCGAAGAGGTTGCCCACATGGAGCCCCTCGGCGCTCGGGTAGGGGAACATCATCAGGGCATAGAACGGATTCAGGCCACGCTGGAGGTCGGCGTCGTTCGTACCGTTCGACTCCCAGCGCGCCTGCCATTTCCGTTCGACGCTGGCTGGATCGTAGCCGGCCGGTTCGTCGCCGGCGGGCTGTTGCGGCACTGCAGCTTGTGTCATCGGGTCGTCGGTCGGCGCTCGAGGCTCGGACGGGTAGCGGCGTCGGCTCACCCGAGCGGAAGTGGTTCTGTCATCGTAATTTAGTCTGGCGAGGGGGGCATACAAGCACGCGCGCCGCCGCGCGTTGCGCCCAACCGCGCCGGACGTGGTCCTGGCTCGTTCCTCACGTCATGACGTCTTCGTCGCTTCCCTTGCCCGTGGCCGCCGGCGCCACGTTCGCCCCCGCACCCGCGGCGGCTGAGCGCCTGGCTCCTGCACGCACCGGCGCCGCCACCTCCCTGCACCGGCGCGTGCTCGCCGCGGTAGGGCTCGTTGGTGCGCTGGGCATCCTCCTCCTCGCCTGGGGCGCCGACGCGGCTTTCACCGCGGTGGCTGACCGTGAGGGCGGCCTGCGTGACGCGCGAATCGGCATCGCCATCGGCGTCGTCGTACTCCTGTTCACGCTCGGCACGCTGGTCGCGGTGCTGCACTATTTCCTGGCGCGGCGAATCTCCCGCCCCGCCACCGAGCTGGCCGAAGCCGCCGAGGCGGTGGCCGCCGGTGACTTCACCGTGCGTCTCCGGCATGGCGCCTCCGACGACGAGATGGGCCGTCTCGCCCGCGCCGTCGGCGCGATGATCATCGAGCTGCGCCGCCTCGCCGGCGCCATCGCCGGCTCGGCGCACGAAACGACGGCGATGTCGCACGACATCACCGCCAGCTCCGAGCAGATGGCCGCTGCGGCGGGCGAGATCGCGCACACGGCGAGCGACCTCTCCGAACAGTCCGCTGGCATGGCGGGCACCATCGCCACGCTGGCCAGGTCCGCCGGCGACCTGCGCACCCTGTCCGAGACCCTGTGTGCCGGCGCGCACGAAGGCGTGGAGCGGAACACCACCCTGCGCACACTCGCGCTCGAGAACCGCGCCGGCCTCGACGCCAGCACCACCTCCCTCGAGACGCTGGGGCAGGACGTCCTGGCCAGCGCCTCGGCCGTCGAGGCACTCGGCGAGGCATCCCAGGAGATTCGCTCCTTCGTCACGCTGGTGCGCAAGCTCGCGCGCCAGTCCAAGCTGCTCGCCCTCAACGCGGCCATGGAAGCCGCTCGCGCCGGCGAGCACGGCGAGGGATTCGCCGTCGTCGCCAGCGAAGTGCGACGCCTCGCCTCCATGTCGTCCGACGCCGCCGAGCGTACGGAAGAAATCGTGAACGGCGTGCTGAATGGCATCGAGCAGTCACGCAGTTCGGCCGGCCGCGCCGTGGCGGCGGCCGAAGCGGTCCGCGCCACCACCGTACGCGCCTCGGAGAGCTTCGCCGAGATCGAGCGCGCCGTCGCCGGCGCGGAGGGCTGGACGGCAGCGGTGGAGGAGACGTCGTCGGCCACGAGCCGGCTCGTCGCGGAGATGACGGAGCGACTCGAGTCGCTCTCACTCGGGACGGAATCGTTCGCGGCCGCGATGCAGCAGGTGGCCGCCTCGAGCCAGCAGCAGAGCGCGAGCACCGAGGAGATCGCGGCGGCAGCGAACGCCCTCGCGGCCGCGGCCGACCGGTTGGCGAAGCTGGTGGCGGGGCTGAAGCTTCAGGACAGCTAGTCGGCGCTTCGCGCCGCCGCCCCGAGCTGGCGATCAGTCCGGTTTCACCATCGTCCCACTGATCGGCCTCCCCTTCGGCCGCTCGTCGCGCTTGTACAGGTACGCCGACTCCACGTGCCGCGCGCCCTGCGCGTCGCACACCGCAAATCGGCTCCCCTGATACGCGCACGCGCCGGCGAACTCACCCTTCTTGTTCACCGCGTAGAAGTCGAGGTCGAAGTACGGACGTCCGCGCTCGTCCAGCAGGCGCGACTCGGTCATCGCGATCACGCGCTCCATCACCTTCATCAACGCGGCTTCGGGCGACATCCCCTGCCGCATGAACTCCACGGCGAGGAACGCGCCGCAGACCTTGATGTTCGCCTCGCCGCGCCCGGTGCTCCCCGCCGCGCCGACCTCGTTGTCGCAGTACTGGCCGGCGCCGATGATCGGGCTGTCGCCCACGCGGCCGGGAATCTTCCACGACAGCCCGCTCGTCGTCGTCACCGAGCCGATGTCGCCGCTTGCCGTGACCGCGTTCATGTTGATCGTGCCGTAGGTGTGAGCGATGCCCGCCGAATCGAAGAACACGTGCAGTCGCCGCTCGTCACCCTCCTGCCGGAATGCGGGGATCCGTCGCGACGTGCGTGGCGGCTTCTGCGGCTCGGCGATCTTCACGTCGTCCTTGTGATCGAGCCAGTTGTCGTTCGGATTCAGGTTCGCGCGCCAGCGCAGCCACAGCTGCCGGCTCGCATCGGTGAGCAGGTTCTGCGGCTTGAACCCCATCTCGATCGCGAAGCGCCGGGCGCCCTCGGCGACGAGCATGATGTGGTCGGTGTAGTCCATCACCGCTTTCGCGACGAGTGACGGCGTCGCGATGTCTTCGAGCGCGGCGACGGCGCCCGCGCGCTTGGTCGGCCCGTGCATGCACGAGGCGTCGAGCTGCACCACGCCGTCCTCGTTCG
>Ga0157372_10006118_pt1 | contig 12790 bp, 7 predicted proteins | sample C55metaG_FD_115307 | JGI IMG/M metagenome (GOLD analysis project Ga0157372, IMG submission 115307) | Corn rhizosphere microbial communities from Kellogg Biological Station, Michigan, USA - C5-5 metaG | ecosystem: Host-associated > Plants > Roots > Rhizosphere > Soil | place: USA: Michigan... | reverse complement strand
GGGGCACACGAGCGCGATTGCCTAGTGAAATAAATACTAGTTGACGGTGTACATCCCCATCATTTTTGCTGGTTGAAAAAAAAGCTACAGCAAAAGCGTTGATTTAGCAGCCGCCGTATTATTCGGCGGGGGCGAAGCGGCCTGCGCCTACGGGCGGTGCGTCGCGCTCGACTGGGTCGATGACCTCGCTGTTGAGCAGGGTGCGGAGTTCGTCGTCGGTGTTGCGGGCGAACCAGGCGCGGAGGTCTTCTTCAGGCTGGCGGTCGGCGAGGTAGGCGCGGAGCAGGCGCTCGATGGCGTCCGGCACGTCCTCGGCGGCGGCGCGGTAGCCGAGCGGGCGCGAGGTGCGGGCGTACTTGCCGATGGCCCCGCCGACACAGAAGTGGAAGGCGTCGACGAGCTTACCATCCTGCTTGATGCGCTTGCCTTCAAGGCCGATGTCGGCAATCCAGTGCTGGCCGCAGGAGTTGGTGCAACCGGTGACGTGGAGCTTGATCTGCTGGTCGAAGCCGGGGAGGCGGTCTTCCATCTCGCCGACCAGCCACTTGGAGAAGCCCTTGGTCTCGGTGATGGCGAGCTTGCAGAACTCGGTACCCGTGCAGGCGATGGCGCCGCGCCAGAAGGCGGAGACATCGACCTGGAAGCCGAGCGTGTTGAGCTCGACGACGAGAGCAGCGGTCTTCTCGTTGGGGATGTTGACGAGGATGATGTTCTGCGTGATGGTGGTGCGGAGCTGGCCGCTGCCGTACTTGTCGGCGAGGTCGGCGAGCTGCTGGAGCTGGTCGCCGGTGACGCGGCCGCGCAGGACGCTGGCGCCGACTGAGGAGAGGCCGGGCTGGCGCTGCGGATTGATGCCGATGTGGTCGCGGTAGATATCGCCGGGGATGTTTTCATCCTCGGTTGGGGAGGGGATGAGCTTGTAGCCGAGCTTGCCTTCAAGCGCTTCGAGGTAGGACTCCGGGGTCCAGCCAAAGCGCAGGAAGAGATATTTGGAGCGGGCACGCATACGGTTTTCACGGAGGATGTCCGCGTCGCGGAAGATCTCGGCCGAGGCTTTGATGACATCGAAGGCCTGTTCCTGACGGACGAAGGCGGGGACGCGAGTGGCAAGGAAGGGTTCGGTGGAGAGACCGCCGCCGACGCGCAGGGTGTAGCCAACCTCTTCCTCGCCGTCGACCACATGCTTGATCGCGGTGAGGGCGACGTCGTTGACCTCCGGATAATTGCACCAGAGCGGGCAACCGGTGACGGAGATCTTGAACTTGCGCGGCAGGTTGTAGAAGGCGGTGTTGGCGCTGAGTTCCCGGGCCACGCGGGTGGCCAGGGGAGAGGCGTCGATCAGCTCATCGTGGTTGAAGCCGGCGAGCGGGCAGCCGGTGACGTTGCGGACGACGTCGCCGCAGGCTCCCTTGGGGGAGAGGCCGATCTGGGTGAGGGTGTCGGCGACTTCGACGAGGTCGGCGATGGTGAGCCAGTGGAGCTGGATGTTCTGGCGGGTGGTGATGTCGGCGTTGTTGCGGGCGAACTTTTTGGTGATGCCGCCGATGACGCGGAGCTGATGGCTGGTGAGCAGGCCGTTGGGGATGGCGATGCGCATCATGAAGTACTCGGTGGCTTTGCCTTCGCCGTTCTTGCCGCCGGCGAGGCCGAGGCCGTCGCCCTGCGAGTAGACGCCCCACCAGCGGAAGTAGAGGGACCACTCCTCGGGAACGGAGTCGCGGCCATCGCGGGCGAACTGGCGAATCTCGTCAAAGGCCTCCCAGGGATTTTTGGCGAGCTTGAGGCGCTCGGTTCTCTGGGCTTTGGTCTCTTTCACAGCAGGTGCGACTGGGGTGGTCATCTGGGGTCCTTTGGTCTTTTTTGTCTTCTTGACTGCTTGTATGCGGAAAATGAAAAGGCCCACTGGATAAGTGGGCGCTGTGCAGCTTTGCTGAGAGGTATGGACTGAAATTCAGTCTACGAATCGAGGCAAAGGAGACGGCGCACGGGGTCGCAACAACACGACATGCGACACGCTGCGTACGCTTTTGCGGTGAACCTTGCCATCGCTTGTAGGTTACTAGCGATTTGGGCCGGCGTCAAGCCGAAGGTTCGAGCCAAAGATTCGATTCTGCAATTTTGCGGGGTTTTTGAGGGGAAGCTTCAAGTTGTTTACTTTGCATTGATTGTCCAGGCGGTCGAGCTTCGCTCGATGCACCCAGACATCCCAGTGCTCCGTGCTCGGGAGGCTATTCGGGTTTTGCAGTCTGGAGTTTTTTGGTTGCTTTCCGCTTCGCCGGCGCCTTTTTGGCAGGTGGAAGGGACGACGGTGCGCTGTCGAGGCTGGGTTCAGTCAACTCGCGGACGGTGCGGACGAGACGCTCGCGCTTGGCGGAGAGCTTGTTGGCAGCGGCCTGGCGGTCTTCTTCGGTGGGGAAGGTCTCATACTTGAGAAGATGGGCGAGTTTGCGGTCGAAGAGTCCTATCTCCTCTTCGAGAGGCTTGAGGACGTATTTACTGACGGGTTGAGTGGACATGAAGGCCTCCGAGGGTCAGGGGGTGGGCAGCGCCCGCGTGAAAGAAAAAGAACGGCATGAAAGGCGAAAGGGCAGCCCGGAGACCGCCCCTTCACCGAATGCGACGTTGTGGTTAGAGGGCTTGAACGTTTTCGGCCTGCCAGCCTTTGGGGCCTTTGACGACGTTGAACTGCACGCTCTGGCCTTCCTGGAGCGAACGGAAGCCGTTGGTCTGAATGGCGGTGTGATGCACGAAGACATCCTCGCCGCTGGCTCGGCTGATAAAACCGAAGCCCTTTGAATCGTTAAACCACTTGACTGTACCTTGTTCCATGACTTGTTCCTTGATGATGCAAAATGTACCGCTGAACTCTGATGTTGGAAATTGATTGCGAGTCGAGCGGGACAGCCAGAACAAGCAAGAAGACCAGACCGGAATTGACGGCCAGATACCAGTGTAACAGGTTGTGGAAATCTCCGGGTGGAGGTGTGTATGGGTTTTGTAATACGTCGGTTAGGAGAGGGTTCATCCTACGCATCGCAAAAAGGCGTGAAAGCGGATTCCTTCGCTTCGCTACGGAATGACAATGCCAAGAAGAAGTGGCTGGTTCGGGTTTGTACATTCCCACCTTAGCGACGAGACGATAAGACTGTCGCGAAGATGGGGCGCCCGAACTTTCGTGACGTTGAAGGGAAGCGGATCCTCCCGCTTAGCGGAAGGGTGACAACTGTGGGAGGGGTGGGACGGGCAAGCGAGGTTAGTCGGCTTCGGCGAGGGAGAATTTGTGGCGCACGTCGGAGCCGCGGACCCAGAAGATGACATCTTCGGCGATGTTGGTGGCGTGGTCGGCGGAGCGCTCGAGGTTGCGCGAGACGATGATGGCGCTGAGGGCCTGGCTGCTGATGGCTGGGCGCCGCTGCATGACCTCGACCAGCTCGGTTTGGACGGTGCGGTTGATGTCGTCGATCTCGTCGTCCATGGCGAGGACGGATTCAGCGAGTTTGGCGTCGGCCTCGATGAGCGACTGGACGGCGCGGCGGATCATGACGCCGACTTTTTCGCCCATGGTGGAAAGCTCGGAGGTGTCGATGGGCAGGTCGGTGGCGCAGGGTTCGTTGAGCGAGTGGGCGCGCTGGGCGATGTTGGTGGCCTGGTCGCCGATGCGCTCCAGGTCGCCGTTGATTTTGATGATGGAGAGGATGAAGCGGAGGTCGATGGCCATGGGCTGCTCTTTGGCGAGGAGGTCGTAGGCCATCTCATCGACGGCGCGCTCGGCGGCGTTGATGGCGGCTTCGAGCTCCATGACATGGTCGCTGAGGACGGTGTCGCCGGTCAGGCAGGCCTCGACTGAGAGCGCAAGCGCCTGCTGGGACAGAGCGGCCATGGCGAGGAGCTTGTCCTTGAGGGCTACGAGCTGTTGCTGGAAGTTGATGCGGGGCATTGGGGAGTCCCTCGTTTTTATTGTGACGCAAGAGGGGTGAAGGGAAGATGTATTTTTGGTGGAGGTGATGGGGTGGGTACCGGGGCAGGGTGCAGGGAGTAGGTGTAGGGAATAGAAAACGGGATCAACCTGGATTTTTATTGCGATGTCTTATCGGTGTTCTGAACATCGGCGGGATGCGAACTACACCCTAACAGCCTGCTTTTCACCGGTAGAGCAGATAGTGCTCGCGCCTCTGCATATAGGTAGCGAGGTCGGTGGACCAGGCGGCGGCGATCTTGCGGGGGTCTTCGTTGTTGGTGAGGGACTGCATAGTTTGGGCGTTGGCGATGAGGTGGGCGGCTTTGGCGAGAGGGAACTGCGGGTAGAGATGGTGCAGGGCGCTGAGGACTTCGATGCCTAGCTCGGGGGCGTCGAGCGCGTTGCGGTCGGTGACGGTGAAGGCGATGCCGGAGATGGTCTTGCCGTGGCCGGGGTAGCGGTTGGAGTTCTCCTCGACGGCGAAGGTGGTGGGCGTGAAGGAGGCTCCGGGGATGTGGCGCGCGGTCAGGTAGGCGGCCAGTTGTGGACCGTAGATGTAGGTTGCGCCGATCTGCTCGAAGGGCTTGTCGGTGCCTCGGCCAACCGATACATCAGTGGCATCGAGGAAGCCGAGGCCGGGGTAGAGCGTTGCGGCGGCGAGCGTGCGGAGGTTCGGGCTGGGGTTGGTCCAAGGAAGGTGAGTGTCGTCGAAGTAATCGGCGCGATGCCAGTTCTGCATGGGCACAACGGTCAGGAGGGCGTTGATGGGGGCCTGGATGTTAGGGTTCGTGGCGTTGGGCAGCAGGCGTTCGGAGTTGAAGTAGCGGGCAAGCTCGCCGAGGGTCATGCCATGGCGGACGGGCAGCGGCATGTAGTCGATGTACGATTCGGAGCCGGGGTCGGAGACGGGGCCTTGCACCTGCGTGCCGCCGATGGGGTTGGGGCGGTCGAGCACGATGATCTCCAGATTGTGTCCGAGGGCGTGCTCGTGCGCGGCGGCTTCGAGGAAATAGCCGGTGACGGTCTCGTAGGTGTAGAAGCGGACGCCGGCGTCCTGGAGGTCGATGACGACGGCGTCGAGGTTCTTGAGGGAGTCGGAGCTGGGGTGGCGCTGCTCGGGTTTGGCTCCGTAGAGGCTGATGATGGGGAGGTGGGTGGCGGAGTCGGTGTCATTGGGGATGTTGGTGGTGTCCTTGACGCCGAAGAGGCCGTGTTCGGGCGAGAAGAGCGTGGTGAGTTTGAGGCCAGGGACATCTTTGGCAGCGTCGGTAAAGAGGATGTCCACGGTGCGGCGGCCGTGGGAGTCGAGGCCGGACTGGTTGGTGAGCAGGCCAAGGCGGAGGCGGTTGCCGTGGCGCGCCTCGGCTTTGCGGAGGGCGGCGAAGTGGGTGGATTCGAGCACGTCGATGCCGGTCAGCATGGCTAGGCTTGCCTGAGAGCTCTGTGGGGCTTCAGACGAAATACTGGGGTTCTTCGCTTCGCTCAGAATGACAGCGTTTGAGACTGGGACAGCTGGAACGTTGCTATTGGACTCTTTGGGGAGTTTTGTCGGATCGCAAAATGTGTTTGGTTGGTGGCATGGATCGTCGAGGCCGAGGGCTTTGGCGGCGGCGGTGGCGATGGCCCCGCGCAGGGCGGAGATGGGCGGGTTGCCACGCGGGTGGACGGCGTTGGCGAGGATGATGACGGCGGTGTCGCTGGCAGGGTCCATCCAGAGAGCGGTTCCGGTGAAACCGGTATGTCCGAAAGAACCGATGGGGAAGATGGAGCCGCGTGGGCGCGAGAAGGCGGTGTTGATGTCCCAGCCGAAGCCGCGCAGGCCGACCCCTTTGGTGATGTGGCCGTCGGGGGTGAAGATGGTCGCGGTGTCCTCGGCTGTGGAGGGCTGCTCGGGCTCGGTCATGAGTTTGAGTGTGGATTGCTTGAGCGGGAATGGGCCGGTGTTGTAGAGGAGCTTTTCAAGCAAAGCGTTGGCGAAGAGCGAGACATCGTGCGCGGTGGAGAAGACTCCGGCATGGCCTGCGACTCCGCCCATGCGGCGCGTGGTGGGGTCGTGGACTGTGCCGCGCGTGAGCATGTTGAAGTGTGGATTGGTTTGGGCGTTGCCTTCGTCGTCGTGGGTGGTAGGGGCGATGTTGGGGATCCAGTCGAGCGCGTTCCATTGGTCGCCGTGGCAGGGGCCGTTTTCGTCCATGGGGATTTGCGGTGGCAGCACAGCGGCTGCGCCGATGATTTCGCCAGGACCGCAGACCTTGGCGATGGGTAGATAGCGCGTGTGCGTCAAGCCGAGCGGTTTGAAGATGTGTTGTTCGGCGTAGGCATCAAGCGGCTCGCCGCTGAGTTTTTCGACAAGTGCGCCGAGGGTGATGAAGTTGATGTCGGAGTATTCGAAGTGGGTGCCGGGGGTGGTGACGAGCGGCGAGGCGAGGGCTCGGCGGATGCCTTCGGCTTTGTCGGGCGCGGCGAGGCCCCAGGGATCTTTGAGGCTGACATCGGGCGGCAGACCGGAGTAGTGGGTCAGCAGTTCGCGGATGGTGACGTGCTCTTTGCCGTTGGCGGCGAAGTTTGGGAGATACTTGGCGACGGGGTCGTCGAACTGGTACTTACCCTGCTCGTAGAGCTGCATCATCGCAGTTGCGGTGGAGAGGCATTTGCTGAGCGAGGCCATGTCGAAGATGGTGTCTTCTGTCATGGGTTCCGCTGCGATGCTGCCGTTGGGGCTGAGTTCGCCTGCTACTTTGCGGTTGCCGTAGGCCTGCTCGAAGAGCTGATGGCCGTTGTGGTCGATGAGGACGACGGCGCCAGGGAGCTTGTGGGCGGCGATGGCTTCGTTGACGAGGGTGGTGATAGGGGAGAAGTCGGGTTGAGGTTGTTCGGTTCCACCCTTCGCGGGAGATACCGTCGTTTGCGACTCTTTCAGAGAGGCATACCCCAGGGGCTGAAGCCTCTTTTCTTTTGCACTGGCATAGAGACCCAAGGCTGAAGCCTTGGGATACCTAGAAGCCTCTTGCACCCGGTTTTGTGCTGAGGCTTGATGCGTGAGGCTCAGGCAGAGGAGAAATGTGGCGGCGGTGGCGATAGTTTTGGTCTTGGGCTTCGAGCGGAAGATGAGGCTGGCGAGAGAGCCGATGGCGAAGGTCACGATTGCTCCTATAAGGACGTACCAGGTGTAGGCGACGTGCGGGATGGTGATAGGGCCGAGGGTGACGGGAAACGTTCCCTGCCAGAGCCAGACGTTGAGGGTGAAGCCGACGATCATGCCGATGATCGCTCCGGTCTGCGTGGCGTAGCGGGCGAGAGTGCCGAGAAGGAAGACGCCAAGCAGCGCTCCGTAGGCGACCGAGGCGATGGAGAGGCCGATTTCGACGACGTGGCCTTTGCCTCCGGCGTGGATGCTGTAGACGGCGATGGCGAAGAGCACGAAGGCCCACATGACGGTGGAGGAGCGGGAGATGAGCATACGTTCGCGGTCGTCGGCCTGCGGTCGCAGATGCATGTAGAAGTCTACGACGGTGGTCGAGGAGAGCGAGTTGAGCGCGGCGCTCAGGTTCGACATTGCCGCGGCGAGAATGGCGGCGACGAGCAGCCCGGCGATGCCGACGGGCATCTCGCGGACGATGAAGGCAGGAAAGAGACGGTCGGGAGTCAGGCCGCCGAGCGAGGCTGGATGCAGGCCGTAGAAGACGTAGAGGCCCGCTCCGATAAACAGGAAGAGGGTGAACTGGACGAAGATGACGACGCCGGAGGAGAGCAGCGCGAGTTGCGACTGGCGGAGGTTGCGGGCGGCCAACATGCGCTGCACCATCAACTGATCTGTACCGTGCGAGGCCATGGTAAGGAAGGTGCCGCCGAGGACTCCTGCCCAGAAGGTGTAGGTCTCAGTGAGGTTGAGCGCGAAGTGGAAGAGCTGGAAGCGGCCTGCTGCTCCGGCGACGGTTTGGATGTAATGCCAGCCTCCGGGGACGTGGGTGCCCAGCGTGAAGATGGCGACGATGGTTCCGCCGATGTAGATGATCATCTGGACGACGTCGGTCCAGATGACGGCGGCCATGCCGCCTTCAAAGGTGTAGAGCAGCGTGAGCGCGGAGATGAGCGCGATGGAGAGAACGTCGCCGGTGCCGATGGCGATGGCCACGACGATGGAGACGGCGAAGACGCGGACGCCTTCGGCAGCGGCGCGCGTGGCGAGGAAGAGGCCGGCGGTGACCTTGTGGAGCGTGGGGCCGAAGCGGTGATCGATGAGCTGGTAGGCGGTGTACATCTGGCCCTGAAAGTATTTGGGCAGGAAGATAATGGCGACGACGATGCGCCCGATCATGTATCCGATGACGAGTTGGAGGAAGCCGAAGTCGGAGGCGAAGGCGAGGCCGGGGATGGAAATGATGGTCAGCGTGCTGGTCTCGGCGGAGACGATGGAGAGTGCGATGGCCCACCAGGGAATGGTCTGGTCGGCCAGAAAGTAGTTGCGGAGCGTGCGGGAGCCCTTGTCCTTGCCGCGAAAGCGCAGACCGAAGAGCGTGATGCCGATGAGGTAGACGGCGATGAGTGCGAGGTCGATTGTCGAGAGATGCGCGCCGTGAAGACGCGCTGGAAGAGCGGCTGCAAGCATAGACGAGAGTGTATAGGGATACAGCGTAGGGAGGCGAGATGCTGCTGTGGTGCAGGGCGGAGCAGCCGTGACTTATGATGACAATCTATGGGTCTTTTTCTGGCGATCGATGCAGGTGGTACGAAGACAAGGTGTCTGCTGGCAGACGAGACAAAGGTGCTGGCGCGGGCGACGACGGGCACGGTGAAGTTGATGCGTGTGGGCGAGGCAGAGGCGACGGCGCGCCTTCGGAGCATGATTGAAGAGGCTGCGCGCGAGGCCGGGGTTGAACTCGACAAGGTTACGCGGACGTGCGCGGGCATCGGCGGATTTTCGATTGACGCGGTGCGCGAGTGGGCAGAACGGGTGCTCTCGGAGACGGTGGGCGGCGACGTGGAGCTTTTGGGCGATCAGGAGATTGCGCTCGATGGAGCGTTTCAGGGAGGGCCGGGCATTCTGGTGGTCGCTGGGACGGGGTCGATTGTCAATGGCCGAGGCGTGGATGGGACGATGTACAGCGCTGGCGGTTGGGGGCCGGCGGGCAGCGACGAGGGCAGTGGCTACTGGATTGGGGCCGAGGCGGTGCGGGCCGGGTTCTGGGCCAAGGACCGCGGCGTGAAGACGATCCTGCTCGATGAGATTGGGGCGTTCTGGGGGGCGAAGTCTCTGGGAGAGATTGTGGGGATGGCGAACGATTGCCGCGACTTTTCCGTGCTGTCTCCCACGGTGGTCAGATGCGCCGAGCAGGGGGATGAGTTGGCGATTGCGGTGTTGGAGCGGGGCGGAGAAGAACTGGCTGAACTGGTGGCGCTGGTTGCGGTGAAGATGCGGGAGTCGGGCGCGATGGATGAGGTGCGCGTCGCGTATATCGGAAGCATCCTGGAGCATGTCTCTTTTGTGCGCGCGTCGATGATTGCGGCGTTGAAGAGAACGACTCCTGAGGCGAAGGTGATGGGAGGCGCGGTGGATGCGCTGTCAGGGGCGCTTTGGCGGGCGCGGAATGGGACTGAGGCGGGCGCTTGACGGTATACATTCCCACCCATCGCAAAAACGCGATGGATGGGGCACCCGAGCATTTGTGGCGGTTGAAGGAACAGCAGTGAGAACCCGACCTCAGTTCAGGATGGTGGACTGCAACACTCCGGCGGCGTTGAAGACGTTGAACCGCGCGGGCTGGCCAGGGGCGATCTTTGCTTCGAGGCCCAGGAGCTTTGCCGGGTTGTGTGAGGCAAGCCGGATGGCGGTTGCCAGCGATGCTCCGGCGAACTGCTGGATGTTGGCTACGGCGCGGTCCATGGTGAGGACGGAGCCGGCGAGGCTGAACTTTCCCTTATTGTCGTCGTCCCTGAGGAACGCTCGTCCGTCGGCCACCTGAACTTTGAAGGTGCCGAGCATGTAGACACCGTCGGGCATTCCGGCGGCGGACATGCTGTCGGTGACGAGGATGGCGCGGTCTTCTCCCTTGGCCTTGAGCCAGAGGCGGACCATCTCAGGCGCGACGTGAACGCCATCGCAGATGAGTTCGGCGAAGACGCCGGGGTCGTCAAGAACGACGGCGATGACGCCGGGGTCGCGGTGGTCGAGCGCGCGCATGGCATTGTAGGTGTGGGTGGCGCTGGCGGCTCCGGCGGCGATGGCGGCATGCGCCTCGGGAGCGGTGGCGTTGGTGTGGCCGATGCTGAGCTTTACGCCCTGCACGGCCGCGTGGCGGATGAGGTCGAGCGCGCCGGGGACTTCGGGGGCGATGGTCATCAGGCGGATGTGGCCGCGGGCGGCCTGCTGAAAGCGGTCGAAGAGCGCGATGTCGGGCGGGAGGATGTCGGCGGGAGGGTGGACTCCGCGCTTGGCGTGGGAGATGAACGGGCCTTCGAGGTGGATGCCAACTGGCGTGGCCGCGCCGCGCGTGGGGGATTCGATTGCGTTGGCGATGCCTTCGAGCGAGCGGAGAGTTTTTTCGATGGGAGCGGTGACGGTGGTGGCAAGGTAGCGTCCTACGCCGCGGGTACCGAGGAAGCGGCTGATGGTGGCGAGCGCCTCGGGTGTGCCTTCCATCACGTCATGATTGGCTGCGCCGTGCGTGTGGATGTCGAAGAAGGCAGGGGCGAGGGTGGTGTCTTCTTTGGTCGTTTCCTCGAAGACTACGGATTGGACAATGCCGTCTTCGATGGCGATGACAGGGTGGTCGATGGGGCCTTCGGGGGTAAGGAGGCGGCGTGCGGTTATGGTTTGGTGCATTGGGGATAGTTTAGTGCATGGCTGGTTGTTCCCGGTGTTACGCATGGATACCCCCTCCGTACCAAAAAGTATGCAAAGTATTCCAAATAAATAACATAGGCCTGGACTTCCCGGTCTGATGTTCACGGCGAAAGCACGGTCCTCGCGTTGAAGGGCAAGCGGGGATGACGGACCGGTTTAAACCGCCAGGCCCAGTTTTTTTGCCGGGCCTGTTTTGATCTCTATCTCTATTTTAGCGGGGCGGCAAAACTCGACCGCCAATCGCGAAGATAAAAAAACTCATTCTGTTGCAATGAGATGCGCGGAATTTTCCACAGGTGGAGGCTTGACAGCTAGTTGTCGCCGCTTTCGCGCTTGTAGGGTTTCTGCATGAGGGCGCGGGCTTCGTTGATGGCGCCCTGGGTGTTGTCGTTGGTCTGGATGGCGAGGCGATATTCGTTGACGGCACGGTCGCGCTGTCCGGTGACGTCGAAGATGCGGCCCAGCTCGATGTGACTCCAGACCTCGACCCAGCGCGGGTCGAGGTCGCCGCGGAGCGCGTCGCGGAAGCTGTTGGCGGCGGACTGGTAGTTGCGCTGCATGAAGAAGACTTCGCCGATGCGGTAGTTGGCCAGCGAGCTGTTTTTATTGGAGTCGAGCGCCTTCTGGTATTCGATGAGCGCCTGGGTGAGGTCGCCCTGCGCCACTTGCTGTTGTCCGCGAAGGACGGACACTCGGACGGCGAGGTCGGGGGTGCTCTTGAGCACCCAGTCATTGGGGTCGATGCTGATCTTGCGCGGGCGGCCGAAGGTCTCGACGGAGAATTGCGAGTCGGTGCCGGAGACATCGACGCGGCGGACCTCGGTCTTGCCGTCGGTCTCGATGCGCAGCTCGACGGGCATCCGGAAGAGGTCGAGGTCCTGCGAGATGGAGCCGATGGTGCGGAAGCCCTTGTTATTGGCGAGACGGAAGACCGTGTACTTGTTGGTGAAGGCAGGCGCGCCGGTGCCGTCGCACCACTGCGAGAAGAAGGGCACGAGGTTCAGGTTCGATTGCGCCTGGGCTACTGACTCCAGTTCGGAGGTGCGAATGGATTTGCTGCCGTACTGTTCGAGGATGGCGCGGAGAAACTTGTTGAAGATGTCGTCGCCCATCTCCCAGCGAAGCATGTGGAAGACCATCGCTCCCTTTTCGAGCGTCATGGACTGGAACTGCGGCGAGTAGGGGTCGATATTGGCGAGGCTGGTGAGGGGCTGCGTGTCGTAAGCGAGCGCGCCGGCGGAGACATCTTCGATGGCGGCCTGGAAGGCGGTCTTGCCAGCGGAGTCTTCGAGGTACATCAGCTCGGAGTAGCGCGACATGCCGTTGGTGATCCAGGCGTCGTTCATGGTGGCGGGAGAGACTTCGCCGCCCCACCAGAGATGCGCGATGGTGTTGGAGATCAGGCGCTGTGCGTTGCGCGCGGCGATGCGGTCGCCGCTGATGGCTACGATCTCGGGTGCCCAGGCGGCAGAGACAGCGTCGCTGGGCAGCTCGACCAGATCGAGGACTCCAGACGTGGGTTGGCCGAAGCTGCCGGACATGTAGAGAAACTCGCGCTGCGCGGTGCGGGCGAAGTCTACGGCGGCGTCTTTGCGTTTGGCGGTGACGAAGACGCGGACGTTCGCGGTGGTGGAGAGGGTTGCGGGGTCAAGAAACTGGCCGGCGACGATGCTGCCGGGAAAGCCCGGCTTCGTCCAGTTATAGGTGTACTCGGTGCGGTTGCCGGGCAGGCTCTTCGGGGCGGCGATGCCACCGCCTGAGCCGACGACGCGCATGTCTCCGGGAACGATGATGTGCATCTCGGCGGTGAAGCGGTCGGTGTAGAGGCCGGTCATGGGGAACCAGGCTCCGGGGTAGAGCAGGATGCTGATGGGGTCGTCGATGGAGGCGAACTTGATACCGGAGACGGGGCTGGTGTCGGAGCCTTCGAGCGTGCCCGCGTACTGGAAGGTGTAGGTGGCGGTGGTCCCCTTGGGCAGCGGCGTGGC
>Ga0157372_10006116_pt1 | contig 12793 bp, 9 predicted proteins | sample C55metaG_FD_115307 | JGI IMG/M metagenome (GOLD analysis project Ga0157372, IMG submission 115307) | Corn rhizosphere microbial communities from Kellogg Biological Station, Michigan, USA - C5-5 metaG | ecosystem: Host-associated > Plants > Roots > Rhizosphere > Soil | place: USA: Michigan... | reverse complement strand
CGCGCTCGAAGCCAAGGACTCGTACACGTCGTCGCACGCGCGCTGGATCTGCGACATGTCGATCGAGGTGGGCCGCGAGCTCGGCCTGGACGCCGTGCAGCTCAAGCGCGTCGAGCTCGGCGCGCTGTTCCACGACATCGGCAAGATCGGGATCCCGGCGTCGATCCTCATGAAGCCCGGGCCGCTCACCGTCGAGGAGCGGTCGATGATCGAGCAGCACCCGGAGCTCGGAGAGCGGATCCTGGCGCCCATCGACCAGCTCGATGCTGTGCGGCCGATCGTCCGCGCGTGCCACGAGCGCTACGACGGGCTGGGGTACCCGGATGGCCTCAAGGCGGACGAGATTCCCCTCGAGGCGCGGATCATCTTCGCCTGCGACGCGTTCCACGCGATGACGACCGACCGGCCCTACCGCGAGGCGCTTCCCGTCGAAGAGGCCTTCAGGCGCCTCACGAGCGCCGCCGGCACGCAGTTCGACCCGGTCGTCGTCGAGGTCTGCCTGCACGTGCTGAAGCAGCCGCCGCCCGCGGCCGACTGAGCCGCACTACCCGACGCGCCGCAGCACCCTGAGCGCACGCTCGCGGACTGGCACCGCGTCCCGGGCCTGGAGCGTCGTGCCGTTGGGCGGGAGATCCGGCTCCGCGGTGCAGAGCTCGTGCGCCCAGCGGCGGCCGAAGCGGGTCGGCGGCAGGACGAACCTGACCGGCTCCCGCCACGCGTTGAAGAGGACGATGAACGAGTCGTCCGCGATCGGCTCCCCTTCGGCCGTCAGCGTCGGGATCTCGGCGCCGTTCAGAAAGGCCCCCAGCGCGAACGCGTCGCCACTAGTCCAATCGGCCTGGTTCATCCGACGCCCGTCGGGCCGGAACCACCAGGCGTCCGGCGCGCCGGAGCCGCGGTGCTCCTCACCCGTGAGAAACGCGGACCGACGAAAGACGGGATGCTCCGCGCGGAGACGCAGCAGCCGCCGTGTGAACTCGAGGAGGCCGTGCGCGCCGGCGCCGACCTCCCAGTCCACCCACGACAGCTCGTTGTCCTGGCAGTAGGCGTTGTTGTTGCCCTGCTGGGTCCGCCGGAGCTCGTCGCCGGCGAGCAGCATCGGCGTTCCCTGCGAGAGGAGCAGCGTCGCGAGGAAGTTCCGCGTCTGACGGTCGCGCAGCTCGTTGACCTCCGGTTCGTCCGTCTCGCCCTCGACGCCGCAGTTCCAGGAGCGGTTGTCGTCCGTGCCGTCCCAATTGCCTTCGAGATTGGCCTCGTTGTGCTTGCGGTCGTACGAGACGAGGTCGCGAAGCGTGAACCCGTCGTGGCAGGTGACGAAGTTGACCGACGCGGAGGGATGCCGCCCGTCCGACTGGTAGAGGTCGCTCGAGCCCGTGAACCGGCGCGCGAACTCGCCGACGGCCGTGTGCCCGCGCCAGAAGTCGCGCATCGTGTCGCGATACATCCCGTTCCACTCCGACCAGAGGATCGGGAAGTTCCCGACCTGGTAGCCGCCGGGGCCGACGTCCCACGGCTCGGCGATCAGCTTCACCTGGCTGAGGACGGGATCCTGGTGGATGATGTCGAAGAAGGCGGAGAGGCGGTCGACGTCGTAGAACTCTCTCGCCAGCGCCGAGGCGAGGTCGAAGCGGAAACCGTCGACGTGGCACTCCATCGCGAAGTAGCGCAGCGAGTCCATGATCAGCCGGAGCACCGACGGGTGCATCGGGTTGAGCGAGTTGCCGGTGCCCGTGAAGTCCACGTAGTGCCGGGGGTCGTCGGGCTGGAGGCGGTAGTACGAGGCGTTGTCGACGCCCTTGAACGACAGCGTCGGGCCGAGGTGGCTTCCTTCGGCGGTGTGGTTGTAGACCACGTCCAGGATCACCTCGATGCCTGCGCGATGGAGTGCCTTCACCATTCCCTTGAACTCGCGCACCTGCTCGCCGCGCGTACCCGTGGCGGCATAGCCCGCGTGCGGCGCGAGGAAGCCGATCGTCGAGTAGCCCCAGTAGTTCGAGAGCCCTCGTTCGGCGAGGACGTCCTCGTCCGCAATGTGGTGGACGGGGAGGAGCTCGACCGCGGTGACGCCGAGGTCGCGGAGGTGCTCGATCGCGGCTTCGGACGCGAGGCCCGCATACGTGCCGCGCAGGTCGTCGCGCACGCCGGGCATGCGCTGCGTGAACCCCTTGACGTGCAGCTCGTAGATCACCGTCTCCGCCCAGGGGCGCCGCAGAGGCTCGTCCCCCTCCCAGTCGAACGAGTCGTCGGTCACGACCGAGCGAGGGATCGCAGGCGCCGAGTCCTCTCCGTCCAGCACGTCCTCGTCGCCCGGCGCGTATGCGAGCACCCGCGCCCTGCCGAACCCGATCGGGCCTTCGATCGCCTTCGCATAGGGATCGATGAGGAGCTTCGCCGGGTTGAAGCGATGGCCCGCGGTCGGCTCCCACGGCCCTGCTACCCGGTAGCCGTAGCGCTGTCCCGGGCCGACGCCGGGGAGGTAGACGTGCCAGTTGTGCGAGGTCCGCTGGGCGACGTCGATGCGCTCCTCGCGGCCCTCGTCGTCGAACAGGCAGAGCTCGACGCCGTCCGCGTTCTCGCTGAAGAGGGAGAAGTTCGTCCCGTGGCCGTCCCAGGTCGGGCCGAGGGGAAACGGCCTTCCGGGCCACACTGCGCGACTCACCGGGGCACCCTAGCTCCGCGGTCGGAAGGCGCCTTCGCGCCGAGTGCCAGCCGCCGACGTGCTCCACAGACGGGGAACGGTGTCAGACACCGATTTCAGTCAAGGTCAGATCGCACCAACTCTGCACCAATCGCTCCACAGGCCAGGATCGGTGCATCCATGCGGCTGCGGGTCACGCTGTCGGGGACCGGCCTGCGCGGGCGATCCTCGACGTCGGCCCGACGCACGGCCGCAGCAGGCCCGAGCCCTGTTGAGAGATCGGCACGAACTCGGTGCATTCCGGGGTTGACACAAAACAGTGTCTGACACCGGGCTACGCGTCCTGACGAGCCCCCGTGGGTGCGAGCCACACCGCTGCAAGCGGCGGCAGCGTCACCGCGGCCGAGAAGGGCCGGCCGTGGAGTGGCTGCGCATCCGCCTCGATCCGGCCGAGGTTGCCGACGCCCGAGCCGCCGTAGTCGGTCGCGTCGGTGTTCAGCACCTCGCTCCAGGCGCCGCCGAGGGGGAGCGGAACACGCCAGCCGTGCCTGACGACGGGCGAGAAGTTGACGACGCAGGCAAGCACGCGCGACGCGTCTGCGGCAAACCGCGCGTAGGCGAGCACGTTGTCGTCACGCGCATCGCCGACGAGCCACTGGAACCCCTCGGCCCGGAAGTCGACCTCCCAGAGCGCCGGCTCTCCGCGATACGCACGGTTGAGATCGGCGACGCAACGGCACAGGCCTGCGTGCAGCGGGTAGTCGAGCACGTGCCAGTCGAGCGACGCCGCCTCCGACCATTCCGTCCCCTGCCCGAGCTCGCCGCCCATGAACAGGAGCTGCTTGCCGGGATGCGCCCACATGTGCCCGTAGAGCGCGCGTAGGTTCGCGAACTGCTGCCACTCGTCGCCGGGCATCTTGCGGAGAAGCGCCCCCTTCCCGTGCACGACCTCGTCGTGCGAGAGCGGCAGCACGAAGTTCTCGTCCCATGCGTACACCATCGAGAACGTCAGCTCGTCGTGGTGCCAGCGCCGGTGCACGGGCTCGTGCCGGAGATAGTCGAGCGTGTCGTGCATCCACCCCATGTTCCACTTGAACGTGAAGCCGAGCCCGCCGCCGTCGGTTGGCCGCGAGACGCCGGGCCAGGCCGTCGACTCCTCCGCGAGCATCGCGACGCCCGGGTGCGTCGCATGCACCACGGCGTTCAGCTCCTGGAGGAACGAGACCGCGTCGAGGTCCTCCCGGCCGCCGAAGCGGTTCGGCACCCATTCGCCCGCCTCGCGGGAGTAGTCGAGGTAGAGCATCGACGCGACGGCGTCGACGCGCAGCCCGTCGGCGTGGAACTCCTCGAGCCAGTAGAGCGCGTTCGCGAGGAGGAAGTTCCGCACCTCGTGACGGCCGTAGTTGAAGACGAGCGTCCCCCAGTCGGGGTGCGCGCCGCGCCGCGGGTCGGCGTGCTCGTACAGTGCCGTGCCGTCGAAGCGCGCAAGCGCCCACTCGTCGCGTGGGAAGTGCGCCGGCACCCAGTCGAGCAGCACGCCGATCCCCTCCGCGTGCAGGGCGTCGACGAACGCGCGCAGGTCGTCCGGCGCGCCAAGCGGCGCGTGCGGTGCGTAGTAGCCGCTCACCTGGTATCCCCACGAGGGCCCGAACGGATGCTGCATCACGGGCATCAGCTCGACGTGGGTGAAACCGAGCTCGACCACGTGCTGCGTCAGCTGCTGGGCGAGGTCGAGCCAGCCGAGCCCCTGCCGCCACGAGCCCGCGTGGACCTCGTAGACCGACATCGGCGTCGTCAGCGGATCCGCTGCCTCGCGTCGCTCGAGCCAATCGCCGTCGCGCCACGTGTGCCGCGAGCGGTAGAGGACCGAGGCGGTCTTCGGCGGCGGCTCGGCACGGAACGCGATCGGGTCGGCCTTGAGTCGCCTGACCCCGTCCGCGCCCAGCACGGAGAACTTGTACGTCTGGCCCTCGCGTGCGTTCGGCGCGACCCCCGCCCAGACCCCGGAGACGGCCTGCGGCTCGAGTGGATCGGCGGTCTCGCTCCAGTAGTTCCAGTCACCGACGACCGACACCGCGCGCGCGTTCGGCGCCCAGACCGCGAAGCGCGCCCCCGCATCGTCGTCGAGTGGATGCCCGCCGAGCTGCTCCCACAGCCGCTCGTGGCGGCCCTCGCCGAGGAGGTACAGGTCGACTTCCCCCGGCCGGGTCATGCGGACGTCTCGAGCAGGCGCAGCAGCCCGACGAGTGGGATCGACGCCCACTCCGGACGGGTCCGCGTCTCGTAGCGCAGCTCGTACACGAGCGTCTCCAGCTCGAAGAGCCCGAGCAGCCGGTCGAAGCCGCTCCGGCTCGGGGGCAGCAGCCGCTCGTCGGCCGCCGACAGGTAGCCGTCGACGAACCCTCCGCGGCATGCGTCGAGCCAGCCGGGGGGCGGCTCGACGCCGTTCAACAGGACCGACGCGTCGGCGGCGTACGCGAACGACCGCGTCATCCCCGCGAGGTCGCGGAGCGGTGACCGCTTGCGCCGCCGCTCGGGCAGCGACCGCGCAGGCTCGCCCTCGAAGTCGATCACGACCCAGTCGGCGGCGTTCGTCCAGAGCACCTGGCCGAGGTGGTAGTCGCCGTGCGCGCGGATCGAGAGCCCCGACGGCCCCGCGGCCGAGAGCTCCTGCACGACGTCGCGGATGTCCTCGACGCGATGAGCGATGGCACCGAGAGCGTCATCCTCGGGGAGCATCGAGAACGTCGTCGCGATCTCCTCGTCGATCGCCGCGGTGAGCAGGCCGAGCGCCTCGGCGCTCGGCTCCTCCGGGCTGAACGCCGGATCGGGATACGACGCGAGCGCGGCGTGCAGCTCGGCAGTGATCTCCCCGAGCCGCCACACGCGGTCGGGCAGCCACGACGGGTCGTCGCCGAGCGAGTCGAGCGCCAGTTCCCAGCCCCCGCCGACCGACGGCACGAGCGCCGTCACCGAGGCGAGGGCGGTTCCGAGCGGAGGCCCCGGCGTCTCGAGCGCCCCCTCGAGCCGAGGGGCGTTCCCGAACCGCGCCTCGGCCAACACGCGCAGGATCTCGAGCTCCGGGTTCGGGCCTGCCTCGAGCCTGCGGTAGAGCTTGAGCACGTGCAGCTCGTCGAGCACGACGCAGCTGTTCGACTGCTCGACGCCGAACGACCGGATGCGGGCCCCGGCGGCGGGTACGCCGGCGAGCGCCGCCAGCTGCGCGGCGACTTCCGGGCGGTCGAAAGCGTCGACCGGTTCGTCGTCCTCGCCCAGGGCGACCAGGTAGTGCTCGTGCGTGCCCGCGGCGAATCTGACCTCGACGATCGCGAGTGTGACGAGGCCTTCGCGCACCGGCACGCCGACGACCTCGGCGCTCTCGAGCGCGCGTCCCTTGGCGGCGAACCAGCGGGCATTCTCGACGAGCGCGATCAGCTCATCGCTGGTCAGCGCAGCCGGGTCACGCATCGGCGTTCTCTTCAGGGAGCTGGAACCAGTAGAAGCCGCGCGGCCCGAAGGTGAGCAGGTAGGGCAGCTCTCCGATCGGCGGGAACGACGTCCGCCCCGTCATCTCGACCGGCGTCCGCCCGCGGTAGCGCGCGAGGTCGAGCTCGACGGCCTGGGCCGACCGCGCGAGGTTGTGGACGCAGAGGACGGTGTCCCGGTCGTGCTGTCGGACGTGCGCGAAGACGCGCGGATTGGTGGTCGGGAGCGCCTCGTAGCTGCCGAGCCCGAAGACCGGGTGCTCCTTGCGAAGGGCGACGAACCGCTGCAGCCACCGGAGCAGCGAGGAGGGCGAGCGCAGCTGCGCCTCGACGTTGACCGCCTGGAAGCCGAAAACGGGGTCCATCAGCGGCGGCAGGAAGAGCTGCGCGAAGTCCGCGCGGGAGAAGCCGCCGTTCCGGTCGCCCGTCCACTGCATCGGAGTGCGCACGCCGTCCCGGTCGCCGAGATAGACGTTGTCGCCCATGCCGATCTCGTCCCCGTAGTACAGCACCGGGGTGCCGGGGAGCGAGAACAGGATCGCGTGCATCAGCTCGATCTCGTCGCGGCCGCCGTCGAGGAGCGGCGCGAGCCTGCGCCTGATCCCGAGGTTCAGCTTCATCCTCGGGTCCATCGCATACTCGGTGTACATGTAGTCGCGCTCCTCGTCGGTCACCATCTCGAGCGTCAACTCGTCGTGGTTGCGCAGGAAGAGACCCCACTGGCAGTGCTCCGGGATCGGCGGTGTCCGGTCGAGGATCTCGACCATGGGAAGCGCCTCCTCGCGCCGTAGCGCCATGAACATGCGCGGCATCACGGGGAAGTGGAATGCCATGTGGCACTCATCGCCGTCGCCGAAGTAGTCGACGACGTCCTCTGGCCACTGATTCGCCTCCGCGAGAAGCACCCGATCGGCATACCCCTCATCGATCTCCGCGCGAACACGCTTCAGGAACGCATGCGTGGCGGGGAGGTTCTCGCAGTTCGTGCCCTCCTCCTCGAAGAGATACGGCACGGCGTCGAGCCGGAAGCCGTCCAGCCCGAGGTCGAGCCAGAAGCGGAGTGCGTCGATCATTGCCTCGCCGACCTCCGGGTTCTCGAAGTTGAGATCCGGCTGATGGTGGTAGAAGCGATGCCAGAAGTAGGCGCCGCGCTCCGGGTCGTACGTCCAGTTCGACTGCTCGCTGTCGACGAAGATGATCCGCGCGTCCTCGTAGCGGTGCACGGTGTCCGACCAGACGTACCAGTCCGACTTCGGGTTGTCGGGCCCCTTGCGCGACTCCTGGAACCAGGGATGCTCGCTCGAGGTGTGGTTCATCACGAAGTCGGTGATCACCCGCATCCCGCGCTCGTGCGCCGACTCCACGAACGAAGCGAACTCGTCGATCGTCCCGAACTCGGGCGAGACCGACAGGAAGTCCGCGACGTCGTAGCCGCCGTCGCGCAGCGGCGAGGGATAGAAGGGCAGGAGCCAGATGCAGTCGATCCCGAGCCACTGGAGATAGTCGAGCTTCTGCTGCAGGCCCCGGAAGTCGCCCATCCCGTCGTCGGACGAGTCGAAGAACGCGCGCGTGTGGAGCTCGTAGAAGACGGCCGTCTTGAACCAGTCCGGCCCCGCCTCGAACCACTGCTCGCTCATTGTCCCGCCAAGCGGGATTCGGCAGAAGCCGAATCCCGCGGCTCGATCCCCGCCCTGCGGGCGGGGCAGATCCCTGAAGGCGCCAGCTTCGCGGTCGCAACTGCAACGGTCGCAACTGACTCTTTGGCCCTCACGGCCGCTGCACCTCCATCACGTGCGCCTGGCCCGGGCCGAGGCGGACGTAGTTGCGCGCGCCCCAGGCGTACGCCCCGCCGCCGAGGGCGTCGACGACCGGCACCGGAGAGCCGAGCCCGAGGGCGGGCGACACGACGCAGACACCCTCGTGGGCGGCGTACGGGTCGAGGTTGACCACGACCAGCACGACGTCGTCGCCCAGGTTGCGGGCGTAGCCGACGAGGTCATCGCTCTCGGTCTCGAGCCACGTCAGGCGCTCGAGGCCGGCGTCGGTCAACGCCGGGTGCGCGCGGCGCACCTCGTTGAGCCGCCGGATGAGCGGAAGCAGCGGTCCGTCCAGCCGGCGCTCCTTCAGCTCGTACTTCTCCGAGCCCAGGTACTCCTCGCTCCCCTCCTGCACGGGGACGTTCTCGCACGCCTCGTAGCCCGAATAGATCCCGAAGCTCGGGGAGAGCGTCGCCGCGAGCACGAGGCGGCACTCGAACGCGGGCCGGCCGCCCTGCTGGAGGTACTCGTGGAGGATGTCCGGCGTGTTCGGCCAGAGGTTCGGGCGGAGGAACGGTGACCATTCGCGCAGCTGCTCGACGAGCTCGACGAGCTCGGCCTTCGTGTTCTTCCAGGTGAAGTAGGTGTACGACTGCGAGAAGCCGGCCTTCGCGAGCAGCGTCATCATCGAGGGACGCGTGAACGCCTCCGAGAGGAACACGGTCCCGGGATGGCGCTTGCGAACCTCCGCGATCAGCCACTCCCAGAACGGGACGGGCTTGGTATGCGGGTTGTCGACCCGGAAGACCGTCACCCCCGCGTCGCACCAGTGGAGCACGACGTCGCGGATCGCGCTCCAGAGCCCTTTTCGGTCGGACGTCTCCCAGTCGAGGTTGTGGATGTCCTGGTAGCGCTTGGGCGGGTTCTCGGCGTACTTCAGCGTCCCGTCGGGCCGGTGCTGGAACCACTCCGGGTGCTCGGCGAGCCAGGGGTGGTCGGGCGACATCTGCAACGCGAGGTCGAGCGCGAGCTCCATGCCGTACTCGCGCAACGCGCCGACCAGGCCGGCGAGATCGGAATCGTCGCCGAGTTCCGCATGAATCGCGTCGTGGCCGCCTTCGGTCGCGCCGATCGCCCAGGGGCTCCCGACATCACCAGGCTGGGCGCGCTCGGCATTGTTGCGGCCCTTGCGGTTCGTGCGGCCGATCGGGTGGATCGGCGGGAGGTAGACGACGTCGAAGCCGAGCTCCGCGAGCTCAGGGACGACCCGTGTCACGCCGGCGAGCCCGCCCCAGGATCGCGGGAACAGCTCGTACCAGGCGCCCGCGCGGGCGCGCTGCCGCTCCACCTCGACCTCGAGCGGGCCACTGCGCGTCGCCTCGCCGCGATCACTCGCCCCGAGCGCAGATGCCGCGGCGCGCCACTCCTCGACCGCTCCCGGGCCGAAGAGCGCCGTCCCTTCCGCCAGCTCGCCTGCGAGGTCGGTCTGCCCCGCCGCGACCTTGCGGTCGTGCTCGTCGAGCCAGCCGGCGTGCCGGTCGACCCACGCCTCGACCTCGAAGCGCCAGCGCCCGACGGCATCGACGTCGAAGGCTCCCGCGAAGCGGTCGTTGCCGAGCGCCTCGAGCGGCGCCTCGCGCCAGCGGCCCCTGGGCCGGCGGTAGCGGACGACGCCGCGGAGCGCCTCGTGCCCGTCCCGGGTGATCGTGGCGTCGACCTCGACGCGGTCGCCGACGCACGCCTTCGCGGGCCAGCGGCCGCAGTCGACCTGCGGCGTGACGTCGGTCACGTAGATGCGCTCGGCAGCCACCTTCGGCACACGGTAAACAGTCCGGCGTGCGCCTGGAACGGTCACTCGGCGTCCAGCTCCATCCGACCTCGCTTCCGGGCGGGCGCCTGGGGCCGGAGGCGTATGCGTTCGTCGACTGGCTCGCGGACGCGGGCGCGCGCTGGTGGCAGGTGCTGCCGCTCAACCCGCCGGACGAGTTCGGCTCCCCGTACGCTTCCGCGTCCGCGTTCGCATGCTGGAACGGCTTGCTCGCCGATCCAGACGCGCCGGTAGCGCCGAGCGACGCACGTGCGTTCTCGAAGCGTGAACGGAGCTGGCTCGCCGACTGGGAGGCGTTCTCGGGCGACGGCGCGGTCGCCGAGCAGGTGCGCTTCGACCGCGAGTGGGGCGCGCTCCGCTCCTACGCAGCCTCGCGGGGCGTACGGGTCATCGGGGACGTCCCGATCTACGTCGCGGCCGGCGGCTGCGACCACGCCGCGCACCCCGACCTGTTCCTCCCCCTCGACGAGGTCACTGCCGGGGCACCGCCCGACGACCTCAGCGCCCTCGGGCAGCTCTGGGGCAACCCGCTTTACGACTGGGAGGCGATGGCCCGCACCGGCTACCGCTGGTGGATCGACCGGATGCGCCGCGTGCTCGAGCTCGTCGACCTCTATCGGATCGACCACTTTCGCGGCTTCGCCGCCTACTGGACGGTCCCGGCGAACGCCGAGTCGGCACGCGACGGCTGGTGGTCGCCCGGGCCGGGGGCCGCGCTCTTCCGCGCCGCCGAGGCGGATCTCGGGCCCCTGCCGGTGATCGCGGAGGACCTCGGCGTGATCACGCCGGACGTGCATGCCCTCCGTGACGACCTCGACTTCCCCGGGATGGCCGTCCTCATCTGGGCGTTCGGAGGGCTGCCCGACAACCCCCATCGCCTCGAGAACCACCGCGAGAACCAGGTCGTCTACACCTCGACCCACGACACGGACACGCTGGCCGGCTTCACCGGCAAGCACGACACGTGGCCGCTGATCGAGCGTGCGCTGTCGTCCGTGTGCGCTCTTGCGATCGTGCCGGCCCAGGACGTGCTCGGGCTAGGCAGCGAGGCGCGGATGAACCGCCCCGGCGAGGTCGACGACGACAACTGGCGCTGGCGCCTGGAGCCCGGCGAGCTGACAGCCGCGCATGCAACCCGCCTCCGGGCCGCGGCCGAGGCGAGCGGACGCTCCTGAGAGCCGAGCGCCCTTCCCGGCGTTCCGTGAGCAGCCTGTTGCGGCCGGAGGCCGGCTTCGCCGGCCGGGAGGCCAGCTCAGGCCGACCGGTGCACGACGCAGACGACGGGGGCTCGTGAGGGAAACATGGTTTCCCCCACGTCGCTAGAAGAGAATCTCGAGCGCAGTGTCCGGCGGGCAGCCACGCTCGAGCAGCGAGACGGCGAGGTGGAGGTCGACCTCGCGGTCGAGCGCGAGCACGAGGGCCGCGTCCTCCGCGTAGCCCGCGCCGACCAGCCGTTCGATGCGCCACGAGGTGACGGTCTCCCGCTCGCGTGCGGTGCGCGTGGGGGCGATGGGTGTCTCGATTGCCATTGCACAGAAGAGAACGCGCGACATGTATGCAGACCCTGAAGCACCGTTAGGAACCCGTTCCGGCGATGTTGCGGTTGGGTTGCGACGCGGCGCCGCGACGGGGTGGAGCTCGGGGCCGGCGGTCAGCCGGCGACCTCGAACGGCAGCTTGGAGGCGACCGCAGGACGGCCGTTCCGCTCGTAGACCACGTCGACGGTGTCGTTCTTGCCGTACGAGCCGGCGATGCCGAACACCATCGACGTCCAGCGGCCGACGCCGAGCTGCTCCTTGGCCAGATCGCGCTCGAACACGAGCGTCCCGTCCCGTACGACGAAGTCGATCCCCTCGCGTTGCTCGACGCTGTTCAGGAAGACCTGGAACGGCCGCTGGACGTCAGGGGGAAGGCGGACGAAGGTTGCTCGGCGCGGCTCGTCGCTCACGTTCATAGAATGCCTCCAACCGTGAGGCCGAAGCTCCTGGTCATCGCCGGCGTGCTCGTCACGCCGCTCGTCACGGCCGCGACCGCCCTCGCGGGCAACGGCGGCTTCGCGCCCGTCGCGCCCGAGTCGCCGAACGCCCACGCGATCAAGCAGAGCTACCTCTTCATCTCGCTGTTCGCCTTCGCGATCTTCCTGCTCGTCGAGGGTCTCCTCATCGCGTTCGTGATCCGGTACCGCCGCAAGAAGCGCCCACGCGAGGCGGACGGTGCGCAGATCCACGGGGCGAGCAAGCTCGAGCTCGCGTGGACGGCCGGCCCGGTGCTGATCCTTGCCGTGATCGCCACCTTCGTCTTCGTCAAGCTGCCCACGATCCAGGACGTGCCCGCCTCGGCGGCGACGTCACAGAACCTCGTCGTCGACGTGATCGGCACGCAGTTCACGTGGCAGTTCCGCTACCCGAACGGCGTCGTGACGATCGACCGGATGCGTGCCCCCGAGGGGCGGACGGTCGAGCTTCACATCACCTCGCCCGACTGGGACGTCATCCACTCGTGGTGGATCCCGGCACTGGGCGGAAAGATGGACGCGATCCCCGGGAAGCTCAACAAGACGTGGTTCAAGGCGACGCGCGTCGGCGTGTTCCAGGGCCAGTGCGCCGAGCTCTGCGGCCTCTACCACGCAAAGATGCTCGCCGCGGTCGAGGTGATGCCGGCGGCCGAGTTCGACTCGTGGTACGAGGAGCGGCGCGCCCAGCAGGAGGCCGGGACGTCACCGCTCGGCGAGGAGCTCTGGGACGGCACCTGCGCGAAGTGCCACGGCCTCGAGGGCGAGGGCGGCTACGGCCCGCGCATCGCGGGGACCACCCTGATCAAGAACACGCAGTCGATCGAGGCCCTCCTGCGCAAGGGCGGCATCCTGATGCCGCCCGTCGGACGCGACTGGACGACCGACGAGATGAACGCCCTGACCGACTACCTGAAGGAGCGAGTTGGCAACCAGGGTTGAGCAGCCGCACGTCCCCGCCTGGCAGCGCGGCAAGGTCGCGAGCTGGCTCGTCACCGTCGACCACAAGCGGATCGGGATCCTCTACATCGGCACCGCCGGGCTGTTCTTCGCGATCTCGGGCTTCCTCGCGCT
>Ga0157372_10006114_pt1 | contig 12794 bp, 4 predicted proteins | sample C55metaG_FD_115307 | JGI IMG/M metagenome (GOLD analysis project Ga0157372, IMG submission 115307) | Corn rhizosphere microbial communities from Kellogg Biological Station, Michigan, USA - C5-5 metaG | ecosystem: Host-associated > Plants > Roots > Rhizosphere > Soil | place: USA: Michigan... | reverse complement strand
GAGGGTATTGACGTGAATAGATGCGCCGGGGGTCGCATTGTTTGCCTTCCGCAGCGCAACGAATTGGGGTCCGTTCATCATGGGATATTCGCCCCAAATCTTTTTCAGACCGGCATAACCATTGTAGGTCAGCCGGGCTTTCTGACCTGCCGACCCTTTATTGGTGGTGATCAATATGACGCCATTGGCGCCGCGTGAACCGTAAATGGCGGTCGATGAGGCGTCCTTCAATATATCGACGCTTTTGATCTCGGCCGGGCTGATATCGCTGAGGTTCCCGATATAGGGAATGCCGTCCAGCACGATCAGTGGGTCGTTGGTAGCGTTCAATGAGCGCGTGCCGCGGATTCTGATCTGCATTCCGGCGCCAGGTTTGGAGGAGGTTTGCTGCATTTCGACGCCGGGCAAACGTCCCTGTAAGGCCCGGGAGATGTCCACGGCGGGAACCTGGTTCATCACGTCTCCGCTGATGGAGGCCACTGAGCCCGTAACGTCTTTTTTCCGCTGGGTGCCATAGCCGATCACGACAACCTGATCCAGGCTGCTTTCGCCGGGTTTAAGGGTAACATCGATGAAGCCCGCGCGAGCCTTGATCTCGGTGGAGGCGTAGCCAACCGAAGAGATCAGCAAGGTGGCTTTGGCGGGCGCCGAGATCGAAAAGTTCCCGCTGGAATCGGTGGTCACGCCGCCTTTAAGGTCTTTTACGACTACGGTTGCGCCTGGAACAGGAGCATTTTTTTCGTTGGAAACGCGGCCCTTTACCGTTATTCTGTTTTGGGCCACTAATGCGGTTGGGCCTAATAACATTAAAAGAGGGATGAGCCAGGCCCCTGCTTTTTTCTTACTGAGAAGATTTCTCATGTTGGTTGCAATCGTCATAAGCGAGAGTTTTGATTTACCGCCTCAAAACTATTTGCAACCGATTTAAAACCATTGCCCCGATTTTGCAAATGCTAGCACAAATTCGTCAATAGCAATTGGGCTCGTCGATGTTAAGACTATAATAATCAGCATGTTGAGTCGTTCAACCCACCTGCTTGCGTTTCAAGGACACGTACTCGGACGGTGAAACGTTGAATTTTGCCTTGAAAGCCCGGGTGAAATAATTTGGCGTCGTAAAACCCACGGCATATCCAACTTCCGAGATCTTCATATCGCTTCTTTCCAGCAGGTCGATGGCCTTGTTCAATTTCACGGACCGGATAAACTCCACCGGGGTTTCGCCGGTGAGTTCGACGATCTTGCGGTACAGGGAGGCATGACTCATATAGACGTGTTTGCTTAGTTCCTCGACGGATAATTGGGCGCTATCCAGGTTGGACTCGATATATTGGGTAACCTTCAGCATCAACTTTTCGTCTTCGGACTGCACGGCGGTCACCGGCGTTTCCACGTTCAGGCGGCGGGAGTAGGTTTCTCTTAAGCGCTGGTTGAGCAAGACCAGGTTGCGGATCTTTATATTGAGTATATCGAAACTGAACGGTTTGGTGAGATAGTCACTTGCACCGGTCTCCAGGCCTTTGAGCTGATAGGCGTTCTCGGTGAGTGCCGTGAGCAGCACGATCGGGATATGGCTCACCCGCTTATCGGACCTTATCTTCCGGCTCAGCTCGATCCCATCCATGTTCGGCATACTGATATCGCTCACGATGATGTCGGGATGACGGGAGATGGCTTTATGCCAGCCGTCTTTGCCATCGACGGCCTCAATGATCTTATAACAGGATCTCAAATTATCCCTGAGATAAGTCCGGAAATCATCGTTGTCGTCGACGAGCAGCACAGTAAGCTGATCGACAGCCAATGTGACGGCGGGGATGGGTTGCATGGATACCGGTATCGTTTCACGGTCGCCATGGGGTTCGGTTATTGTAAGCACCGGCGCCTGAAGCGGCTCAAGCGGGAGGCGAACCATGAAGACACTGCCTTTACCCGGTTCACTTTCCACTGCAATCGTCCCGCCATGCAAATTGACGAACTCTTTCGTGATGGACAATCCGATACCGCTGCCCTGGTTCATTATGCTGATATTGGTGTTTCCCTGGAAAAAGCGATCAAATATCCGGCTCTGTTCTTCCGTCGACAATCCGATGCCGGTATCGGAGACCAGGATCAGGACGTCGCCCGAAGTTTCCGCATGCCTGATCTCGAGCATTACCTCACCATCTTTCCCGGTAAACTTGAATGCATTACCGAGGAGGTTGAAGATGATGCGTTCGATCTTGTCGCGGTCGAACAGGGTCGGAAAATGCCCGAGTTGGCTTTTGAACGTAAACCGGATGTGTTTGCGCTCCGCGATGTCCCGGAAAGACTCTGCCGTCTCTTTAACAAAGGCGATGATGTCGCCCTTTGTACGGTTCAGCTTCAGCTCATGGTCTTCCAGCTTGCGGAAGTCAAGCAGCTGATTTACGAGATTGAGCAATCTCCGCGCATTGCGCTTCACCATGGTGAGCTGCCGTTGCTTATCGAGGTCCGCCTCCTGTTCGCCCAGGTTCTCCAACGGCCCCAGGATGAGGGAGACGGGCGTACGGAACTCGTGGCTCAGATTTGTGAGGAATTTGATCTTCAGCTGATCGAATTCGTGCAATCGTTCGGCCTCGAGGCGTTCTTGTTCCATCATTTGCTTCATGTAGAGACGTTCCTGTTCCAGTGCAAATTTGTTCTTGAGTTTGCGGATACCGCGGTACCGGATACCCCATAGGATCAATCCCAGGAGCAGCGCATAAAAAGCGTAGGCGTACCCGGTAAGATAGAATGGAGGTTTTACAATGATCTTCAACGTTGCAGGCAGGGTAACCCAGGCTCCATTACAATTCTTCGCTTTTACCTCCAGCGTATAGGTACCGGGATAGAGATTGGTAAAGGAAGCCGTTCGGGACTGTCCGAGCTGGTTCCAGGAGGCGTCCAGCCCATCCAGGCGGTACATGTAGCGGTTCTCATGTGGCGTCGTATAGTCGAGTGCGGCAAAATCCACCGAGAAGTTTTGCTTATACGCTACCCTGATCTCCCTGGCTATCGAGATGTTTTCTTTGATCGCCGCACCCGGGCCGGGGATCACGGAGCGCCCTGCTACCCGCAGATCGGTAAACACTACAGCGGGAACATTTTTATTGTCGTTGACTGCGGCGGGCGAAAAATGGTTAAATCCTTCGATGCCGCCGAAATACAGCTCCCCCGACTTCGTCCTGAAGCCGGAGCCAAGGATGAAGGAGCTGGGCTGCAGGCCGTTGCCGGCGGTGTAATTCTTAAAGGTGGATCGGGCAGGGTCAAAACAGCTGATCCCTTTGTTCGTGCTGACCCAGAGCTTTCCGTCCGCGTCCTGGAGTATCTTATAGATCACGGCATTGGCCAACCCCTGCCGTTCGGAATAATTGGTGAAGCGTCGGTTAAGGCAATCGATGCAGCAAATACCGCCGCTGGGGGTGCCCGCCCAAATGATGCCGCTTTTGTCCAGGTAAAGCGAGATCGCCTCGTCGAGGGGCAGGCCGGTCGTCGCGCGGTTGAATACGCGACAGGTATTGTGCACCGGGTCAAACAAAGCGACACCGTTGCCTACGGTACCGATGACGATATTTCCCGCAGTATCCTGGTCGATAGCGCGGATGAAACCCTCAGACAGCAATTTACTGGGCTTACCATCCATGTTCACGAGTGGAAAGCGGTGAAAAATATGCGTAGCGGGATCATACCGGCATACACCTTTGCCGTTTGTCCCCAGCCAGATGTGCCCGGCCCGATCTTTTTTGATGCAAAAGACATCATCGATCGGGAGATCGCCGGGTTTGTTTCCTTTTGAATAATGCTTTACGCTGTTATCCGGGATGTTCAACACATACACACCGTGCTGATAGGTTGCGATCCAAAGTTCGTTACCTATCCGTTCGAGTGCAAGGACGGCCAGGTCATTGTCTTTACCGCCGCCGGCGACCCGCAGGTGTTGGAACAGGCCCGTATTCCGATGCTGGAGACAGACACCGCCGCCATCGGTACCCACGTACAGGTCTCCATTGGCGGCTTCGGCAAAGGAGGTGATCTTCGAGGAGCTGAGGCCGTACGGATCGAAAGGGTTGTATTGCACCAGGTTAAAGAACCCGAGATTCTTATCGTACTTGTTCACGCCTCCCTGCACGGTACCCAGCCAATAAATGCCCATCCTGTCAATATAAATGCTGCGTACCGCCCTACCCTTAAGGCTATACTTGTTCCGGTCGTTACCGGCGACGCGGCGTACTTTGGCGGTATAGGGATCGAAAATGTTCAGCCCCTCTTCCGTCCCCAGCCAGAGATCGCCGTTATTGTCCGGCTTTACGCTATAGATGCGGTTGCTGGCAAGGGATTGCGGGTCGGTTTTACTGCTTTTGAACCGCCGGAAATGTACCCCATCCGGGAGCAACAGGTCCAGTCCGCCTTCGTTTGTGCCAAACCACAGATGGCCATTGTTGTCCTCGGTGATGGTCTTGACTACATTGTCGCTAATGGAGGCCGGATCGGCGGGGTCATTTGAAAACCGTTTGAAATTGTCCGTCGCAGCCTGATAAAGGTACAGCCCGGTATTTCCACCCACCCACAGCCGTCCCTTGCTGTCCAGAAGCACGCTGATGATCGTATTGGATAATAAATGACCCGGAGCCACAGAGTCCGCCGTGTAATATTTCGCGGTACGGCGCACGGGATCGTAGCAGATGAGCCCGGCATAGCTGCCGATCCACAGATGACCTGCATTGTCGGAACAAATTGCTCTTATTGCCGTCCCGTTGGCGATATTGAAATTATGAAAACAGTCCTTTTGCCGGTCGTACAGGGATAGGGTGCGATTGGTGCCCACCCAGAGGTTGCCCTGGGGATCTTCATAAAGGGTCTGCAGCTGGTTGGTTGCAAGGCTATTGGAATCGAGCTCGTTATGGTTATAAACGGTGAAGTTGACGCCGTCGAACCGGTTGAGGCCGTCCTCCGTGGCAAACCACATGTATCCATAGCGATCCTTTATTATCGAATTGATGTTGTTGGAGGAAAGGCCGTTGTTACTGCTGAAATTCACAAAATTCAAGTCATCCTGTTGCGCGTGGATCAGCGAATACAACAGACACAGGCAGGATACCAAGATAATCTTTCGCACAATCGTTAGTTTTTGTTGCGGCCGGCCACGGGCCTATGGTAATATGGCAACCAAAGCTAAAAATAATTTTGCAATCGGTTGAAATATCAACGGCTTTTTTCTGCCTGTAAATTGTCCACATGACATTTATAGCCGACAGGAGTGGTTTGCGGGCTATTGAGTGTGGGACTTTATAAACCGGATGGAGCGGATGATGATCTTGCCCGGCTCTCCGGTTGGATATTTGATAAAAAGGTCATGATGCCCCTGGAATCGTGCAACCGGCTGCAGGAAAGTTTTCCACTGCCGCTTATCGCCGGCCGGCTGCACGGGCACCGTGGCTATCAGCTTGCCCTGTTGGATATCGTCCAGCCAGATCTCGAGCTTGCCGGCGGCGGCAGCCGAAGCGGTGAGTTCGACCGCGGAGGCATGCGAGATGCCTGTCTCGACACCGGAGATCATGAACCACCCGCCCTGTGGGGAGGTGTTTGTAACGGCCTTGCCGGGTGTTGCGGCGGTGCTGGGTGTTGCGGCGTTGCTGGGTGCGCCTGCGTTGTTGGATGCTCCTGCGTTGTTGGGTGCTCCTGCGTTGCCGGGTGCGCCTGCGTTGCTGGGTGTTGCGGCGATGCTGGGTGTTGCGGCGTTGTTGGGTGCGCCTGCGTTGTTGTCCGGCAGGGGAATTGTTTTTACGCCGTAGTAGTTGGCGTACCCGGCTGCTTCGATGGGTGAGAAGGCGTCCTTGACGGTGAAGAGATCGAAATCAGCCGGGCGGCCTTCGGCGAAGAGGCCGATGCTGGCGCCTACCCAGGAATTCCAGTTGGGTTGTTCTTTGTCGATCGGAACGGCGTTGACGGGGGCGCCGAGTGAGATCCAGTTTGTACCGTCGGCGCTGTAATAGCCGGTGAGCTCGTGGCCTTTTCGTGTGAGTTTCAGCCAGAGGATGTTCCCTGTCTTGTTTGGGAGGCTTCGTTTTGCCGTGTCCAGCTGCAGGACGATCTGTTTGCCGCCGTCGTTGTCGGCGTACAGCCGGGCCACCACGTGCTGGTTGCCGTTAGTCAGATAGATGCCTGCTTTGGCGGATGGATCGGCGGCATCCCATTGCAGCCGGGTAACGGCCGTGTAATAGTGGGCGGTCTCTTTTTGAACGAGATGGGTGCGGCCGCTGTCGGGCGTCAGCCTCACCCACCCTTTTCTTGCGGAAAGGGAATAGTTTGCGGCGGCTTTGCGGGTGAGAAAATGCCATTGCAGCCCGAGTGTTTCGTTATCGAAATCGTCGCCCTGCATGCTTCGCCAGGGGATGCCGGTGTTGGGGAGATCGGGTTTTGTTATGGGCTGGGTGGTCGGGGCCAATCCCCAGGGGCGATCGCCTTCCCAGATCACCGGATATAGGGATGTCTGGCGGCCGCTGCCGGACCAGTCGTCGTTTGGATATTTTTCATAGCTCTGGCCGATGGTCCACCAGGTGCCGTCGGCCAGCTGGAGGGGCGCGGAGATATGGTTGGGGCGGCGGAAGCCTTCGTCGGGGTCGGTTACGGGCTGGAAGAATTCGCCGAGCCGTTGCCAGGCGGTGGAGTCGCCGGTGAGTTTTTTTGAGCGGAGTACGTACTGGCCGCCGGTGACATCGCCGGCGGGGAAATAGTAGTAGTAGCCATTGCGTTTGCACATGACGGGGCCTTCGGCCCAGCTGTATTGGAGATTGGCGTTTATCCAGTCGAGGTTGATCACCGTATCCGTGAGTTGACCGTCGCGGCCGAGGGCCTGGATGCGGTTGATCTTTTGACCGTTCTTTATCACCATGTAGGGTTTGCCGTCATCGTCGATGAAGATGGAATTGTCGTAGCCGAGGTTGCCGGTGGTGGCGTTGGTGCGTACCTGTTGTGGCGCAGACCAGGGGCCATAAGGCGAGTTTGCTTTGGAAAACCATTGGCCGTTGGCGGAGAAATAGATGAACCAGGAGCCATCAAAATGCGTGATCGCGCCCTGCCAGATGCCGCCGGAGGGCCGGTCGGGGACGAAGCCGGACGCCTCGTTGGGAGGCACGACGCGGCTGATGACTTCCCAGTGGATCAGATCGTTCGAATGGTAGACCGGCAGGTAGGGTGTGAAGTGAAAGGAGGAACCGCAGTGGTAGAAGTCGTCGCCCATTTGGAAGAGTGTCGGGTCGGGGTGGTCGCCGGGGAGGACGGGGTTGACGTAGGTGTGTACGCTGTTGTAGTTGTCGGCGGCGTTTGGTTCGGACTGTTGGGAGTGGGCGTTTGGAGCGGGTTGTTGGGGGCTTGTATGTCGTCCGGCTTGTTGGGTGGAGCTGGTTTCCCCGGGCTGTTTGGCAGCGGCGATGACGCTGTAGAAGGCTTTCTTGGGGGCGTAGTTGCGATCGAAGAGGAGGGGGTAATTGGTTCGTCCGCGGACGGGCCAGTTGTTCAGCCAGCTGCCGCCGTCTTCGACGCCCCAGAAGGTGATGCGGCCGATGTGCTTTTTATGCTGGAGGAATAGTTTGAACAGGTTTTGGTAGTCAGTGGCGAGCTGGTTCTGGATGGAGTCGGGCAGGGCGGCGGGCCAGGGGTTGGCGTTCGGGGCCTGGACGGGAGTGTTCGGGTTTTTGGATGCGGTGTTGCTGCCCTGGGCGGGGGCGGCGTTTACGTCGGCTGTGTTGCCAGCGAGGGGATTGGGCAAAACGGAGATATCGAGTTCGGTGAAATTTACTTTGATGCCGAGAGCGGCAAAGGCGTCGATGCTTTCCGCGATGTCCTGGAAGGGAAATTTGCCGAGATGCCAGTGGCCCTGGATGCCGATGGCGTCGATGCGTACGCCCGCGGCCTGGATCTTCCTGACGAGGTCGATGGCGCCGGCGCGTTTCTTCGGGCTTTCGATGTTGTAATCATTATAGTAAAGTTGGGTGTGGGGGGCGGCTTTTTGCGCGAGCCGGAAGGCCTCGACGATGTAATCCGGGCCGAGCTTTTGTAAGAAGATGGAATTGCGGAGGGTTCCATCCTCGTTCAGGGCTTCGTTGACGACATCCCAGGAGTAGACCTTGCCGTCGTAGCGGGAAGCCAGGGTGGTGATATGGTTGACGAAGAATTGGCGGATGCTGTCTGCGTCCTTGATGTTCCGGATAAAGGGCGGCAGCTGGCTGTGCCAGATGAGCGTGTGGGCGTTGACGCGAAGATGGTTCTTTTCCGCGTAGGCGACGAGCCGGTCGGCGGGTTCAAACCGGTACGTGTCCCAGGCCGGGTGGATCAGCGCGGCCTTCATGATATTCTCGGGGGTGACCGTATTGAACTGGCTTTGAATGAGCGAGTCTGCGCGGAGGTCGTGGCCATCGGACTGTTGAACGTTGATCGCCGCGCCGATGAGGAAGTCATTGTGGAAGACGTCCTTTAATGACGGGAGAGCGGTCAATTCGTTGTCTGTTGGCAGTATGCCGTGAAACCCGCTGAGCAGGGTTATGGCGGCGGTCAGGAGCAGCGTTTGTGCGTTTTTTGTTTTCATCGCTAGTTAGTTAATTCATATGAAACCAATCTACATCGACATATCCGCCCGTTTGCTTTGTAGTGAAATTGAACAGGCAGAATTTGTTACCGGTGAATATTTTCAGGCTGAACCGCATGTCCAATGCGTTGCCGAGGGGAATGAATGTCTTGTTATCGAGGCTGTACTCAAATACTGCTTTTTTTGTGGTGTTTGACGCCTGGCTGCGGAGGTAGATGGTTTTTTGTTGGAGCGGGATGGAATCGATCGTCACGCCATTGTTGACCATTATGAGGGCCGGGCCTGTTTCGGTTTGCTTTACGGCGATGAAGGCGTAGGGATCCTGGAATACGCATAGACCCGCCTGGTCGCCGGGGCGCATGTGATCCACTTCGAGTTTTGTCGTAGCGGTGGTGGGGATCGACTGGTCGTATTTGGCGATGGGTCGTTGGGTGAGCGTGTTGCGGGCCCAGAGGAAGTTTGGTGCGGGGGCCACTGTCGAGAGCCGGAGGTAGCCCGGTCTTGCCGTAAGCGACCATTTCGCGGGGTCGGGGTTATGATTCCAGCTCCATTGCATACCCAGGGTATCGGCGTCGAACTCATCGGACGTGGGGAGATGGCTAATTGGGTAGGTCCCGCCTACGTCGGGCTTTTTATATTTTACCACGGCCTTGCCGCCGATGCCTGCGATGGGCCAGTCGTCCTGCCAGCGGACGGGCTGAAGGGAGGGAAAGCGGCCGAAGGGCCCCATATCGATGAAGAGCATTGTCCACCATTCCCCTTTTTGCGTTTGGACCAGGGCGCCCTGGTGGATACCGAAATTGACATTGCTGTGGTCCCACTCTTTTATGACGATCCGTTCTTCATACGGTCCCCAGATGTTGCGGGAGCGCAGGGCGACCTCGAACCCGTCGGCGCCGCCGTAGGTGCAATAGAGGTAGTAATAGCCGTTGAGCCGGTACATGTGGGTTCCTTCGAGTCCTTTCCGAATGTCGCCGGCGAACACCAGCGAGTCTTTGCTGACGGGGGAAAAGGTGGAATCGAGTTGGGTGATGAAGATGTTGTTATAACCTGAGGCGACATAGATCCTTCCGTTGTCATCGAAGAGTAATCCGCAGTCATGGAAACCGCGGCCGAGCCGGTTTATTTTCCAGGGGCCGGCAGGGTCGGTGGTGGTGCAGAGGAAGGCGCCTTCGTTGAGGGTGTTGAACAGCACATAAAATCGGCCGTTGTGGTATCGCAGGCTTCCGGCCCATTGACCATGGGCGTAGCGGTTGCAGCTATCGAGGTTGTAGCAGGGGCTTTCGTCCATTCGCTTTACGATGTTGGTGCAGTAGCGCCAGTTGACGAGGTCGTTCGATTGGAGCAGGGGGACGCCGGGGAAGGTGAACATGGTGGTGGCCAGCATGTAATACGTATCGTTGACGCGGATGACGTCGACGTCGGGGAAGTCGCCCATGATCACCGGGTTGGTGAAGGTGCCGTCGCCGTTGTCGGCGTGGACGGGCCAGGCATCCCGGCTTTGCCGGGACGAGGGGCTTTGGGCTTGAGGGGGCGAGGGACTTTGGCCCTGGGGGGACGAGGGGCTTTGGGCGCGGAGGCTTAGGGCGAACCATAAAAGGAGCAAATTGCAAACGAATATCTTCATGGTTGCGGGATTTTATTCAAACCGGAGCCAGTCCAATTCGACTTGTTTATCTTCTTTTGATATTATGTACAGGTTATGGACGCCGGGGGTGTGGTGGAGGACGTCGACGGTGATGTCCTGCCAGCCGGATGCGGCGTTTTGAGGTTTTATTTCCGCGATCAGCGGTCCATCCGGGGAATCCGTGTGGATCTGCAAGGCGCCGCCGGGCTGTGACGTGGACAGGCGGGCGTGGACCTTTTTGGAGTTCCGGCGACCGAAATCGACGCTGTTGTATTGTACCCAGGCGCCGGCGGCAGTAAAGACCGTTTTCCAGCCGGCGAAGGGGGCGAGGGTGTCGAGGAAGGCAATGGAGGCGCCGGTGGGGCCGATGCGGGTGTACCGGTCGGGATTGATCGTGCTGCCGGCAATCGTGAGCCCTACCCCTCTCAGGGTTGGCATTACCTTTTGTATAGTGCCGTCGGAATTGAAGAAGAGACTATCGATGCGGACCGATCTTGCTTTGTCGAAGCCGGGGGAGAGATCGTTGTGATGGTAGAACAGGTACCACTGCTGGTTGAACTGGACGATCGACTGGTGGTTTGTCCAGCAGCCGGTGGGTGATTCGTCCATGATGACTCCGCGTACGGTAAAGGGACCGAGGGGATTGTCGCCGGTGGCGTATTCGAGGCATTCCGTCTTATTGCGAACGTGCGGGTAGGTGAGATAATAGATGCCGTTGCGTTCGAAAACGAAGGGGCCTTCCTTTAGTCCTTTTGACGGGAGATCCTGTAGCATCACGGGGGTGGATGCCAGTGCGGTCATATTCCCGTCCAGTTTTGCGGCATAGATATTTCCCTGCGCCCAATACAACCAGGCCTGGCCGTCTTTGTCGATAAGGACATTCGGATCGATCCCATGGACGCCTTTGATCGGTTCCGGTAACGGGGTGTAGGGACCTTCGGGCTTATCCGCGACTGCCACGCCGATGGCGAATCCCCGGCCGAGACTGGTGTCCTTTGGGGTCGAGGGAAAATAGAAGTAATATTTCCCATTGCGGAAGACGCAGTCGGGGGCCCACATGCTATAGCCGGCCGGCTTTACCCATGGAGTCTTGTCCTGGCTTACGATAATGCCGTGATCGGTCCAATGGCTGAGATCGGATGAGGAGAACACGTGATAGTCTTCCATGCAGAACCAGCCGGGGCGGCCCTTTCCGGGGGTTGCGAGGATGTCGTGCGAGGGATAGAGGTAGACCTTCCCGTTGAATACCCTTGCCGTGGGATCGGCGGTGTATTGATCGGTGATGACCGGGTTCTGGGCGGCCGTGCGGATCGTGACAATCAGCAGTGTGGGAACGATCAGGCAACCAATGGAACGAATACGCATGTGGTTTCGGTTGGGGTTAGGGTTTAAAGATCTGCTGGGAGAACATGTAGAGGCCGTTCTTCCAGACTTTGAAATCGTGGACGCCCGGCTCGATGTAATAAAAGTGGGGGACCTGGTGTTCGGTGAGATATTCGTGGGTGCGGCGGCTGAAACCGAGGAGACCGTCGTGGTCGCCGCAGGAGATCCATAGCAGCCTGAGGGTCTTTGCCTTTTCCGGATCTGGGAGGAGTTCCGCCGGTTTTTTTGTGTTTGGGGCCGCGGAGAAGGCGCCCACCCATGCGAACTTATCCAGGTTGCCGAGGCCGAAGTTGAGGGATTGTCCGCCGCCCATGGAGAGACCGGCGATGGCGCGGTGGTCGCGGTCGGAATAGACGGGATAGTGTTTTTCGATGTAGGGGATGAGATCGGTGAGAAGATCTTTTTCGAAGTTGGCGAAGGCCTGTACTTTATCGGGCGCCATGATATTGCCGGTTGCGCGATCGTCCTTCATGGCGCGGCCATTGGGGAGGACGACGATGAAGGGCTCTAATTTGTGTTCCGCGTACAGGTTGTCGAGGATCACCTGGGGTTTACCGCCGTTGAGCCATTCCCGTTGATCGCCGCCGATGCCGTGCAGGAGATAGAGCACGGGGTAGTGTTTTTTGCGGGAATAGCCGGGTGGCGTATAGATCAGTGCCATGCGGGTAGTGCCGACCGTGGTGGAAGGGTAGCTGAAGGAGTCTATGCGGCCGTGTGGAATGTCTGCGCGTAGGGAATCGAAGCCGGGGGGTGCGGGTGATACCGTTGTCAGTTCCGGCAACAGTTGGGCGGCATAGCGGCGGCCGAGTTCGCGGTAGCCTGCGGCTGAGAAATGCAGATGATCGGGGCCGGTGAGGCAACCGGCCGAGGAGGCGACGTGTGCGGTGGGAATCGTTTCCGGTAAGCGGTCGATGATGGCGTTCATTTTGGCACATTGACCGTCCTGGTCGGCGCCGACCACTTCGCCGGCGATGAGTGGCGTGGACGCCGCGTCGAGGTTGAGGTCGTGGAGCAGGTTTTCGTATACTATTTTCACTTTCGCCGGCCAGGTGCTGTCACCGGTGTTCGATTCACCCTGGTGCAACAAGATGCCTTTTATTACCCCGGCTTTTTGCGCCAGTCTGGCCATCTCCACCAGGCGGCCGTAGGGGTTACCGTCGTACTCTTTTACGATGTTCTTCATCCAGTCCGGGGCGGTAG
>Ga0157372_10006113_pt1 | contig 12794 bp, 8 predicted proteins | sample C55metaG_FD_115307 | JGI IMG/M metagenome (GOLD analysis project Ga0157372, IMG submission 115307) | Corn rhizosphere microbial communities from Kellogg Biological Station, Michigan, USA - C5-5 metaG | ecosystem: Host-associated > Plants > Roots > Rhizosphere > Soil | place: USA: Michigan... | reverse complement strand
CAGAAGGTCGCGGCGGGCGAGCTGCTGATCGAATTCGATCTCGATTATCTCGCACGCCACGCGAAGAGCCTGATCACGCCGGTGATCGTCACGAGCGGCGGCACGATCGCCGGCGAGGTGGACCGGCTGGTCGAGCGCGGCGCGAGCCTGCTCCGCGTCGATGGAGCGGGAGCCGAGCCGGCGGGCTCGGCGAGCAGCGCCTCTGCGTTGAGAACGCTGCGCGTGCCGCTGAAGCATGGACTGCACGCGCGGCCGGCCGCCCGGATCGCGGAGCTTGCGCGCAGCTTCGACGCGACGGTCGAATTGCGCACGCCCGAAGGCAAGACGGCATCGGCGCTGAGCCCGGTGTCGATGCTTGCCTTGACGCTGGGACACGGGGCGGAGCTGGTCGTCGCCGCGGGCGGTACGCAGGCCGAGCTGGCCGTCGCTGCGATCGGCGACCTGATCGCGAGCGGCATGGGCGAACTGGAACCGGTCGTGGGCGGCGGGGCGGGGGCGCCGCCGGTCGCCGCCGAGCTCTCGCAGGAGGCGCCGGTGGGCCCGGTCCGCGGCGTCACGGCCGCGCCCGGGTTCGCGATGGCGAAGAGCTTCCATTTCGGCGAGCTACCCCCGCCAACGTTGCGCAGCGAGAGCCGTGGTGCGGAGGAGGAGCGTGCCGCGCTCGATGCCGCGCGCGCCGCGGTCCGCGAATATCTGCTGCCTCGGGCCACGGGCAATGATGCTGCGGCACAGGTCGCGCAGGCCCATCTAGCCTTTCTCGACGATCCCGCGCTGATGGCCGAGGCCAAGCGCGCGATCATCGACGGGGCACCGTCGGACAAGGCCTGGGTCGCGGCAAGTCGTGGCTTCGCCGCCGCTTTGGCAAGTGCGGGCGACCGCTTCGCCGAGCGGATCGACGATCTGCGCGACGTCGAGCGCCAGATCCTCGCAGCCCTCCACGGTGAACCGCTCGAACGCAGCGTGCCGAAGGGGGCGATCCTGCTCGCGCGGGAGATATTACCGTCCGAGTTGATGGCGCTCGCCGACGCGGGCATCGCCGGCATATGCACGGCCGAAGGCGGTCCAACCTCGCACGCCGCGATCATCGCCGCATCGATGGGTATCCCGATGCTCACTGCGCTCGGGCGCGGGATCGAGCTGGTTCCGGACGGAACGACGCTGATCCTCGACGCCAGCGACGGGGTCGTCGTGGTCGATCCTTCGGTCGCGGAGCAGAATGCGGCGGAAGCCGATCAGAAACATCGCGAGAAGAACCGCGCGGAGGCCCGCGCCCGCCTGGCCGAGCCCGCCGTCACGCGCGACGATGTGCATATCGAGGTGTTCGCCAATCTCGGCTCTGTCGCCGATGCGGTGAAGGCAGTGAAAGAAGGCGCGGAAGGCTGCGGCCTGCTTCGCACCGAATTCCTGTTCCTCGACCGCCCGACCGCGCCCGACGAGGCTGAGCAACGCGCCACCTATCAGGGCGTGGCGGATGCGCTCGACGGTCGACCGCTGATCGTGCGCACGCTGGATATCGGCGCCGACAAGCCCGCGCCGTACCTGCCGATGCCCGCCGAGGAGAATCCTGCGCTGGGCGTGCGTGGGCTGCGCCTTGGGCTGGCGCGGCCCGACCTTCTTGCGACGCAGTTTCGCGCGCTCATCGGGGTGACTGCCGGCGATCTGAAGATCATGCTGCCGATGGTTTCCGGCGCCGCCGAACTCGCCCGGGCGCGCGCGATCCTCGATCGTGAGGCGGCGGCGATGGGCCGGCCCGCACCGCCGCTGGGGATCATGGTCGAAACGCCTGCCGCGGCGCTGACCGCCGAAATGCTGGCAAAGGACGCCGCCTTCTTCTCGATCGGCAGCAACGATCTCAGCCAGTACGCGCTGGCGATGGATCGCGGTAACGCGGGAACCGCTGCCGGGCTCGACGGGCTCCATCCCGCCGTGCTCCGTCTGATCCGGGCGACCGTTGCGGGTGGAAAGGCGCAGGCGCGCTGGACCGGCCTGTGCGGGGGGCTTGCCGCCGACCCGCTCGCGGTTCCGATTCTGGTCGGCCTCGGCATCACCGAATTGTCGGTACCGCCTGCCGCGGTGGCCGAGACCAAGCAGGTGGTTCGGCAGCTCGACATGGCCAGTGCCGCGGACTTGGCCGCCAAGGCCTGCGACGCGCCCGACGCGCTGGCGGTGCGCGCTCTGGTCCGTTCATACGTGGGAGGCCGGGCATGAAGCTCTCGCTGGAATCGCTTCAGCCGCTCGGCCGCGCGCTCATGCTGCCGATCGCGGTGCTGCCCATCGCCGGCCTGCTGCTGCGCCTCGGCCAGCCCGATTTGTTCAACCTGCCTTTCGTCGCGGCGGCGGGTGGCGCGGTCTTCGACAATCTGGGTCTTTTGTTCGCGGCGGGTATCGGCGCCGGCATAGCGCGCGACGGGAATGGCGCGGCGGCGCTGGCGGGGCTGGTCTGCTTCCTGATCGCCACGCGCGGCGCGGCGACCTTGCTGGTCGTGCCCCCCGACGCCTTGGTCGGGGTGGCCAAGGACGCGCTCGACGCAGCCGGCGATGCCTGGCGCACCAAGGCGATCGACAAGCTTTCGGTGCCGATCGGCATTCTCTCCGGCCTTGCCGCCGGGGCTGCCTATAATCGCTGGTCGGGCATCAAATTGCCGGATTATCTCGCCTTCTTCGGCGGGCGCCGTTTTGTGCCGATCGTCTCGGGTCTTGCGGGGCTGTTGCTCGGCGCGGTCGTCGGCCTGGCCTATGTCGACATCGCCGCGGCGGTGGACAGCCTGAGCCGCGCGGTGATCGGCTCGGGGATGTTCGGCATGTTCCTCTATGGCGTGCTCAACCGGCTGCTGATCATCACCGGACTCCATCACATCCTCAACAATGTGGCCTGGTTCATCGTCGGCGACTTCCATGGCGCGACCGGCGACCTGAAGCGCTTCTTCGCCGGGGATCCGAGCGCCGGCGGCTTCATGGCGGGCTTTTTCCCGGTGATGATGTTCGGCCTGCCCGCCGCGTGTCTCGCCATGTATCGGGCGGCCATGCCGGCCCGACGCAAGGCGGTCGGCGGGCTGCTCTTCTCGATGGCGGCGACTGCCTTCCTGACCGGTGTGACCGAGCCGATCGAGTTCAGCTTCATCTTCCTGGCGCCCGCGCTTTACGGCCTGCACATGGTCCTGACCGGCCTTGCCTTCGTGGTGATGCAACTGCTCGGGGTGAAGCTCGGCTTCACCTTTTCAGCCGGCGCGCTCGATTATGTGCTGAACTTCACCAAGGCGACGCGGCCCCTGCTGCTGCTCCCGGTCGGGGCGGCCTATTTCCTGATCTATTATGTCGCCTTCAGTTTCGCGATCCGGCGCTTCGACCTGAAGACGCCGGGGCGCGAGCGGGAGGCCGCGGCGGCGGACGTCCGGGCAGACCAGCGCGGGGCTGCCTTCGTCGCTGCCCTGGGCGGTTCGTCCAATCTGTCGAGCATCGATGCATGCACCACGCGGCTGCGGCTGGTCGTGGTCGACCAGAGCAAGGTTGATGAGGGGCGGCTGAAGGCGCTTGGCGCCCGCGGGCTGCTGCGCCCGAGTGCGCAGGGGCTGCAGGTGGTGGTTGGCCCGATAGCGGACCAGGTCGCGACCGAGATGCGCGCCGCGGCCGGTGCGCTGGCGGCGCCGGCTGCGGAAGCTGTACCGGTAGCTCCGGCGCCCGCGGTAACCGCTGACGCGCAGCCGTGGCTGAAGGCGCTGGGGGGGCGGGACAATGTGGAGGAGGCGGGGGCTGCGTCGAGCCGGCTCTGGCTCAAGCTACGGGACCCGACCAAGCTCGACGCCGACGCCCTCGAGGCGCTGGGGACCAAGGCCATCGCCACGCCTGGCGCGGGCGTCGTTCATCTGATCGTCGGCCCGGCGGCCGGGCCGATCGCCGCCAGCCTACTTCAATAGCCGCCACGCCTGATCGCGGGGGCGAGCGTATCGAGCACCGGCGCCAGTTGCGCCGCATAATTGTGCCAGCGCCCGATCGCGCGGCCGTGCAGCGGCTCGCGGACCTGCGCGTAGCTGGGCGTCGGCGCGTGACGGCGGTTCTGGTGGAAGGTCAGCTGTGCAGGTTCCACCTCCAGGTCGAGCAAAGCCATCAGCCGTGCGGTTTGGTCCCCCTGATCGGCGACGAAGCTTTCGTAGCGCAAGCTGTACGGCGCGATACCCGATCCGCGATACGCCTCGGTCAGGTCGGATACCGCGCTTAGGTGATGCGCGGCGTCCTCCAGCCGATAGGTGCAGTGGAAGCCATGCGTCATGTCATGCTGCATGGCTGAAACGATCACGTCGCGCGGATCGCGGGAGACGGCGATCATCGGTGCGTCGGGGAAGGCGAGGCGCAGCAGCGGGAGATAGACTTCGTTGAGCGGCATCTTGTCGGTAAAATAATCCGCGCCCGGCTCCAGCAGCCCGTAAGCCTGGGCCCCGCGCAGATATAAGTCCCGCATCAGCATCGATGCCTGTGGGGTCTCGGCAAGCGTCTCGATCGCGGCGGGGAAGGGCAAGCCGGTCATTCTTTCGACCAGCACGGTGAGTTGGCCTGCGAACGGCAATTCCCCGCCCGCGCGAATCCTGCCGTGGCTCGCCAGGACCTGCTCGGTCAGCGTCGTGCCCGAGCGCGGGAAGCCGAGGATGAAGATCGGCTGCGGAACCCTCTCGGCCCTCGGCGCGCCTTGCGTGGCGGCGGTGTCACTGGCGAAGTCGGCCAAGGCGGCGAACTCCTGTTCGATCCGGACGGCGTCGTATTCATGGCCACGGGCGCGGGCGAGACCGGCTTTTGCGAGGACCGTGTCCTCCCAGGCCTCCTCGTAGCGCCCGGCGCGGTCGCGCAAACGCGCCCGCAGCAGGCGCGGCGTTCCCGATAGGCCGGGAACCGCGTCAAGCAAGTCTAGCCCCTCGCGCCATCGAGGTGTGCGACTGAGCAAGTGCGCGCGTTGCGCAATGACATCCCCGCCTTCGCGCGCGGCGAGCGGCGCGGCGCGGTCGAGGAGGTTTGCGGCAGCCTCAAAGTCGTCCTTCTGCTCCGCGAGTTCGGCGAGGTGCACCAGCGGCATCACCGCGCCAGGCGCGGCCTCGATTGCGGCCTGTAGCAGCGGCTCAGCCTCCTCCAAGCGGCCCTGCCGCATCAGGTTTCGGCCGAGATTGGCCAGCAATTGCGGATGCCGGCCCGCCAGCGCGATCGCGCGCTGCAGGTGCGCCGCGCCCGGCACGAGCGCCTCGCGTTCGGATAGCAGGGACCCAAGTATCGCGTGCGCATCGGCATGGGTGGGGTCGACGGCAACCGCCTCTGCCAGCACCTGCTCCGCTTCGGCCTGCCGCCCCAGGCCCAATAGCAGACGCGCGAGGTCACCACGCGGCCATTGCTTGGCGGGTGCGAGTTGGATCACGCGGCGCAGAGTTCGTTCGGCGCCCGCGCCGTCCCCGAAGCGCTGCTGGCACAGGAAGAGAATTTCGAGCGCGTCCACATTGTCGCTCTCTGTGGCCAGCACCTCCCGCGCATGCTGTTCGGCTTCGGCGAACTTTTCCGCGCCGATCGCGGCACGGGCGCGCGTGACCCGGTCCTGACTTTCCCCGCTCATGGACCGGCTCTATCCTGTGCGGCTGGCTCAAGATAGTCCGGCCAAGAGGTTCAAGTCTTTCAGAAGCTTATCCAAACGAGCCACTGGACGAAGTCACAAATTTGCACTATATACCGTCCGGTATGGAAAGCCTTGCCTCCTGTTGTGTATCGAAAGGTCGTCCACGTGAATTCAACGTGGACGAGGCCCTGACTGCGGCGCTGCGCGTTTTCTGGCGCCGGGGATATGAAGGTGCCTCGATGGCGGAACTCACCGCCGAAATGGGGATCGCCAAACCGAGCCTCTACGCCGCCTTCGGCAATAAGGAGGAGCTCTTCAAAAAGGCGCTCGATCTCTACGAGCGTGAGAAGATGGCCTATATGGCGGAGGCGCTGAAGGAGCCTACCTCGCGCCGTATGGCCGAACGCCTGCTGCTCGGCGCGTTGGAGATGCAGACCAGCAATTGCGATCCCAAGGGCTGCCTGGGCGTGATCAGTTCGGTCGCTTGCGGCCCCGAAGCGGCCTCGATCCGCGAGTGCGTGATCGAACGGCAGAGATCCGCCCGCCAGGCGGTAATCGACCGGCTCGAGGAATATAAGCAGGAAGGCGACCTGCCCGCCGATATCGAGACCGAGGCGCTCGCGCGCTATATGGTCGCAGTGCTGCAGGGCCTTTCGGTCCAGGCGGGGGCCGGTGCGTCCAAGGACGAATTGAAGAGCCTGGTCGATATGGCCATGCGCACCTGGCCTGGGCGGTAAGAAAAAGATACCCGCCAGTACAAAAAGGCGTTGACGCACCGCAGCACGCCTTATATACCGACCAGTATCGAAGTGGCGAAGCGCTGACGGACAGACCCGACCGGCCGATCCGCCTGCCGCTTGCAGATCCGCTCCGTGCGTAAAGTTATGCCGCCGTCATGCAGACGCGTGGGCCGCTGGCCCGCGGGCGCTGACGGCTGCCCAGAATAGAAGGGAAGACGTCATGGCCTATATCGATCACGCATCCGCCTTTTCGGTCGGTGGCGCCGAGCCGATGCCGACGCCCTGGGCCACCAAGGAGGAAGGCCGCACCGATTTCAGCGCGCTCGAATGGACCGTGATCGCGCTCGCGCGCCGCGACCGTATGTCCAGCCTGAGCGAGCCCGGCGCGATCGCGCGCGCGCTCGGTAGCCTGTTCGGGCTTGGGCGTCAGTCGACCCTCGCCGACCCCCGTCTCGAGGCCCTGCGCCGCATCGCCGTCCATGCCTGGCACCGCGGCTACAAATTGCCCGTGTCGGAGATCAAGCGCTTCCTCGCCGCGGGCTTTTCCGCCGGCCAGTACGAGACATTGCTTGCGAGCGTGTCGGCCAAGCGCGTCGAGCGCCGCCGCCCCGCGCTCGCCTGACCCGCCTGAATCCTTCAGGTACCCTGACTGGCCCGGACGCAAGTCCGGGCCAATTTTTTTGCTTAAGCGGCGACGTCCGGCGAAGCCGAACCGACCTCAGAACGATCCGCGGAAGCCGAAGCGGCCGGAGATGATCCGCTGCCCGTCCGAGCGCGTCTCGTACTGGCCCGAGGCGAAGAAGCGGAAGATCGAAGAGCCGACCGATGCGGTCACGCCGCCGAGCCAGCCGCTCTTGCGGTCTTCGGGAACCAGCGTGAAGTTCTGGCCGCCCGAGAAGCTCGCCGTGGTCGAACCCACGTTCGAGCTCAGCACCTGACGACGACCGCCTTCCACTTCGAAGCGGAGGCTCGTCGCTTCGGGATCGACCATGTTGCCGACATGGAAGCCCGCAGCGACCAGCCCGGTCGCGGCAAATTCGTCGCTGGTGCGTTTGCCGACGGTCAGGTCGAACGCCGTGCCCCCGCCGGTTTCGGTGTGCTTGTTCTCGGTCAGGCGATTGTAGGACAGCTCTCCAGACGGACGCACATAGAAGGCGCCTGCCTTGGCTTCGTAGCTAACCTTGCCGCCCGCGGCCATCGCAATGCCGTTCCAGTTGCCGACGCTGGTGAACACCGCCGCCGAGGTTTCGGTCGTGCCGGTGAAGAAGCGCTTTTCGTGAAGCCGGACATAACCCGCACTGCCGTAGGCGGCGAAGTGGAGGTTGCCGAAGTCGCTCAGCCAATGGACGCCACCGCCGAACTGGTTGGCGGTGACCTCATTGTCGCCGCTGTCGCGGACGCTGCCGTGGATATAGCCAATCGACAGGCCGATCCGGCTGTGCTCGCCCATCGCGACATCGCCGCCGCCGGTAAGGCCCCAGCCGCTGCCGCCGTTGCCGGGGGTGAGGTTGGCGCTCTGATGCTCGTCCCAGATCGCCTGCTGCGCATAAAGGCTGACATTGCCGAGCTGCGCCCAAGGCGTCGCCGCCTGGGTGGGCGCCAGCGCCCGGGCGCCCTGCGTCAGCACGTCGAAAACGCCGCCCTGGTGATCGGGCAGCATTTCGCGATAGCGCAGCAAGGTCGAATCGCGATCGGTGAAACCGAGGAAGAGGCTCGACAGCTGGGTGTTGCCCTGGATGGCGGCGAATACCGCGTCATAGGCGGCTGCTTCCGACTGCCGCAGGCCCAGTTCCGTCGTCGTCTTGCGCTCGATGCCGACGCCGACCGTGCCCGCCGCATCGCTGCTGACGAGCACGCCCTTGAGCAGATAGGGCAGCGCGTCGATCGACAGCGTCAGGTTGTTGCCGCCTGTGAGCGTACCACTCTTGATCACGGTGAGCGGGGTCGGCGTGACGCCGAAATTGGTGACCGAGACCTTGAGCGTTGTGGGCGCGGTGATCGTCGTCGCGCCGGCGACGTTGATCAGCGTGTTCTTGCCCGCGGCCGGATCGACCACAACGCCGATCGTGCCGCCCGCGACCGCGAGGCTGCCCATGTTGCTCTGGTCGGTGGTGTTGAACGCCAGAACGCCGTTGGTGACGCTGACCGCGATGTTCGAGCCCGAATTGTTGAACTTGCCGAAAAAGCTTCCGTTTGCGCCGATCGCCAGGCTGTTATTGCCCGAACCGAAATCGATGGGGCCATTATAGACGGCTCCGCCCGAGATGCTGACCTTGTCGTCGCCATCACCCAGCTGCGCATCCATTGATGCCAGCGTGGTTCCGGTAAGATTGATCTGGTCATTGCCCGCGCCGAGGAACAGCTTGGACTGGGTGGCGCCGGCCGAGATATTGATGATGTCGTCGCCGCTGCCGGTCTTGATCGCGCCGGAAATGCCGGGGATCGTCGTCTGGGACGCAGTGGCGAGCGCCTGCGTGTAGGTGAAGCCGGTGGTCCGGCCCGAAACGTCGATCGCCGCGCCGCTGCCATCGGTCGAGGCGCCGATGATCGTGCCGCTGTTCGTGACGCTGGCCAGCGTATTGCTGCGATCCAGGATCGCGGTTGCGGCCCCGGTCGCCGCGGTCGTGGTCGCCGCAATCTGGCCGGTATTTGTGATCGTCGGCAGGCTCGCGCCAGCATCGATCTGCACCGCGACGGAGCTGCCGCCGGCGGTAGCCGATGCGTTACCCTGCACAACGCCCGACACCGTCAGCGAAGGCGTGGTCACGCCGGAGGAGAGGTGAAGACCCGTGCCGAGCGCGCCGTTGGAATTGCCCGAAACCGCGCCCGCGACGGCGATGCCGCCGTTGATCGTCACGTTCTGGCCCATGCCGCCGATCTGGATGCCGGTTCCGGAAATGCCCGAATAGACGCCCACACCCGACACATTGCCGTTGACCACCAGACCATTGGTGTTGCCCTGCAGGACGCCAAGTGTCGTCGCCTGGCTGGACGACCCGATCACCAGAGCCGGCGCGGTGCCGTAGGTGATGAGGGTTGCGGTTCCTTCGCTCGCGTCGGCGATGCCGTCCTTGTCCGCGTCGACCGTCGTGTCGGTCGTGCTGGCCGGAGCGGCCGCGATCAGCACGCCGCCGCCGACATTGCCGCCGACGATCATCGCCGAACCGCCCTGCTCCAGGTTCTGGGGGGTGAGCTTGGTCACGTCGCTGGGAAGCGTGGTCGAGCCGTAGCCCGTGGTGGTGATCGAACCGTGGACGACAACCTGGCCGCCGATATTGCCGGTCAGTGCAAGGCCCGGCGCATTGCCGCCGAGAACGCTGATCGCGCCGGCCGAGGTGACATTGCCGGTGACGTCCGCAAGGCGGATGCCAAAGGTATTATCGCCGGTGACGGTGACCGCGCCGCTATTGGAGAAATTGCCGGTCAGCGGACCGCCCAGATAAATGCCCGCGGAATCGTTGCCGCGCACCGTGACCGCGCCGCTCACCGTGATGTTGCCGGTGAAGCCGCCGCCGGTGCGGATGCCGTAGCGGTTGCTGCCCTGGGCATAAGGACCGTCGAGTACGCCGTCGCCGTCGGAATCGCTGCGGGTATAGGTCTCGTCGTTGGTGATCGTGCCGCTGCTGGTGATCGTGCTGGTCACCCCCGCCTGCGCGTCGATCCCGGCCGAGTTGTTGACGCCGTTGAAGGTGATCTTGCCGGCATTGGTGACGGTATTGTTGCTGTTGATCGTGACTGCGGTGCCCGCTGTCGGCGCGATCGAGCCATCCGTCGTGATATTGATATTGCCGGCGGTAGCGGTGGCGAGCGGGGCGGTCGTCGCGGTGCTCACTGTCGTATCGGCCTGAGCCTGCGCGGCGAGAAGGGTTGCGAGGGTGGTGATGCAGGTTGCTTTGAGCGCCAGGCGCATGAACGGTTCTCGCTGCTAGGGATCTGGGAGAAAGGTTTCGGGTCGGTCCGTCAAATCATCCGGGGCGGGCCTGCCGGTTCGCGCGCCTGAAGACGCCTGTCGAAAAGGAGCGACCGCCGCGCGGCCTCATGCCGGATTGTGCCCGTCATGGCCACAAGAAATCCTTCCCTGCACAACGGCGGCCTGCGCTTCGTGGCGCGGCTGCTCAGCCGATGAAGCAATGGCCAGCGCAGATGAACCGCGCATGACCGGCCCTCATGTAACCGCCCGGCTTTCCAGCCACCGTGCGATTGCGGCAACCACATGCGCTTGCTCCTCCGCGCTCAAGGCCTCGCCGGCGGGGATGAAATGCCATTTGGCAAGGCATCCCCGGCAGCATGTCGCAGTCGCATGTTGCGCGATGAAGACCGGATGGCCGCGCATTGGCGTCTGCTTTCCATCCTTGACGGGGCAAGCGGGCGCGAGCCTTTGCGCGACGAAGCTCGCGGCGTGGTCGAGGATCGTCGCCATGCCCTTGTCCGCTAAGTAGGCCTGCTCCTTGGCGCCGAGGCGAAAGCGCATACGGAACGGCGACCGGGCGAGCGCTGTAAAGAGGGAGTCGAGATTTCGCATTTCAACCCCATATAATCCTTATGAAAGATCTGTTCGACATGGCGCTCGTGCCAGGCCTCGACCTGGCGGATGAGATCATCACGCCCGCGGAGGAGGCCGAGCTGATCGCGCATATCGACGCGACCGATCTCGCGCCCTTCCGCTTCCAGGGCTGGCTCGGCAAAAGACTGACGCACAGCTTTGGCTGGCGCTACGATTTCGATACCGCCGGCTTTGCCGAAACGGAGCCATTGCCGGAATGGCTCCTGCCGGTTCGCGCCAAGGCCGCTGATTTTGCTGGCATGACGCCCGGGGATTTCGTCCACGCTCTGCTGATCCGCTACGATCCGGGCGCGGGCATCGGCTGGCACCGCGACCGTCCGCATTTCGAGCATGTCGTGGGCGTCTCGCTCGGCAATCCCGCGACCCTTCGGCTCAGGCGCCGGGTCGAGCGGGGTTTCGAGCGTGCCTCCGCTGAATTGTCGCCGCGCTCGATCTATCATCTCGCAGGCGAGGTTCGACACGATTGGGAGCACAGCATCGCGCCGATGGAGGTGCCGCGCTGGTCGATCACCTTCCGCAGCCTTTCGGCAAAAGGCCGCGCCGCGGTTCAGCGGTAGGCGCGGCTCCAGCCGAGCGGAGGCGCGTCATGCTGTCGCGCTTCAGGGATCAGCTGCCGCACGCGCCGGCAGAAGTTGCGCAACGCCACCTCGTCCTTGCTGAGCGGGCCGACGGAGAAGCTGGACGAGGCCATGCCCTCCTGCACCCGCCCGACCAGTTCGGTGTCCTCGGCGTTGACCTGCCGGTTGATCCGCCAGTTGAGATAGCGCGCCGCCTTCATCTCGCGCCGCCCGTCGGGGAGTGCATAGCTGATCTCGCGGATCAGCGTCTCGGTTGGTGACACCGGCAGGAACTGCATGAAATCGACCTGATCGGGATAAATGTCGAACGCAACGTTCGGCCACAGCTTGAAATAGGTCCAGAGCCGTTGGCGATCTTCGGGCAGATGATCGACGCGCGGCAGAAAATGGCAGTAAGCGCGTTCGGAAGGGTTGGACGAGGGGCGATCGACCAGCGGCCCCCACATTTTGTCGACCCATTCGGCGCTCTCGACGCCATAGCCGTCGCCCATCAGCCGCTTCAGCCCCGGATGGGCGACTGCGATGTGCAGCCCGTCCGAATAATTGTCGGCAATATTCTTCCAGTTGACGCTGCGCGGCCGCAGCGTGACGCGGCCAAGCGCCTGCAGATCCTCGAACCGGTACGGCGCGACCTCATGTTCGTACGGAGCCATCATCTCGGCAACGCTCGGCCCCCCGCCTTCCAGCCGCACGAAGACGAAGCCCTGCCACAGTTCATGCTCGACCGGCGCGAGGCGGATGCCGTCGAGAGCGCCCGGATCATAGGTGTCCTTCTGCGGCACGCCGACCAGCCGCCCGTCGGGGGCGTAGGTCCAGGCATGATAGGGGCAGACGATCCTTTTCGCGCAGCCGCGCGCACCGTCCAGGATGCGCGCGCCGCGATGGCGGCAGACGTTGTGGAAGGCGCTGACCGATCCGTCGGCGCCGCGCATCACCACCACATTTTCGCCGACATAGTCCAGCGCATGCCAGTCGCCCGATTGCGGAATGTCGCTCAGGTGGCAGACCACCTGCCATGACGGGCGGATCACGCGCTTGAGCTCGACCTCGAAATAGTCGGCGTCGGAATAGATCCATGCGGGAAGGCTCCAGCCTTCGTCGGGATCCTGATTGGTGAGGGGTCGTGCGATCGCCATGGTGCGAGACTGCTCCTTCGCGATGCCGGCCGCAAGATCGGCGTTGACAGGGTGGGGCCGCGCATCGTCTGTCAGGCGCATGGCAACCCGCGCGGACCCGACCGGCAATCTCGAAACCGCACTGGCGCACGCGCGCCGGCTGCTCGATGGCCAGCCCGATCTGGCTCTCGCCCAGGCGCGGGAGATACT
>Ga0157372_10006111_pt1 | contig 12795 bp, 11 predicted proteins | sample C55metaG_FD_115307 | JGI IMG/M metagenome (GOLD analysis project Ga0157372, IMG submission 115307) | Corn rhizosphere microbial communities from Kellogg Biological Station, Michigan, USA - C5-5 metaG | ecosystem: Host-associated > Plants > Roots > Rhizosphere > Soil | place: USA: Michigan... | reverse complement strand
TCATGGAGAAGCACTCGGTCTCGAAGCTGATCGGTTCGCCTCCGGGATACGTGGGCTACGAAGAGGGTGGCCAGCTTACCGAACGCGTAAAGCGCGCGCCGTATTCGGTAGTGCTCCTCGACGAAATCGAGAAGGCGCACCCGGACGTCTTCAACATCCTCTTGCAGGTGTTTGAAGACGGCCAGTTGACCGACGGCTTGGGCAACACCGTCGACTTCAAGAACACGATCATCATCATGACGTCGAACATTGGCGCCCGCCACCTGCAAAGGCGCGAGGGGCTGGGCTTTCAATCGACCAAGGAAGATGCGATCGCGGACAAGGTCGAGGAGTTGGTCAAGAACGAGGTCAAGCGAACGTTCAATCCCGAGTTCCTGAACCGGCTCGACGAAATCATCATCTTCAACGCGCTGAGCGAGGGCGACCTCATCCAGATTCTGGAGCTGATGGTCACGCAGCTCAACCAGAACCTGGCGCAGAAGGCGATCACCGTCACAGTGGCCGACGAGGCCAAGAAGTGGATCCTCAACCAGACGTTGACGGACCGCACCTACGGCGCGCGCCCGTTGCGCAGGGCCTTGCAGAAGTACATCGAGGACCCGCTCTCGGAAGCGCTGATCCAGGGCACGATCACCACACGGCCGGCGTTCATCGAGGTCTTCCTCGAGGACAACAAGCTGTTCTACCGTCCGGTGGACTCGAAAGAGAACGAAGGCGTGCTGCTGTACGAGAATTAAGCTGTCAGCTTTCAGCCATCAGCCGTCAGCGAAAAGCTGGCGGCTTTTGTTTTGCGAAAAAGATTCCGACCGGGTGCCCCATCCTTCTCGCGGTTTGTGCGAGAGGGTGGGGGATTTTGACTTCCAATTGGCCGGAGAAAAACATCAAAGTCCCCACCTGTAGATTTTGACCCAGGGCCAGGTGTGACATAATGCGGTTTTGATCGCAGAGATTATTCCCGGTGCCTATGACGCAATCGGGCGAAGAGTAATTCGCCCCGACCTCCGGCGCAAAGGCCCTCATCCAACGTTCCCGATGGGTCGATATCTGAGCCATCCGCTCACCGTGAAATGCGAGACGATCCGCGACGTGCGTAAGTTTTTATGGGAATGCCGCGGCATGTCAGACAAAGAGCAATTCGGAAAGGACGATTACTGGCAGCCACCAGAGCACTTTGAGAAAACCAAGAAGGGGGATTGCGACGATTTCGCGTTGTGGACATGGCGACAGTTTCTGGATATGGGTTACAACGCTCGTTTCGTCGTCGGGCGAATGGGCAGCACAGGACATGCCTGGGTAACGTTCGAGGAGAATGGGAAGTAATACGTGGTCGAGCCTAATTATCGAGTTGTCGGGGATACATTTCCGAGTCTGTCCACAATTCGATTTCACCCGAGATTCTCAGTCGCCTGGGATGGAAAAAACGTATCTTTTTACGCTCACCGGGATCTTACTCAGAACCTGAAATTTCGGCAGATACCGGGCCTTCTGCTGGACTGGATCACTGGGTGGGGCTATTTCTGGTTTCGTGTCTTGGTTAGACTTCCTCGAGCACTCTGGTTTCGAGTTTTTCGAAATGTCTGAAATCAAAACTCCCGCCCTGTCCCTCCAAATGCGGAGGGACAAGGACGGGGCACCCCGGCTTCTTGCAAAACAAAAAAGGCGGCCAGTTGGCCGCCTTTTCATATCAGCAAGAATACGTTTATGCTGGCGCCGGACGCTCGCCCTTAATCGCAGGCCTTCCCGGCTCGGGCTTGAGCACCTGCTGCAAGCCGTTATCGTCGCCACGAGGTGGAGGAACGACCTTCGGCAGCTCCTTGCCTTCGATAATCAGCTTGAGCTCGTTGGCATCGAGAACTTCACGTTCCAGAAGGGCCAGCGCGATTCGAACCAGGGTATCGTGGTTCGCCGCCAGAATGCCTTTGGCCGTTTCATACCCTTCGTGAATCATGCGCTTCACTTCTTCGTCGATCTTGATCGCCGTGGACTCGCTGTAATCGCGGTGCTGGTTGATCTCGCGGCCAAGGAATATCTGCTCTTCTTTCTTGCCGAAGGTCAGCGGCCCAAGTGCGCTCATGCCGAATTCGCAGACCATCTTGCGCGCGAGTTCGGTGGCGCGCTCAATGTCATTCCCAGCGCCCGTGCTCATCTGGTTCAGGAAAAGCTCTTCTGCGATGCGTCCACCCATCATGATCGCGATCTCGGTCTCGAGGTAGTCCTTGGTGTAGTTGTGCTTGTCGTCGATGGGCAACTGCATGGTCACGCCCAGCGCCATGCCGCGAGGAATAATCGTGACCTTGTGCAGCGGATCGGAATTCGGCAGCTTGGAGGCGACCAGCGCGTGTCCGGCCTCATGATAAGCCGTCACTTTCTTTTCCTCTTCTGACAGGATCAGCGACTTGCGCTCGACGCCCATCAGAACTTTGTCTTTGGCAAGCTCGAAGTCGTACATCAGCACGGCCTTGCGGTTTTGCCGCGCCGCGCTCAATGCCGCTTCGTTCACCATGTTGGCTAGATCAGCGCCGGAGAATCCCGGTGTGCCACGCGCCAGGACCGAGAGATCAACATCGTCAGACAAAGGAATCTTGCGGGTATGCACGCGCAGAATTTCTTCGCGTCCGCGAACATCAGGACGGTTCACAACTACGCGACGATCAAAGCGTCCCGGCCGCAGCAGCGCCGGATCAAGAACGTCGGGACGATTCGTTGCCGCCATCAGGATGACGCCTTCGTTCGATTCGAAGCCGTCCATCTCGACCAGCAGTTGGTTCAAGGTTTGCTCGCGCTCATCGTGGCCGCCGCCCAGACCCGCGCCGCGATGACGCCCAACCGCATCGATTTCATCGATGAAGATGATGCAGGGCGCGTTCTTCTTTCCTTGCTCGAACAGATCGCGAACCCGGCTTGCGCCTACGCCGACAAACATCTCAACGAAGTCAGACCCTGAGATCGAGAAGAAAGGAACATTGGCTTCGCCGGCAACTGCCCGGGCCAGCAAGGTCTTGCCGGTTCCAGGAGGTCCGACCAGCAGCACGCCTTTCGGGATGCGTCCGCCGAGCTTTTGGAACTTTTGCGCTTCACGCAGGAACTCAATAATCTCTTTCAGCTCTTCTTTGGCCTCTTCGACCCCGGCCACGTCCTTAAATGTGACTTTTTTCTGCTGCATCGAAAGCAGGCGGGCGCGGCTCTTTCCAAACGACAACGCTTTATTGCCGCCGGTCTGCATCTGGCGGATCATGAAGTACCAGAGTGCGGCCAGCAGGAGCAATGGAGCCAACAGGTTGATCAACCAGCCCCAGCTGCTGCTACTGATGTCCTGCACCGTGATGCTGACATTCTTGTCCTGGAGCTTCTTGATCATGTCCGGATAGTTGGCCGGGGCGATCAGGTGGAACGCGGAGCCGTCAGCCAGCTTGCCCTTGATCTCTTGGCCGCTTAAGGTCACGTCTTTGACCGTGCCCTGGTCAACTTCCGACATGAAGCGCGAAAAGTTGATTTCCTGGACTTTCTGGCCGGAGTTCGCAGTCTTGACCACCTGCCAGAGTGCGACTGCCGAAATCAGGATAACTACCCAAAAAATAATTGTTTTAACGGTTGAATTCACCAAAAGCTCCTAAACAGGGGACTTAGTGCGACCTACCCCAGCGGAAATCCGCTACAACCCGAGTACCACTCCTTATTAGATGCCGCTGCAGTGATTTAGATCGACAGAATGACCCGCCATTATTCTACCCCTCTCTACGAGAAAACGCGGCGCGAAGTTTAAATAACTTAGGTCATTAAGAAGTGGCGCTGGACATCGCGATCCAAGGAACTTTCATTACCCCCTTTCAAGAACCACGAAATTGGCGGGTTTTTAAGGATTCACCATCTGTTTGCACTGGTTTTAAGTTCGACTTGCTTGCCGGAATGCTGATTGGCGATGTACTCCCGATTTGCGCTGACGCCGTCCCGCTTACTTGTCGCTACCTTGAATCTGTCGGATCAAGACACCCTTAGCGCCATTCGCCTGAAAATCCCGGCGGACGCCGAATCCACTTAACCAGATAATCTCGTCCCGGCATGCGATCACCGGCCAGCGCTGCTTTTCCTCGCCGGTAATATGCCGGTCCTGCAGTAATTCTTTGATCTTCTTTGGCTCTTTGGTGTGTGCGGGCCAGAAGCGTTCGCCAGCGCGCCAGTTGCGCACCACCCATTTGTGCCTAGCAAAGCGCGAGTGCACCAAATCCTCGTTCTTGCCGGGCCGGTCTGATCCTTCCGGCACAGAGGTTTCGAGGACGATTCCCGCTTCGGCGACGCTGACTTTCCCCGGCACTGGCAGTTCGTAGTGATACTCCGAGAACGGCGGACTGGACCGCCTGAAAGTAACGCCTTCACCATGTCGCGAGACCGTCCACTGATTGGGCAGGACAGAACTGCCTTCGCCGGACCCATCGCCAAGAATTTCTTCCACATGACGAAATTCGAGCGCAATACCGAGGTTTTCAGCGGCAGCCCGCAGCAATCGCCGGCGTAAGGCCAGCGGCAATGATCGAGGCGAAAGCGTTAGAGTTCCGCCGCGTTCGTCAGCGCTCCAGATGTGCGGCAGGAAACGGTCAACTTCTTTCGCCCAATAGGCTTCTTCCGCCCGGGCAATGTCCGCCGATTCCGCCAGCGTTTCGCAGACCGCAGGATTCACCTTGCGTTCCAGCAAAGGAAGGATCTCCTGGCGAATGCGGTTGCGGGTGTGCCGCAAGTCTTGATTGCTCGCGTCCTCGCGCCAGGTCTGCACGATTTCCGCCAGGTATGATCGAACATCGGATCTTCGCGATCCTAGAAGCAGGCGGATGATCGTCGGATCTTTTGAATCTGGACTCAAGTCCAGTTCAGGGGTGCCCTTGCTGATGGCTGATCGCTGATGGCTGACGACTGTTTTGCCGATGGCTTTCTTCGGATAAATTCCCGCCAGTCCGCGCGTTCCCGCCCCCCGCGTCAGCTTCAGGAGCACGGTTTCAGCCTGGTCATCTAGTGTGTGCGCGGTTGCGACGCGATTGACTTGGCTCATTAGTATCCTGCAGAAAAATTCATGACGAACTTCCCTTGCGGCAGCCTCGAGGCTCAACTTCGTCTCGCTCGAAAATGCCTTCACGTCGCGGCTTTCGGCGAAGATCTCGAGACCGTGAGTTGCGGCAAGGCCCCGAACAAACTCCTCGTCCGCGTCAGAATCAGCACCCCTGAGTTTGTGATTGAGATGAACGACATATAGAACAATCCCGAGTTCGTCTCGGAGCTCTAGCATCAAGCGCAGGAGCGCAACCGAATCCGCACCACCTGAAACGGCAATGCCAGCGCGGTCTCCAGGCCGCAGCAAATCATGCTTATGAATGTAGGCGAGCACCGATTGCGCCAGCTTGTGCACGGCTCAATGGTACATCCAGCATCGTGCTCACGCGTTGCAAGCCGCCGATTGTGTCAACTCAAAAGATTGTTTACTTCGGCGTGGGACGGTGCGCCCTCCAGTGCATCGTAGGTGCCCGTTGTTTGCAACTCTTGCGCCATCCGTTGCACCAGGCCGAGAGTGGCCCGCATAGTTGAAGATCCCAAGCTGACACGCGCGACACCGATTCTGTGCAACTCCGGTATCGAAGGCGATCCGGGGCCAGCCAAAATATTCACTGGATTTTGCAGTTCGCGGACGAGCCGAGAAATGACTTCTAAATCGCGAATACCAGGCGCGAACAGACAGTCAGCGCCCGCTTCTCGGAATGCAATAAGTCTCTTCAACGTTTCAACAAAACGGCTCTCCGCTTTGCCCAGTTCCAGCAGATAGACATCGGTCCGCGCGTTCAGCACAAGAGGGACGCCCATCATGCGCGAGGTCTCGCGCACCGCGGCGATCTTTTCAAGCTGCAGAGAAAGATCGACCAGTCGACGATCGTCAGTGCGGTCTTCGAGATTCAAGCCAACCGCGCCAGCTTCGATTACCGCTCTCGCCGTCAGCGCCGCATCTTCTGGCCGATTGCCATAGCCGGCTTCAACGTCCGCAGTAACGGGGATTTTAACCTTGGCTGCGATTCGTGCAACAACGGACAGCATCTCCTCGCGAGAAATTTTCTGCCCGTCTGGGTAGCCGAGGGTAAAGGCAACTCCAGCGCTGGTAGTGGCAATTGCTGCGACGCTGGCGTTCTCTAGTATGCGAGCGCTCGCAACATCCCAGGCATTTGGTAGAACTAGAATCTTGGGCCCGCGATGCAGGTCGCGGAACAGGTTAGCTTTCGCAACTTGGTTGTTTGAGTTCATCACGGAACGCCTGATTCTTTCTTGATTTTCTCTGTAAATGCTCGAACGCTGACAACTGCCCGGCCAACCGTTCCCCTGCCTACCTCACGGCCATCGTCTTTGGCCGAAACGCGAACGGTGTAGAAACGTCCATCAAACGACTGGACGATTGCCTCTGCCCGGATGCTCGCGCCAATGCCGCTCGCCGCACGGTGTTCAACATTGATCGCCGTGCCCACGGTGATTTCGTCGCCTTCGCAAAAAGGCTGCAGGGCATGAAAAGCCGCGGTTTCCATGAGTCGAATCATGTCCGGGGTGGAATAGACAGCCGGCAACTGCGGATGATGCGCGGTCAGAGTGTGCTCGAACTTGACCACTTGCTCCGCCACGCCTCGTGCACCCATAAGAACAGTTTTCATCGGGATTTGTCTCGTCCGGAAATCAACAATATCCGCCATGAGAAAATCTGCGGCCTCGGCTCAGGCACAATCATCCCATAGCTACTCTGCTTGTTTTATCTTCGCATGAGGAGAGGCTTATGTCTGATCCACGTTTTCCCATCGGGAAGTTCCATTATGAAGGCACGCCTTCAGCTGAGCAGCGCAGGAAATTCATTGCCGAGATCGAACAAACACCAGCAGCAGTTCGTGCAGCGGTGCAGGGTTTGTCTCCAACACAGTTTGATACGCCGTATCGCGATGGCGGCTGGAGTGTGCGCCAGGTGGTGCACCACGTCCCGGAAAGTCACATGAACGCGTATATCCGATTCAAGTTGGCGTTGACCGAGGACGAACCCACGATCAAGCCTTACGCCGAGGACCGATGGGCCAAGCTGGCCGATGTGCAATCGACCCCGACGGAAGTCTCGCTTGCCCTGCTTGAAAACTTGCATGTGCGCTGGGTCATACTGCTGCAAGGTTTGCACGAAGACGATTGGAAGCGCACGTTTGTCCATCCCGACATAGGCGTAATTTCGCTTGAAAAAAACCTCGCTCTTTATGCCTGGCACGGAAAGCACCATACCGCGCACATTACCGAACTGCGGAAGAGAATGCAGTGGTGACAGCCTGTTAACATTGCAGCAGCCTTCATTCTTCGCGACAGCCGGGAGATCCCTTCCATGTCCAGTTCCTCAGCGCCGACGCCGCGCACGCGTGTGGTCCGCGAGCCGCAGCGCGCCGTTTACGATCGCGGCGTAGTCAACAGAATTCTTGACGAAGGATTCATATGCCACGTTGGCTTTGTGGTCGATGGCCAACCATTCGTGATTCCGACCAGTTATGGGCGCCACGACGACGTTTTGTACATTCACGGCTCCGCCGCCAGCCGCATGCTGCGCAATGTAAGCGGCGGAATCCCGATGTGCGTGACGGTTACATTGATCGATGGACTAGTGCTGGCCCGATCGATCTTCAATCATTCGATGAACTACCGCTCGGTTGTGGTGCTGGGAACGGGCACGGCGATTGAAGATCGAGAAGAGAAGCTTACTGCATTACGATTGCTGTCGGAACACATCGTCCCCGGACGCTGGAATGAGGCCCGCCAGCCAAATGAAAAGGAGCTGAAAGCCACAACTATCCTTCGAGTGCCCATTCAAGAATTTTCGGCTAAAGTCCGCGAGGGGCCGGTAATTGACGACGAAGAAGACTACGCGTTTCCGGTATGGGCGGGTGTGCTGCCCCTGAATCTTGTTGTCAGCGATCCGATCGATGATTCGCGACTAGCTGACGGGGTCGGTGTTCCGGATTACGTCAAAGGTTATTCTCGATCCAAATGAAAATCCCACCCTTGTGAACCGCGTTCGCCGCGTGAATCAGGCCAAAGGTGGGACGAGTGGACAACCAGCTTTAAGCAGTCTTCGGCAGTTGGCTCATGCGCCGCTGCATTTCTGCTTGAGATACATCTTCTTTGTGGGTGGCAACGGTCCAGACATGTCCAAAGGGATCAACCAGATTGCCTGAGCGGTCGCCGTAGAATTGATCTTGCACCGCGCGAGTTTCTTTAGCGCCGTTTGACACCGCCTGTTTGAATGTCTTATCTACATCTTCCACATACACCATGAGGCTGACGGGCGAGCCGCCGAGGCCCTCTGGGCTGCGGAAGTTTCCTTGCTGCTCATCGGCCAGCATAATCACGGAATCCCCGATCTTAATTTCAGCGTGCATTACAGTCCCGTTCGGGCCCGGCATGCGCATGATCTCGGTCGCACCGAAAACTTTCTTGTAGTAGTCAATCGCCTTAGCTGCGCCTTTGACGATCAGGTATGGGGTTACCGAACGATAGCCCTCAGGAATTGGCTTCACTGCCATATTGGCCTCCTTGTGTAGATGGCTGGTGGAGGTGGGGCGAACCTGGTGAGCAAGCGTACTTCGCCCTCGCCCGTCCAGTCTGAAAAAGAGTATCACTTTTACGGGGCGGCAGAGCTGTGGATACCGGAATCCCTGTAGGCCGGTGGTGCACCAAGCATCCCCCACTGATTCCTTCACATCCGAAATACCCGGCCAGCAAGGATGTGAAATTCACGAACGAGGTTTCATATGAAAATTCTCGGGACGTTATGCACATTAGCTCTATTTTTATTCCTGATTGCACCCGCTCCCGGCTACTCTCAGGACCGCGACGAAAATAAACCCAACAAGCAGGATGAGCAGAAGCCTAAAGACAACGACAAGGGCAAACAGGAAGACAAGGCGAGGCCCGACGAGGGCAAGCGGAACGACAACCCGAATTTGGGACGGCAGGATGATCGCAAACAACCTGAGGCTAATCGACCTCAGGAGCAGCAGCAGAGAGAGCAGCAACAGCGCGATCTGGACCGCAACCAGAAGCGCGAACAGCACCCTGCCGAACAACAGCGCCCCATGGACAACGATCATCGCGCTGCCCAGGGAAATGATCATAATCAGAACGCGGGCAACCGGGGAAGACGCATTCCGGAAGAGCAATTCCGCTCGCACTTCGGCCGCGAGCACCACTTCCACGTGCAACGCGAGCAGGTAATAAACGTTTCGCAGCCGGTGGTGGTCTACGGCGGCTACTCATTTCAACTGGTTGATCCATGGCCAGCTGAGTGGGCGTTCGACGACGACTGCTACATCGACGAAATCGATGGCGAGTACTTCCTGTTTGACGTTCTGCATCCCGGCGTTCGTATTGCTGTGTTCATTGTTGAGTAGGCGCAACGCGGAGGGAGGCCTTCGGGCCTTCCTTTTTTATTTTGTGATCCCAGGTTTAGAGCATGCGAAAGAAAACTTCCCAAGCTTCCCGTTCCAAAAAGACGACCCGGAAAAAGTCTGCGAAGAGGTGGGTCGCCGGCGTCACCACTGACTCTACTCATCCACCCCAAGGGTTGTTTACAAAAGATGCCGCGACCATCGCGCGCAGTCTGGCGTCGAAGAAGGTTTCACCCAAGGGCCCAGGCTCCGGCATGAGGATGCTTAACTACTTCATCAATCGCGGCGGAAAGAATCTGACTGCCAGCCGCCGACGCGAACTGGAGAAGGCAAAGAGACTGCTTTCCCAGCGAACTCAGAAGCCGGGTAGCAAGGCGGCATAAGTTTCTCGCGGTTGAATTAAAAAACCTGCCCGGCGTACCGGGCAGGTTTCTTATGTACAGAGTGTCCGCTCAGTGTGAACCGCGATGCTCGCCGAAACGGAACATGTCGAAGAGATCGCCCAAGGCCGGGCTGTTCAGCGGCACGTACGGGTTGTCTCTCGCCGACTTTGGATTGGGGAAGTTGTCCCGGCTGCGGTCGGTCAGTGGCTGCAGTCCCCAATTCCGTTCGATGAACTTCAAGATGGAGACGTGATCGGTGTAAGTGTGGCTGATGTGGCCGCCTTTGGTGAAGTTTGAAACCACGATCAGCGGTATGCGTGGACCGTCACCAAAGAAATCTAAAGGCTGAATGTACCCGGAGTCATAGTAACCGCCGCCTTCATCAAAAGTAATGATGAATGCGGTCTTGGCCATCAGGTCTGGCTTAGCGTTTAGATGGTCATAAATTTTCTTGGTCATCCCTTCGAAAAGATCGATCTTTGAGGAAGCCGGATGCCCATCGATCAACCCATCGGGCTTTACGAATGAAACCGCCGGAAGTGTGTCGCTGTCGATGGCATTCAGAAAATCAGTCGCGTCCTTAATGTGGGCGGCACGCTGGGCGGGGTCGCCCATGATGCTGTTTACGTACGATTCGAAGTTGCAAATGTTGCAATACGCCGCTCCCACCTGTACTGCCGGATTGGTGCTTGTGGGATTGTGTTGCAGCTGAACCGCGGCGTTGTAAGCCCCGCCGTAATAAGCCCACGAAACGTGCTTCTCGTTGAGCGCCTCGCCGATGGTGCGAACATCAGACGGAGGAATGGAGCCACCTTTCGCGATGCCGTTGCTGTCGATGGTACCATCCGGCAGGAAGCCAGGGCTGTCATTGTTGACCATATAGAAGTGACCGGGTTCGCACTTCGGGTCGGGATTGTAAGGAAGCGACTGCAGATAATTCACAATCGGTGCAATTCCCGGCTGCGTCATCTCTCCACACTCGGCGAAGTTCCCGTCGAAGTTCAAATCCACGGTGTAGACATCATCGGTTCCAGGCAGCGGATTGGGATTCGCAATATGTGAGGGCGGCATAGTCGGGCTGTTATGACCATCGCTCCAGAACATGGCGTCACCGGTGCCGAGCATCACGTGATTAGCGCCGGTGCCACCCATGACCGACTGGTGGAAGTTGTCGCTCATGGAATATTCGTCAGCGAGGCGCTTCAGGAAGGGAACGTCACCCTTCTGCACGTTATAGAACGCCATCGAATTGCCACCGCCATTGTCGTCGAGGCCACCGAAGAACGGATCGAATTGATTGGTGTAATTAGTGATCACGAAGGGATAGAGGTCATTCAGGCAGCCAGAAGGGTTCTCAGGCGTCGCATTGAACACGTTGCAATCGGATTGCTGCCACATCTCAAACAGCCGATGCGTGGTGTCGCCGGTGTAAGAGTCGTAAGGCAGGTTCGCGCCGCGCAACGCGAATGGCCCGTTGGGCAGATTGTTGAAATTAGCGACGCGCGTGTCGGGATCGGGCTGAATAAATGTCTGCGAAAACCCTGTTGCTGCACCTGTGGTTAGAAGATTCAAATCTTGCGTCTCCAGCGAGGGTTCGACGGCCGCCAGCAGGCTGGTCGGAGTTCCCGGAGGAAAAATAGTTTTTGTGGGAGCAAAGTTGAGCGTCGGCACTGGCAAGGTCTGGTATGGGGCCTTCTCATTGTCCCTCAAACTGATGAAGAAATCGGTCCTGAATGGTGCGACGGCCTGAAATTGCTGGGCCAGCGCAAAGTTTGGACCAGGGCCCCCATTCGAGTTGATGATGCCCTTCGACAAAAGATTTGAAATGCTCTCTCCGTGTTTGGGCTGGTAAGTTGCAAACAGATGATCAAAGGTCCGGTTCTCGCCAATCAGAACGATCACATGCTTGATTGGCGTCTCGGTTTTGATTTGGGTTTTCTTCCCATCGTCTCCAGATTTTTCGACTCTAGAGCTTTGACCGAAGGCGTAAAAGTTGTTCGATAAGAGTGCGAATAGGGACAGGCACACCAGCGTGCGCCTCCACGACTCCATCAGCGATGACTTTTTCAGCATGCTTTTTCTCCAGATTTGGAATTGGACTTCGATTGGTAGGGGCAGTCTAGTGAGGGAGTGTTGATGGGTTATGACGGTCAGATTAACTGCAGGTGAAATTGTGTAAAAGAAATTTCTACGTGACGACAACTTCGAGACAAATCACTCGAGAAGCGCGAGAAGGCGGCGCCTACTCACTCCATCTTTTGAACAGCAGTGCGCCATTCGTCCCGCCGAAGCCAAAGGAGTTCGACATGGCGTATTCGATGGGAGTTTTGCGAGCGTGATTGGGAACGAAATCCATCCCGGCGGTATCGGGATCCTGATTTTCCAGATTAATTGTGGGGGGAATAATTTGGTCGCGCAGCGCAAGTACAGTGACACCAGCTTCTAAGCCACCCGCGCCGCCGAGCAAGTGCCCAGTCATAGACTTGGTTGAGCTGACCGCGATTTTGTGATCGCCAAAGAAATTGCGGATGGCGTGGGCTTCTAGCGTATCGCCGATCGGCGTCGATGTGCCGTGGGCGTTGACGTAGCCGATGTCAGTAGGCTTGATCCCCGCGTCGCGCACCGCATTCTTCATTACCCGAAAACCGCCTTCGTGTTCGGGCGCAGGCTGCGTAATGTGATAGGCGTCGCCGCTCATGCCGTAGCCGACCACTTCCGCAATCGGCTTGGCCCCGCGTGCGCGGGCATGTTCCAACTCTTCAAGAATAACTATCCCCGCGCCTTCGCCCATCACGAAGCCGTCGCGGTCGCGGTCCCATGGACGACTGGATTTTTCCGGTTCGTCATTGCGAGTTGAAAGCGCGCGCATGGCAGCGAACCCGCCCACACCAAGGGGGGTGATGGCCGCTTCAGTTCCTCCGGCAATCATCACATCTGCATCGCGATGCTGAATAATACGAAATGAATCACCGATTGAATGC
>Ga0157372_10006109_pt1 | contig 12797 bp, 9 predicted proteins | sample C55metaG_FD_115307 | JGI IMG/M metagenome (GOLD analysis project Ga0157372, IMG submission 115307) | Corn rhizosphere microbial communities from Kellogg Biological Station, Michigan, USA - C5-5 metaG | ecosystem: Host-associated > Plants > Roots > Rhizosphere > Soil | place: USA: Michigan... | reverse complement strand
GAAAGCCTTTCCTTCTGGATAAAAGATAATCATCGCGCCTATATCCGCTATGCCCATGGCAAAAGCGAAGAGGATACCGAGCTGAAATGGATCGGTCCTGACGCGTCTGCGGGCCACCCCGGCTTCCGGGTCAGTATGCCGCGATCCGGCGCCTGCTGCTGGGTGATCGCACCCGACAGTGTCGGCATCGCCGTGACCGATCGCCGGACGAATTCCACCCGAACCTTTTATTGGGAAGATGCAAATCCGTCCGGCGACTCGACCAACGACTGCGCTATCTGCGCCAGGACCGAGAAACAGGCTCAGTCCTGGCTCCGGCGCTATTTCCTGCGTTAACCACGGCCTTTATCCGGGCGCAATTCCCCTCAATTGTCTTTCTCATCGGGCTTTCTCTTCAGCTGCTCCAGCAATTGCAGGCCGAGAAGTCCCTGTATCGGTCCATTCCCGTTCTCTCCGCCACCCCCGATCAATATTTCAGGCATGATGCGGATATGTTGCTGACCGATGGCTTCCATGACCTTCAACTGGGTGAAGTTGCTTCCACCCATCGCTTCGACGGCTAGCTTGTAAGACTCTGCAGAAGACTTACCGATGGCAAGGATCTTCTCCGCTTCGGCGTTACCGGTAAGGGAGATCTTCTCCGCATCGGCCTTGGCCAGCCATTCGATCTTTTCCGCATCGGCCTTCGCGAGCAGCCGCGTCTTTTCGGCCTCACCGCTGGCGAGCAGCTTGAGCCGGTCGGCCTCGGCATTGGCCTGCAGGCGGACGCTGTTGGCGTCACCCGTCGCCTTTTTCACCGATGCATCGGCGATACGTTCGGCAATGAGTACGCCCTGGTCGGCCTTTACGATCTCCTTCTGGATCTCGGCGATGGCCGTTTCCTTTTCAAGGCTCTGCCGCGTCTCCTGCGCCTTCATCTGCGTCTCGTAGGTGACCTTCTGTTCTTCGGCGATCTTCCGGTCGGTAAGTGTCTTCATGAGGCTTTCCGGCGGAACGATATCGCCGATCAGCGTGTCGACGCCGATGACATTGTATTGCTCCAGCACCCGGCCGATATGCAGTCTTGCCGATTCCTGGCGCTCCTTACGGGTGCCGAGGAAGGCGATGACATCGCTGTCCTGCGCCGAGTTACGGAAATAGTTCCCGATCGTCGGTTCGAGCACCTGGCTGACGAGATTGACCATGTTCCCGAACCGGGCGATGACCTTCGGCGCCTCGGTGGTCGGGGTATGGATGATCTGGGCGACGTCGAGGTTGAAGGGGAACCCGTCCTTGCTGCGCACAGTGATCGTCGAAAGATTCTTATCCAGCTGATGAGCCTCGCTGCGTGCGCTGGCCCAGTTGAGCACGAGGTTGGTGGTCGGCACCAGCTCCGTCTTCTGAATGTAGGGGTTGATCGGATATTTCCCCGGGCCGAGAGGCTCCGCCCATACGCCTTTATGACTCCGGGCCACGATATTCCCGTGTTTGAAATCGACGCCGCTGAGGTCCGCCCCTTCTTCACCGACGAAGGATATGACGACGCCGACATAGCCGATCGGGATCTCCGTCATCTTCACCATATCCACTTTTACGAACCAGGGGTTGAGATAATAGCTACCGGCAAGGATCACCTGCTCCTGCAGGCCCTTGTAGCCGCCGTTGTTGAGGAACAGATCGGCGTCCTGGAATTTGTTGTGTTCGCCGATCAGGCGGCCGGCTATCTGTCCTTCATCCAGCGGCTTTCCTTCCAGCGTCGTCACGATGCCAACGGCGTTATCCGGAATACTGATCATGTCGGTCACCTCCACATCGAACAGAAAGGTGTTGATGCGGTAGGAGCCGGGCGTGATGATGGCCGTCTGGCGGCCCTTGCGGCCACCGCTCTTCAGGAATGCCGCCGCGTCCTGGAACGAGTCGCAGGGCACCTTCCGTGCGAGGATGGCGCCCGTCTCCAGTTCGGCGCCGTCGCGGGCCAGCACCAGGCCGATCTTACCCGTCGGGATGACGGTGAAGGGCTGGAAGTTGATCGCATATTGCCAGAACCATTTACCGAAATACACGCCGGGCGCGAGCGTCTGCCCCTGGAAGCCCGCCTCTCCGTCGGTGGCAATGATCCGGCCTTCAGGCAGGGATTGATTGCCCCAGAGAACGAATTTCTTGGTTACCAAGCCGATGCGGTCCTCGGGTACGATGACAAGGCCAAAAAAGACCCGGAGGATGACGCGGTAAAGCACGATACATAATAAGGGGATGCCGATGGCCAGTCCCCATCTGATCAAGGTTGAGTTGTCCATTGTTTGAGGGTTTATAAATAACAAGGTACAAAGTTTGTGTACCCACTGTTCAGCCCCCACGAAAATCGGATAGGCGGTATTTAATTTATATTCAAAACCTTGTCTTTTGGATACTTAACACTATAGCTGATTCGGTAGGAACGGCTTTCGCCGGGCGCCAGTTCGAGGTTCCAGGTGAGGATGCCGGTGTCTTTGTTGACGGCGGCGCCTCCATTCTCCAGCAGTTCCGTTTCGATATCCTTATCGGTGGAGAGCGGATATTGATCCTTCAGGATCATCCGGACTTTTTCCTTCTTGTTGTTGCGGACGGTGATCTGGAAGGTATTCACCTGCCTCTTGTTCGAACCGAGGAATTTCACGCTGCTGTAATCGACGATCTTTTCTTTTTTCACGACGATGCGTTTGTCACGGCCGAGAGTGAGGTTCAGCGTGTCCTGGATCGAACCCGGGTCGATCCGCGATTTTCCGATATAGGTGCCTTCCACCATAATGCCGGCATCGCCGGGAAGCAGGTTGAGCTTTTCCCAGCCGGTGAGCTGGCCCAGCAGATACGCGTCCTTGTCGACGCCGGGCGCGGCATAATACTGATAGACACAGGGCAGCTGATATTCTTTTAGCGTAACCCCCTGTTCCAGTCCATTCCCCGGAATGTCATAGGGAATATCGATGTCGAAGACGGCATCCATGGTGCGGTCGTTGACCGAGACATAGTCGCCCAATCCATCTTTTGTCGTGATGATGACAACGCCATTGGCCCCACCGGAACCATAAATTGCGGTTGCTTCTTTGCCTTTCAAAACATCGATCTTTTTGATCATATTGGGATCGAGGCCATCCCGCTCCTCCTTTGACACGATCCGGCCATTGACGACAAAGAGAGGCTCGGCGTTATTGTAAAATGAACTGGTCCCTCTTAGTTGTATCTGTGTTCCACTGATCTTGTTATCGAGCGTGTTGGCTATCGAAGGGGCCGGAGCGCTATAATATCCGACGGCCTTGATGGCCTCCACAAACCGCAGAAATCTCGCCTTCAGCACCGGCGCATCGCCGCCCTGTGCCGGCAGCGAAGTTGACAGGCTCAGCTTCACATGCTTCCAGTCGATGCCGGATGTCTGCACCACATGCGCCTTGTAGAAGATATGCAGCGGATCGGTGCTGTTGATGACCTTGAGATCATAGGAGGGTGTCCACCAGGCGGCCGTTGTGAGATACGAGATCGTGAGATCGCAGGGGCCGGCCAGCGGGCTCATGAGTCGCAGCACCAGGCTGCCGCCCGTCGACGCGTTCTTTTTTTCCTCTTCTTTTATCTGAAGGTCAAGCCTGGATGCCAATTGATTCAACTGCCGGGTACGCTCGTTATAGCCGCTGATCTCGGTCCTGATCTCAACCTGCTTCTGTCGCTGGTAGTCTATCATTTTCGCCAGCTCGGCAACGCTGACCCCGGTATTGACACCGCCCACATTTTTGTTCCCATTCAGCACTTCGAGCAGCGCATCGGCCGATTTGCTCAGTACGTCCAGCCGGACCACTTCCTTGCGGATGGCGGCAAGCGAATCCTGCAATTTCTTTACAAAAGGGCTTACGGTCTCCGCTTGCAGATGATCGGTGGAAAATGTCACCGATAGGACGGTCACGTTGGCAGTGCAGCCGATCCGGATGCTCGCGATGTCTATCGTGTTACTGAGGTCGCCGACAATGAGCTCATTAGCGCCTCGCTCCAGCCGGGCCGTAGCGGAATGCATCAGCTCCGCGCCGCTGCGGTAAACGGTAGCGGTGGTCAGCGTGGAAGGAATTGCATTTGTTCTGTCGCCCGCCCGGGCAGTCAGAGTAAATAAAAGAGTCAAAAAAAAGAAGGGTCGCATATGAAGGTATTTCCTTCATGATGCCACCCTTCGGGAAATTACATAAACCTATTTATACAATTGTTCGTAATACTCGTGCGCCATCCGGCCGGCATCGAACTGGTAACGCACATCGCGCATCCCGTTCTTGGCGATCTGCCGCCAGGTGTCGTAATTGTTATAGTACGTAGGCAGGATCTCGCCTTCGAGGATCTCGTACAGCTTGTTCAGATCGTAATCATCCACGGCCTCGACATGCATATTCGCATAGTCCGCCTTGGGGATGACAAAACCGTTGTTGCCATGGTTGACGAATTCGGGGATCCAGCCGTCGTCGGTGGAGAAATTCACGGCGCCGTTCATCGCGGCGGTCATCCCGCTGGTGCCCGAAGCTTCGCGGGGAACGCGGGGATTGTTGAGCCAGCAATCCGCCGCCTGTTTCAGGCGTTTGGACAACGACATTTCATAGCCGATCAGCACGGCAACATTCTTGTAGCTCTTGCTGAGATGGACCAGGTGGTTGAATTCGTTGATCGCGGGGTAATCCATCGGGTAGGGTTTGCCGGCCCAGATGATCTGTATGGGCCGCTGGGTATCGTTGATCAGCTTGTTGAAGCGATCCATATCCCGCGCCAGCAGCGAGGCCCGTTTATAGCCGGCGAAACGGCGGGCCCAAACGATCGTAAAGACATTCGGGTCGAACAGCTTTCCCGTTTGATCGGCCACCAGTTCGAAGGCGCGCTTCTTCATGTATTTCTTCCGGTCGTCCCACCAGTAGTCATTGCCTTCCTCCATCTTCCGGTAGAGTTCCTTATCGGCCCAGTAGCGCCAGTTCTGCGCATTGGTAATGGCGATGATCGGGCAGATGTCCTTGTATTTTCCCCACATGGCGCGCGAGACATTGCCATGCAGCTGCGAGACGCCGTTGGCGAGATGGGCAAAACGCAATGCCACCAGCGAGTGGTTGAACGCGTCGTCCTCGAGCCCCGTCAGCTTTTTCACTTCCTCAACGGAAAGCCCGCCAAAATAGCTCATCTTATGACAGAGATAGATATCATGCTTTTCGTTGCCGGCCTCTTCGGGTGTATGCGTCGTAAAGACGAGCCGCTTACGCACCTCTTCGATATTCCGGCCGTATTTGTGGTAGAGATAGAAGGCGCTGCTGATCGCATGCGCCTCGTTGAGATGATACAGGTCGGGATTGAACCCCAGCTCGTCCACCAGTTTGGCGCCACCGGCTCCCAACAGGATGAACTGCGCCACCTTAGTCGCCACATTGGCATCGTACAACCGGTGCGTGATCGTCTGGGAGACATAATCGTTCTCCGGCACATCCGTACTCAGCAGGAACAGAGGCGCGCTTTTGAACGTCTCGGGGTTGAGGTACCAGACCTTGACCCAGACGGGGTGATCATGGATCGTCACCTGGAAGCGGAGACCCGTATCCTCGAGGAAGCTGTATAGCTTTTCCATCCAGGTTACGTTCAGGGTCTGATCCAGATGGCGGGCCTGATCATAGTAACCGTATTTCCATAAGATGCCGATGTTGATCATGTTCTGCCGCAGTTCATACGCGCTGCGCAGATGAGAGCCGGCCAGGAAACCAAGACCGCCGCTATAGATCTTCAGCGGTTGGTGCACTGCAAATTCCATGGAGAAATAAGCCACTTTCTTCGAATACCGCTCATCGACTGTGTATGGCACGGCATAGTTCTTAAAATTCATATCAAATCCAGGTTGTTTGGTCTTATATGTAAAACGTACGCAATATAACGCACAAATGGGAAATCAATTGCTTTTTGGTAAACCGGCTAATGATGGGCCGGCCGGCCGCCGGCCCCATGGACCGGTTTTGGTTCGGTCTTTTTTGGCGTTTTCCGCTTCTCGAAATAACCTTCAAAGAAACATTTAATGTCCCGGTGGACGCCGCAACCGCCGAGTTCTTTGAGGGATACGCCCTCGGGAATGAAGGTGAATTCGATCGCACAGGGGTCGGAATAAGCCCGGTACCGCGCTACCCCGGGTCCGATAAATTTCGCCTCGCCTTTGAGCTCTCCCTTGCAGGTGCCGTCATTCTTCTCGAAGTGAACGAAGAACTGGAACCGCGAGGCATCCCGGCCGTCGCGGATGGCGACGATATTCCGTTTGTCCTGGGCATAGTCGCCGGAGAACTTATGCTTTCGCGCCAGGGTGTCGATCGGGTTGTAGACGGGGACGATCTTCGGCTTGCTCTCGTTGGACTCGGTGAGGATGAGCATCAGCCCCGCATCCCCGTTGTAGATATAGGCATCCCTGTGATAGTAGAGCTGGCCGTCGGAGGCCTTGCGCTGATGCTGGATGGTCACCGTGTATTTGGCGTCCATCGTGACCTGTCCGCTGACGCCGATTTCGTTGTCGGTATAGATGACGGGGCGGGCGGCGGCAAAATGATCCTTTTTGTCAAAGACGAGGAGGAACAGCGCCCGGCGGTTGCCGGCCGTCGCCTTTACAAATACATATTTCTCCGCGTCAGGGACACCCACCTTACCGATGGCGTAGAGATGGGGATGTCCTTCCTTGCCGAAAAGCTTGCCGGTGACGGAGTCCGGGACGAAGCGGGCAAACAGCCTGCCGTTGATGACCGAGGCTTCCGGTTCCTTCCGCTTCAGGATCGTGTCGGTCACCTGGTAGGGTGGTTTTAGCGGCTGGAAGAATTCCAGGAAATCGGAGATGTTTACTTTCTCATCGTTTGTCGCCAGGGAGACCTTTTTTTCCTTACACGAGAGCATTATCACCGGTAACACGATCAGCAACAGGCATTTCGGCATAAAAATCGGCAGGTTTTCCCGCTAAAAATAAACAAATTATCCCTTGCAATGCGGTTTTTTAATTTTAGATTTGTCTAAATTTAATTTTAGGCATACCGAATAGCCACGTATGAAGTATTCCGCCAGCAAAGAAAATTATCTCAAAGCCATTTTTCACCTGCAACAGGAGCAGGGACTCGTCACCACCAATGCGCTGGCCGCGGCCCTGCGTACCCGGCCCGCCTCCGTCACCGATATGCTAAAGAAGCTCAAAGAGCAGAAGCTGTTGATCTACGAGCGGTACAAGGGTTTCAAGCTGAACAACGAAGGACGTAAGGCGGCCGTCCAGGTGATCCGCAAACACCGGCTCTGGGAATATTTTCTCGTGAAGAAATTACAGTTCGGCTGGGAAGAGGCGCATGAGATCGCCGAAGAGCTGGAGCATATCAGCAGCAGGGCGTTGATCGACCGGCTCGATGCCTTCCTGGGTCACCCGGCAACGGATCCCCATGGGGACCCAATCCCCGACAGCCAGGGCCGGCTGCTGGTCCGGCGGCAGGTGGCGCTGGCCGACTGGCCGGTAAACAAGGTGGTGCAGGTGTCGGGCATCGCCAGCCAGACCACCGAGATGCTGGAGGTATTGCAACACAACCATATCCGGCTGGGCACCCGGCTCGAGATCAAAAAGAAATTTCCATTTGACGATTCCCTGGAGGTTAAGGTGCGGAACCGGCCGCCGGTCACGCTCAGCGCCAGGGTAGCAAAAAACGTATGGGTAACCGATGATGAACCACCTGCAGAAAGACGTTAGTCTGAGTGAAGTACACGGCAGCATCGACACCACCACCCGGAAGGGTCCGTGGTGGCGGCAGCTGTTTGTTTTTTTTGGCCCGGCCTACCTGGTCAGCGTCGGCTATATGGACCCGGGTAACTGGGCCACCGACCTGGCGGGCGGCAGCCGTTATGGCTATTCGCTGCTTTGGGTGCTGCTGATGAGCAACCTGATGGCTATCCTGTTGCAAAATCTCGCCGCAAGGCTGGGCATCGTTCGCGGCCGCGATCTGGCCCAGGCCAACCGGGAGATCTATCCCGCATACATCAACATCCCCCTGTATATCCTCGCGGAGATCGCCATCGCGGCCTGTGACCTGGCCGAAGTGCTGGGGATGGCCATCGGGTTGGAACTGCTGACCGGTCTTCCCCTTGTATATGGCGTATGCATAACCGTTCTCGATACTTTTTTGCTGCTGTTCCTGCAACGCCTGGGGATGCGGCGCATGGAAGCTTTCGTGATCGGGCTGATCGCGGTCGTCGGCGGATCCTTCCTCGTGGAGATCCTGCTGGCACGGCCTGCACCCGCCGATATCGTCGCCGGCTTCGTTCCGCGGTTGCAAGGCAAGGAGGCCCTGTATATCGCGATCGGGATCATCGGGGCAACGGTGATGCCGCATAATCTTTATCTCCACTCGGCGCTGGTGCAGACGAGAATGATCCTGCCCGGTGCGGCCCATGTCCGAAAGGCATTAAAGATCAATTTCCTCGACAGTGCGGTCGCGCTGAACCTGGCCTTCCTGGTGAATGCGGCCATCCTCATTCTTGCCGCGACGGTGTTTTTCCGGACAGGCATGACCGATGTCGCTTCGATCAAGGACGCACACCGGCTTCTGCCGATGCTGGGCACACAGCTGGCGCCAAAGCTCTTCGCCATTGCGCTGATCGCCTCGGGCCAAAGCTCGACGCTCACCGGAACGCTCGCGGGACAGATCGTGATGGAGGGCTATCTCCAGCTGCGGATCAACCCCTGGGTGCGAAGATTGCTGACCCGGCTGCTGGCTATCGTGCCCGCCGTCATCGTGATCCTGTTGTTCGGTGAAAAGGAGGTCGACAACCTGCTGGTGCTTAGCCAGGTGTTCCTGAGCGTACAGTTGGGATTTGCAGTCATTCCCCTGATCCAGTTCGTCAGCGACCGGACCACCATGGGCGAGTTTACGATCAAGCCCGTGATCAAGGTCCTTGCCTGGGGAGCGGCCAGCCTGCTGGTCTACCTGAATGTCAAGCTGGTGGTGGAAGAGGCGGCGCCCCTGATTGCGTCCTCGGGGAATCTTTTTGTCAAGTCACTGATCCTCCTCGGTGGTCTGGGCGGTTGCGCCCTGCTGGTCTACATCACCCTGCATCCGTGGATCGAGCGGCAGGTGCGCCGCAAGGCGCCCCAACTGCACCCGCAGCCGGACACGCTGCAGGACTGGACACCCCCGGCCTTCCGGCATATCGCGGTGGCGCTGGATTTCAGCGAGCACGATGAGAAGTTGCTGGCGTATGCGGCCGGTCAGGGCGGAGCGGCGGCGCGCTATCTCCTGATCCATGTGGTCGAGAGCGTTTCCGCACAGCTGCTCGGCAGGCAGAGCGACGACTATGAGACCCGAAAGGACCAGGAGCGGCTCGAGAGCTACAAGGCGATGCTGGAGAACAGGGGATTGCAGGCCCATACGGCCCTGGGCTTCCGGCACCGGAGCCGCGAGATCGCCCGTATTGCCCGCGAACAGGAAGCGGATATGCTCGTGATAGGGTCGCATGGACACAGGGGAGTGAAGGATATCATATTCGGTGAGACGGTGAATGCCGTGCGGCATGAACTGAAGATCCCGGTATTGGTAGTGAACTTGTGATCTCACCGGCGCCTTCGGCGCCTGGCGGGGCCAATAAAGGGAGGCCTTCGTCGGAGCTGCTTCGCCACGCTCATCCTCGGTCGGAACCTTCGCTTTGCTCGGTTCTGGCCGAACGCCTTCCAGGCGTTCAGGCGCCTTACCGTTTGCCGGGCCGCATCAAATGTTTTAATCTGCTAAAAGTCTCCGGCTTGATATTGAGATAGGAGGCGATATATTTCTGCGGCACCCGTTGCAGCATCTGCGGATGCGTACGGACATAATCGAGGAACCGCTCCCGCGTGTCCTTTCGCAGCTGATCGAAGTAGCGGGTATCTTTTTTGACGAAGAGATCGGAAAGCAGCAACCGGCCCAACCGCTCGGCCTTGGGGAAAACATCGTAGGCCTCCTGCAGATTCTCATATGTGATGGAGAAAAACACGGTCGGCTCGATGGTCTCGATGACGCAATTCGAGGGAGTGCGATGGTGAAAGGAAAGGTCCGAATGAATGATATGTCCCTCGGTGGCCAGTTGGATGGTGAGTTCCCGGCCCCGGACCGGCAGGTATTTCCGCACGAGTCCCCAGGCGACGATGTTCAGATAGCGCTCGACCTCGCCGGCGCGGATGACGACGTATTTCTTATCGAATTCCCTCACCTCGATATAAGGCAGAAATTGATCGAACTCCTGCCTGGTCAGCGGCTCAAAGCGCGCGAAGTAGCGATGGAGATGATCAAGAGCGGCGGTATAAGCATGGACGGAATTGCTCATTTCACATAGGTTTTAGGAGCGGCCGGCCGTTTCTTCACCAGGTTCTTCATCCGGCTGAAGGTCTCGGGTTTCATATTCAGATAGGAAGCCAGGTATTTCTGCGGCACGCGTGTGACCAGCTCGGGGTTCCGCTCCACGAACCGGGTGAACCGTTCGCGCGTATCGAGCCGCATACATTCATGCTCCCATTCCTCCTTTTGCATCACGAACTGGGTCGTGAGCAGGCGCCCCAGCCGTTCGATTCGGACGCTTTGCTGATAGACGGCATCCAGGTCCTCCCGGGTCACCGATAACAGGGTGGTCGGTTCCAGGGTCTCGATATAATAATGGGAAGGCGTAGCCGACAGGAAGGAAGCGCTGCTGCTGACCAGTTCGCCTTCTTTGGCGATATTGGTGATCAGCTCCGTTTTGCCTTTGTAAAAATACATGCGGACGAGGCCCCGCACGACGAAGTTCATATACCGCTCGACCTCCCCTACCCCGAGCAGTTGCTCGCGCCGGTCGAAGTTCCGCACGACGATCTTGTCGGCCAGGAGATGGAACTCCTCATCAGACAACGCCACATATCCCGACACATATTTTCGCAACGTTTCTAGCATTATTTGGGCATTTTCATGTAGGTTTGCTCTCCTTTTAGCAATAAAAATAGTGGAAATATGCCCAAAAAAATCAAAGTTGCCAATCCCGTCGTCGAGTTGGACGGAGACGAAATGACCCGAATCATCTGGAAGTTCATCAAGGACAAGCTGATCCTGCCCTATTTGGACATCGATATCAAATATTATGATCTGGGAGTCGAATATCGCGACAAGACGGACGACCAGGTAACCATCGACGCCGCCAATGCGATCAAGCAATACGGCGTGGGCATCAAATGTGCGACCATCACCCCCGACGAGGCCCGTGTAAAGGAATTCAACCTGAAACAAATGTGGAAGAGCCCCAACGGGACGATCCGCAATATTCTCGACGGGACGGTGTTCCGTGAGCCCATCGTAATGCAGAACGTACCGCGGCTGGTGACCAACTGGACGGCCCCCATCATCGTCGGCCGCCACGCCTTCGGCGATCAGTATCGCGCCACCGATACGGTGATCAAGGGAAAAGGAAAGCTGACCATGACCTTCACGCCCGAAGACGGCAGTGCTCCCCAGACCTTCGAAGTCTTCAACTTCAAAGGAGACGGCGTAGCCCTTTCGATGTACAATACGGACGAGTCCATCAAGGGTTTTGCCCGCAGCTGTTTCAATATGGCGCTGAGCAAGAAATGGCCGCTGTATCTCTCTACGAAGAATACCATCCTGAAAAAATACGACGGCCGGTTCAAGGACATCTTTGAAGACATCTATCAGAAAGAATTCGCAGCTGCCTTCAAGGAAGCGGGTATCGTCTACGAACACCGCCTCATCGATGATATGGTGGCCAGCGCGCTGAAGTGGAACGGCAATTTCGTATGGGCCTGTAAGAACTATGACGGCGACGTACAGAGCGATTCCGTAGCGCAGGGCTTTGGTTCGCTGGGTCTCATGACCTCCGTGCTGATCACGCCCGGCGGGAAGATCATGGAAGCCGAAGCCGCGCATGGTACGGTCACCCGCCACTATCGCGATCACCAGGCCGGCAAGCCGACCTCGACCAACCCGATCGCGTCCATCTTTGCGTGGACCCGCGGCCTGGCCTTCCGGGGTAAGCTGGACAACAACCCCGAACTCATCGATTTCGCCAATGCCCTCGAAGCGGTCTGTATCGAGACCGTAGAAGGCGGCGCGATGACCAAGGACCTCGCCATCTGCGTACACGGCAACAAGGTCGAGCATGGCAAACACTTCCTCTATACCGAAGAATTCCTCGACGCCATCGACAAGAATCTTCAGAAGAAGCTTAAATAAAAGTTCAAACTGCAATGAAAAAGGCCCCGAATGGGGCCTTTTTCATTGCTAAACCACTAACATTTTATTTAGTATGTCATATTATGTAGTTCCTCCATATATTAGGTTTCAACCAAAACTAAATTACATGAGGAAACTACTCCTGCTCATGAGCAGCTGTCTGTTGCTGCTTGGACATGCTTTCGCTCAAAACAAGACAGTCACCGGAAAAATTACGGACGAGACCGGGAAACCGGTACCCAGTGCTACGATCACTATCAAAGGCACCCGCTCGGGAACCAGTTCCGGGGCGGATGGCAACTTTACCATTCCGGTGCCGCCAAAGGCCAGGACGCTGACGGTCTCGGCCATCGGCTGGGCCGCGCGCGAGATCGAGATCGGCGACCAGGCGACGATCAATGTCACCCTGAAGCCCGCGGACAATACGCTGTCGGAGGTGGTGGTCACCTCGCTGGGCATCAGCCGCGACAAACGTTCCCTTGGTTACGGCACCCAGCAGTTGAAGCCTGAACAGTTCACCGACAAGGGCCAGGTCAACCTCGTCCAGGCGATGGAAGGCAAGGTCGCCGGTGTCAATATCACCGGGGCCAG
>Ga0157372_10006105_pt1 | contig 12801 bp, 8 predicted proteins | sample C55metaG_FD_115307 | JGI IMG/M metagenome (GOLD analysis project Ga0157372, IMG submission 115307) | Corn rhizosphere microbial communities from Kellogg Biological Station, Michigan, USA - C5-5 metaG | ecosystem: Host-associated > Plants > Roots > Rhizosphere > Soil | place: USA: Michigan... | reverse complement strand
TCGAGCTCGTCGTCGTCGAGCCCCGCACCGAATGGCCGCAGCAGGAATTGCCGCTGGCATATTGGGAAGTAGGGTTAATGAGCCATTGCTGTTAATGGAATATGCCCACAGATTTGTGGAATCGCCAGTGACTGCGTACAAAAATGTGGCGCTCGGGTCGGTGGTGATCGAGTCCATGCCCATTTCAGCGCGGAACGGCGAGCCCGGAACCGTGGTCAGCTTACCGGTGAGTGTATCGACTGTAAACGCCGAAATGTTGCCGGAAGAATTGTTAGCGACATATAGAGGCCCGCCGAATGCCTTAGTAATTGCGAGAGCTCCCGAACCTGAATCGTTGTAGGGAGAACCGGCAACGGGAGTGATCTTGCCGGAAACTGCATCCGAAGCGAGTGCCGATATCGTCGAGCTGTTGCCCCCGGCATTTGCCGTGTACACATAGTTGTTGTTGCTCTCGCAAAAAAATGCGCATTGCTTGTTTGAGTGATTCCCTGATCCGCAGCCTGGAAACAAAAGAGTTAGCCCGACAAGAGTGCCGATGACTCCCGCTCTCGTGAGCGTACAGGCGGGCGAACTCACGGATGCCGGGCTCTCAGAAAAACTCAGTGGCGACGCGTACGATTGCATGTTCCCTCCTCGCGAATTGTTGTCGAGCGCTGCCTGAACCTAACCTGCTCACACTTCACACTGTTTTGAAAATGGCCTTACTGATCCCTGCGTTTACTGCTGAATTTGAGACTATTGGGTTTCCAATGCCAGCTGCGCTGCAACACCCGCGTGATCGGACGGCCACAACCCGCCCGGAGTCTTGCTGCCCTGAGTGGCGCCGTATAACGCGATGTTCTGAACTTCGATTCGGCCGCGAGTCAATATCAAATCAATGCGCTGGTCCAGTTTAGAAACCAGATTGTTATCCAGTTCAGCCTGGCAGCAGGTGAATCCCTGAACGCCTGGGAAAAGATCAGCCCATCCATCCGCAAACCCTGCCAATGTGAAGTCCACGTATGTCGGATCTTGAGGCAGAGGCGCAGCGGGCGCGTTGGAATCCATAGCCAAAACCACAGGTAAGGCGGTGTCAGCCGGGCCATTGCGCAGTTCTGCTCCTTGTTGCTCGCGAATACTGAATCCAATCAGCGGGGTAGTGTCGACTGACTCCAGGTGGGTCGTAATAAATCGAAACTGTTGACCGTGAAAAGTTGCGTCCAACGAAGCCCATGCCCTGGGCAATGGCAGTGTTCCAACTGGGGTTGGAAAGAACAAAGTGGCCGTGTAGTGCGCCGATTGTGCATTGCGCCATTGAAACTTCGAAGGATCAAGGTCTGTGCGTGCCAGTATGGCGATGTAATTCACGACCTTTACACACTGAGGCGTTCCATCGGACAAGAATCCCGGAGTCGGAGGAAAGGCGTATTGCTGCGCCTGCACAGCAACCTTATAGTGACCGCCCTGCGCTGTTAACGCGTCAAGCAATTCCTGCAGCATGTCGAATTCGAGCGTGGTCGGTCCGCAACTGAGTGTCGAAGGATTGAGCTGCCCGGTTTCCCATTGGTCCACTTCTTGAATCCCCACCAACGCTGGCTCTGCAGCAATGATTTGCTTCGCAAGAGCCTGCATCCGAGCCGGCGGGTTGGTCGCCCTGACCTGTGCGATCGTTTGCCCCACGGCAACCAGGAACTCTGGGAGACTTCGTGCCGACTGGACCTCTAAAAAATCACTTCCTTCATTGGCGTTATAGGTCATGACTCGCAAGTCGCCTTTTCCGTTCGACAGCGACTGAGCCGATGCTTGTAATCCGACCAAAGTCAACGTCAGTGCCACGCTCACCAATTGAGTCTTCATAGCATCTCCTTTTTGATTTTCCTGGGTGTTGCGCTTTCTGAGTCGGCACTTTGCCTGCTTCGCAGCTTTGGGTCAATACAACGGCAATCACGGCGACGGCATTTCTGCCTCGCGGCGTAAGTAGCTGAAAGTAAATGGGGTAGAGAAAAGGCTCGCGCTACAAAAAAATCAATAAGCTTCGGGCTGTATCAGGATTCGGTGAAAGAACGAATCAGGCTCTCAATCCGTTCTCGAGATTCACGGAATCGTGCCCTATGGCGCGCGTTTGACGTCTTGCTCCGCAAGATTGGTTGAGCCATCGGGCTCTCTCCATCCGCTCGCCTAATTGATGTTGAGAAGTATCGCGAATCAACGACCATCAGGCGAAAACGCGAGCACGACATTCCCGTCCATCGCATTCGTGTAGCCGGTATTGACGAAGACCATGCCGCCGACAATGGTGGGGCCGCATCCATTCATTGACCCTCCGTGTGCTTTGAGCCCGTTAGTAGTGTGGAATTCCTGCGCAGTATTGAAATCCCAGATCACGGTGCCGTTGCGTGAGTCGTGTGCGCGGATGTGGCCGTCCAGCGAACCCGCAAAAACCACACCAGGAATCACTGTCGGCGGCGCCATTTGTGCTGCACTGCACCCAAAGACTCCAACGCAAGCTGGTTTCGGCGGCGCAGAGTACCAGGCCTGCTTGCCGGTTCGCAAGTTGAGCGCAAACAATCCGCCTCCAACCAGAGGATTGGAATCATCATAGTCAGAGAGCGGATAGTAGGCGTGGTTGCGATCCACAGCGCCTCCCCATTCAATGCCGCCGAGTGGTCCTCCCTTGCCAATGCGTTTCTTCCACAGCACTTTTCCGGATGAGTCGGGGTCAAGGGCATAAACCACCGCTGATTTCTGGGCGACTAACAGAATCTTCTTGCCGCCTGGCAGGGTCTTTAACACTGGAGGCGCACCGAAGTCGTAGTCGTCGCCGCGGTTTTCAGGACAGCTATCTCGATGCTCGGCAACACAGCCGCTGTTCCACAGGTCTTTGGGAGTGAACTGCCGATGCCACAGCATTTTGCCGGTTGCCATATTAAGCGCAAGGACCGCATCTGACATTTCAGTTGCAGGAAAAGAATAGTTGTTCCCGGTCGTGACATAAATCACATGCCGCTTCGTGTCTATGGTCGGCGGAGACCAGACAGCTGCGCCCGCTGGACCGTAATACTGCACACCTTGCAAACTCTTACCTGTAGGCTGTGGTAGTTCGGAAATCGTGTAAGTCTTCCAAATCTGCTTACCGGTATTTACGTCTAGCGCGACCAGGCTGCCCCGAAACGTACAACAGGGATAATGGGGATCGGCCGCAGCGCCTTCTTCGCCTGAAGAGATCGGAACATAAAGGCGTGACCCAAACAGCACTGGGGATCCGGTAATTCTTGCGGCGGGATGCTGCTCGGGTCGAACCCTCCAAACTAAAGAGCCGTCAGAAACGTTAAGCGCATAAACGTACCCGTTGGTGTCGCCAAAGAGAGCCAACCGGCCATCATTCCCAATGGCAATAGCCGTTTTGACCGTATCGGAAGCTCGGAAAGTCCACCATATACAACCGCTGGCCTGATCGAGGGAATAGACAGTTCCGTCTTCGCTTCCCAGAAACAGCTTCCCAGCGTAGGTGGTCGGTTGCCCAAAGGTTGCAGCCGCGCCAGGATATGCAAATGCCCATTTCAGCTTGAGTTTTCTGACTTGTTGCCTGTTCAATCCTGCTGCCATCGTGCTTTGAAAGCGAGTGTTGTTAAGGTCCACGCCCCAACCTGCCCAGATGGGCGGATGCGCAGGAGGATCCAGGTCGCGGGCGCACATGGCTGTTGCCTTCGCGTACTGGTATTCATTCGGCTTGCCCAGATAAGTTGAAACTGCCTTGCGTTCGCCCTTGGAAAGCGTTTTGCCTTCCCATCGCATTCTGCCGGTTTCAAGAGCGGACATAATGGAAGTTTGCGACATCTCACGCAGTGCTGCGGGCTCAGGAGCACGCATATCGTTGCCGATGTTATGGCAGGTGGCACATTTGGCCTTGAATACGGCAGCACCGTCAATGGCGGGAGGAGTTTGACGACGGGAACGCGAGCAGCCTGATAACGCCAGAGCCGCAGCCAGACAAGCGGTGGTAGCCAGATAAAACGACGCGAGTTTGCCCACCCGACTTCTCATATATTCCGAGACAAACATTCGCTGTCTTATTGGGCTTGTCTTTCAAAACGACACAACTTTCCAATAATCGGCGCTTCTAATCAAAAGATGCTCAAAATAGCCCTATCGATTGGATGAGAAGCGTAAAGAATCGTCATCCAGGTCAAACTGCTAGGCCAGAACGATCAGGAACAAAGATGCTATCACCGCAGCTTGAGTTGGCGAACAACTTTGCGGTGCAGGGACCCGGTTTCTCGATAAATGAGCCGACTAGAGTGTCGGGCTGTCATTCCCCAGCATGGTTTCTCGCACGATCTTGATGGGGGGGAATCCCTGGCGAAGAAATTCGTCGTGGAATTCCTGCAAGCTGAAGGCATTTCCCTTCTTCTCTTTATAGTCGGTCCGAAGTTTCATGATTTCCAGTTTCCCGAGGGTATAAACAAGGTAGGTCGGATCACTGGTACCACGCTTGGTCTCGACTTCTGCAACAGATTGCGGCTGATAGCCTTCCTTCTGGAAGAACTGCACCGCTTCATCAAATGTCATTTTGCCGGTGTGCATAGAAATTCCTACGATGTAACGGGCGTCCCGCAGAAGAGCGTCCTGTATCTGTCCGAGCCGGAGCTTCGCGTCGCCGTTTCCGTATCCTTCATCCAGCATCATCTGTTCGGTGTAATGCGCCCAGCCTTCGGCATTCGATGCACAACCTAACAACTTGCGAATTTTTGAAGGAGCCGCTGGCACCCATAGAAATTGGACATAGTGTCCGGGATAAACCTCGTGCACTGCCACGGAAATGATAGTGGAGCGGTTGAACTGTCCCATAAAGGACTCTGTTTTCTCCTTCGACCAGTCGTGTTCCGGCAAAGTCACATTGAAGAAGGCTTCTTTAGCAACCTTTTCATATGGGCCGGGGGTATCCATGGATGCAAATGTCAGTGCCCGCGCAAAAGGCGGCGTCTCTTCGACGATGGGCGGAACAGGCGAAGGTATCGTAACGATGCGCTTTTCTATAATGAATTGACGAATACCTGTAAGGTCTTCCCTGAAAGTCTGCAGGAGTTGGTCCGGCTGAGGATAGTCAGCCTGTAGTTCTGCGCGAATCTGCTCGATGGTTTTCTTGGAATCAATTTGTGCGGAGACACGCTTGAACGATTCCTGATTACGCCGGAGATCGTCGTAGCCAATCTGCAGCAACCGATCTATCGGGATATCCACCATTTCGTCGTAGAGAAGCTTTTTGCGATAATTCTCAGCGCCGATTCGGAAATCGCCATTGGAAACCGGCAGGAGAGTTTGCTTGAGGAAAGTCTCATATTCTTGCAGCGCCGCAATCACCGCGGCGTTGCTGGCGTGAAACTCAGCCACTAATTTCGAGTCTTTCACGTCGGTGAAAGCTTCGGGTACATCCTTCTGGAAAAACCCGATAATGCCGGGCAGTTGCTGAATCGCAACTTCGGTGTAAATTCGCGGCGGGTTCTTGAGATTCGCCTTCCCTGCCGCAAGAAAGGCCGGCATCTTCTTCTCTCGTTTGATCAAAGACTGCAATCGCTCTTGCGGAGGTGCGAATTTTCGCGACATGATCACAAAGGCGCTCTGGGTAAGACCGCTGGAATAACGGTCTGGGTTTTTCTCCCAAGTACGAATATCTTCTAATTCCAAGAGAATTGATTTGAGATTGTTTACCAGCAACTGATAGTCCTGGCGTTCCTCTAAGGGCAACGATTGGCTGTCGAAGGCATTCACCCGGCCCAGGTATCTCTTGGCGAATGCAATCTGATTTTCAATACCCTGCCGCGAATAGTCTTCGAGGTCGGGGTCGTATTGATGGAAACCCGCGGCCGTTCCCTGGGTGGGGTTCAACGTGAAGAAGTCATCGAAGAAACTATCGACCAATTGGTTCCAGCCAGAACTCCCAGTATGGCCGGAATCCGCAGCCGAGGCGGTCTGCCCAAATATCATTTGCGCAGTTGAAAGCGCCAAAGCAGTTATCAGCAATGTCTTCATGTTTTCTCCCTTGAATCGACTTGCTCCGGACTGCAATCGTAATACGTTGCGCAAGAATCTGCCTTGCTTGACCGAGCGGTTGTGAGGGAAACATCCTAAAATGTGACGACCCTGCTTGCGACAGGGGCAAGTCGATATCCAGGAGATCCGTATGCAGAGCCGTATTACCGGCACTACCATGCCGGTTTTGGAATTCGCACTCGAGCCTAACGAATCCATCATTTCGGAAGCCGGAGAATTGTCGTGGATGAGCAGTTCGATCCAGCTGACCACGCACACTCAGTTCGGAGGAGGCGGCGGGCTATTTGGAGTTCTCAAGCGGGTGGCCGGTGGAGGTTCAATCTTCATGACCGAATACCGCAGTTTCGGCGCAAGTGGCGAGTTGGCCTTTGCGACGAAATTGCCGGGGCATATTGTCCCTGTCGAAGTCTCACCGGGGCACGAATACATGATCCACCGGCATGGATTTCTTTGTGCAACGCCGCAGATTCAAATATCGGTTGCCTTTCAGCAATCGCTGGGTGCAGGCATCTTCGGAGGCGACGGCTTTCTGCTGCAAAAGCTCAGCGGACAAGGGACCGCATGGCTGGAACTATCGGGAGAGCTTGTAGTTCGCGACTTGCAGCCTGGCGAGACGTTGCGCGTTCACCCCGGGCATGTCGGCGCTTTTCAATCGAGCGTGTCTTTCCAGATCACGACCGTGCCGGGCATCAAGAACATGATTTTCGGCGGCGATGGAATTTTTCTCGCCGCTTTGACTGGACCAGGAAGAATTTGGCTACAAACCTTGCCGATCGCCAAACTGGCTCATGCCATTGAAAAGTACATTCCTCGCGAAGCGTCGCGACAGACGGTCGAAGGCGGCGTCGTGGGAGGAATTGTAGGTTCAATCCTGAATGGAATGAAATAGCGTTGCACTAGCCGGGCGGCTCTATAACGATTCAACGTCAATTTTCTTCGTCGCACGATCCAGCTTCGCAATGCGGAATCTTCGCACCTGTCCCGGCTGAATTTCCTGCGCGTTCGAGGACTCTGCGACAGCGCCGCTCTTCCAACGCGCTGCCAGCATGGAACTCAGCGAAGACACATCCGTTTTTGCTGCCGCCGATGCATTGGCAGCCTCCTGCTTCGGCCTAGAAATAATGCACGTGGCGTGAATTCCCTCTCCAAGCTCGACCCGTGCCGAGTTGCCCGAAACTTCTATGACGCGGCCGCTGACCATATCACCGTCGTTGTGCTCGGCCACATATTCATCGATGCTGGTCGGGATCAACTGCTTCATTCCGAGTTTCAGCCGCCGTTTTTCAACATCCAGTTCGAGTACCTGGGCTTTGACGGTTTGGCCGACCCTGAGAACGTCCTGCGGATGATTGATTCGTTTCTCGGCGCTGATGTCACTGACGTGAATCATGCCCTCGATGCCTTCAGCGACCTGTACAAAAGCGCCAAACTTCATGATGTTCACCACCGGTCCTTCGACCACAGATCCAGTCGGAAATTTCTGGGCGGCATCAGTCCAAGGGTCACCCAACGCCTGCTTCAATCCCAGGGACATCCGGCGCTCGCTTGCATTCACTCCGAGGATAACTGCTTCCACTGTCTCGCCAGGTTTTACCAGGTCGCTCGGCTTTCTTACTTTCTTCACCCAGGACATCTCTGAAATGTGAATCAGACCTTCAATGCCAGGTTCCAACTCAACAAACGCTCCAAAATCAGCCACACGGGTTACGGTACCGCGAGCACGATCCCCAACTTTGTACTTGCCCACGACCGAGTCCCATGGTTGCGCCAGCAATTGCTTCATGCCCACTGCAATGCGCCGCTTCTCAGGATCGATCTTGAGTACCTTCACTTCTATCTCTTGTCCGGGCGTCAGCACGTCCCCCGGCTTATTGATACGATTCCAAGCGATATCTCCGACGTGCAGTAATGCATCCACGCCGCCAATATCAATGAATGCGCCGTAATCGGTCAGGCTGCGCACGGTGCCGCGAACCGTATCTCCTTCTTTCATCTCGGAGTAGCGCCGATTCTTTGCCGCCTCTCCCTCTTCTTCGGCCACGATGCGACGATCGACCACTACGTCCTCTTCCGCGGCGTCAAGTTTAGTGATGCGGCAGCGGATCTCCTGCTCAACTAACTTCTCCATCTCCGCCGCATCGCGAGCCCCGCTGCGGGACGCCGGCATAAATGCCCTCACTCCTACATCAACGCTTAAACCTCCTTTGACCACGCCGGTCACGGTTCCCACGATGGTGGTCTTGTTAGCGAACGCCCGCTCCAGAGCCGCCCAATCCGTCGGACGGGCGGCTTTGCTGAGGGTCAATTCGTAATAGCCTTCGGGATCGCGGCCCTTGATGGTAACGGCCAGCCTGTCGCCGGGGGTCACCGATGCACGATGTTTCTGCAATTCCGCAAGCGGCAAGACCCCTTCCGTCTTAAGGCCCACGTCGAGAACGACCGAATCTGCGGAGACAGAAACGACTATACCTTCGCGGGTGCCTTCGGCCCGCTTGACCGTGTGGTTCTGCTCGAATTGCGAAAGGATGTTGCCGAAAGAATCGCTCGGCTCGCTAACAACTGGGGATTCTGGAATATTTGGGTTGGACATACAGGTCAGCTGGCGCTGACTGTTTAAGGATAACATTCGACTCGCGGGATGAAATACTTAGATTAGCGTGTGCTTGATCGCTTCGCGTTGAACATGGGAATCAGAATAACGAGGCCAGCAACATGCGCTCATCGAGAACCTGAACCAATTGGTCGAGGAGAGCTCTCAATCGTCCAGGTTCCTGTTCCTCCGAAACCGCCTTGCACAACTGCCGCAACTCGCGATTGACAACTGGCTCCATTATTTCCTCCCACCACCCTAAATCTTTACCAACTGTGCGTCGTTCTATCCGTTGGAACACCAAAGTACGGCGAACAGTTGCGTCCCACGTTCAATTCAAATGTGTAGGAAGATTTTGCTGAAGACTGGGTAAATTATTGCTATCAGAACGGATACAGTCCAGCGGCTACTAACTCTGGAGCTTTACTAGTACACAATAGCAATCACGCGAGCGCGCGTTTCTCGGTCCGGAACGCCTTTTGGATCAAGGTGTATCGAGCTGCCCCGATGATTCCCGCATCATCGTTCAGAACTATTTTGACCGGCATGTCCGTCAGCAGAGACTGCATTCGTCCCTTTCCGAGGAATGCCTGCATAAACACGGGAGCCTGCATAATCGGAACGATTTTCGCGGCAATGCTTCCGCCAATAAAAACACCGCCGGTGGCCATGAAGTTCAGCGCGCAGTTTCCGGTAGCAGATCCATAAGCGCCGGCAAAGATTGACATGGCCTGTTCACAGATCGGGGCCTTGTGCTCGAGCGCCAGTTTGGAAATCGAAGCAGGCGGGTCGCTCGCCTGGCTGATCTGATCTCGCAACCACGCAGGTTCTTCTGCCTTGCCGGATTCTCGAAGGAAATCGTAAATGTTTTTTATACCGGGGCCTGAAAGGATGCGCTCGCAGCTGACGTGCTCATACTTGGTTCGCAAATATTGAATGAGCTGAACCTCGGTTTCGTCCCGGGGAGCAAAATCCGCATGGCCGCCTTCGCAAGGAAAGGGGTGATGTCTGAAGCCATCCCAGTACAGTCCAGCAATTCCGAGGCCGGTTCGAGCCGAGATCACCAGGCGATTGCCTTCGGCGTCTTCAACCCCTTCGCTCAAAGTAACGAAGTCGGTTGAATCCAGGGCATCTACACCGTATGCGTATGCTTCGAGATCGTTCATCAGACCCACGGTCGGCAACCGGAGCTGAAATGCGAGTTCACCGGAATCAATGGTCCAATCCAGGTTTGAAATCTTACTTCGACCAGCGCGTACCGGACCAGCGACCCCGAAGCAGGCATTGTGAACTGGAATGCCTTCGCTCTTGACGAACAGGTCAATCAATTGGGACAAGCCCGTATGCTCGTAGCTCTTGTAGGTTTTTTCAGCCGCGATCTTCAGCCGGTTACCTTCGGTTTCGAACGCAGCCAGTCGGGTACGGGTCGCGCCAATATCGCCTGCCAGAATCATGTGATTACCCTCCACGCCCGCCCGTCGCGCCGCATCATTTCGTCAGACTCTTTCGGTCCCCATGAACCCGCAGCATAGTTCGGAAAACGCCGGGGCGGCAAAGCCTTCCATACATCCAGCACCGGATCAACAATGTTCCATCCCGCTTCAACCATGTCTGCTCGCTGGAACAAAGTTGCATCGCCGATCATACAGTCGTACAGCAAGACCTCGTATCCGGTGTAAGCGTCGGCCCCGAAATATTTGGAATACTCAAAGCTCATATCCACAGACCCTACCTGCAGAACCGGTCCAGGAATCTTGGCTCCGAAACTCAACGATATTGCCTCGGTTGGCTGTATCTGCATGACCAGTTGGTTGGAATGTTCTGTCGTAGGCATTTTTCGGAAGAGATGAAATGGGGCTTTCCTGAACTGAATTGTTATCTCGGTGTGCCGCTTGGCGAGCCGCTTGCCAGTTCGTAAATAGAATGGAACTCCCACCCAGCGCCAGTTGTCGATGTTCATCTTCAGCGCGACGAACGTTTCCGTTCTCGATTCGGGTGACACTCCCGGCTCAGCGCGATAGCCGCGAACACGCTCCTCTCCAATTACGCCATCTCCATACTGGCCGCGAACGCTGTCCTGCAACACCGATTCCGAATCAAGGATCTGCACGGCGTGCAACACCTTTGCCTGTTCATCGCGGACTGCGTCGGCCTGGAACGATACGGGGGATTCCATTGCGGTCAAGCTAAGCAACTGCATCACGTGGTTGGGTACCATGTCACGGAGGGTTCCGGCAGTATCGAAGTAGCCTCCACGTTGCTCTACACCGACTGTTTCCGCATTGGTAATCTGCACATGATCGATGTAACGACGGTTCCAGATCGGCTCAAAAATAGCGTTGTCAAAGCGGAAAACGAGGATGTTCTGGACGGTTTCTTTTCCCAGATAATGATCGATACGATAAATCTGGTTTTCCGCCAATACCGCCTTGATCTCGCGGTTGAGGGCTCGGGCTGATTCAAGATCGTGGCCGAAAGGTTTCTCGATTACCACCCTCCGCCAACGCTCATTGTCTTGTCGCGAAAGTTGAGACTGGCCCAACTGCTGCACAATGCTGCCGAAAAACCGGGGCGCTGTCGCCAAGTAAAAAAGGTAATTTGATTCCGTCTTGTATTCCTGATCGAGAACGCGCAATCGGCTCTCCAGTGAGCCGTACATTTCGGAATCACCGAAATTGCCGCGGTGGTAGAAGAGCCGGCTTCTAAAATCCTGCACGGCATTGGTTGACAGGTCCTCGGGCGTAAAGAACGAAGTGACCTGGTCCCGAAACTGTTCCGTGCTCAGGTCGTCGAAAGAGACTCCCAAGATGGCGCAGTTTCGCGGAAGCAACTTGGCTTTGGCCAGATTAAATAGCGCAGGAACCAGCTTGCGTTTGGTGAGATCTCCGGAAGCGCCAAATAACACCAGAAGGCAGGGTCCAGCGACCTTGCCGGCCAACAATTGCTCCGAACCGCTTTGAACCGCAGCGGACGCCACGCGATTGCACCCCTAGAATTGCCTATTCTACTCGGAGCAAGCGCGGTGAGAAATGACCGATTGGATCGTGCCCAAAATCGTGGCCTACAGGGAATTCGGCAAGCAGCTAGGGTTGTGACCTGATATCGTCAGCAGGAACATGCCTTTACCATAATATGTCCCGCCGGTGACGCACGGAGTCCCACAGTGGGCCTGCCGATTTAAGGCACCTGCTCGTTGCACTTGAATTGAATTTAATTCCTGAGGCGCCTTCTTGCAAAAACAAACCGAGCTGATCGTCTGGCCCGGCAAACCTTACCCGCTCGGCGCTGCCTGGGACGGCGAGGGAGTCAATTTCGCGCTGTTCTCCGAACATGCCGAGAAGGTTGAGCTCTGTCTATTCGACGATCTTGGGCGTCGCGAAATTCACCGGGTTTCAGTTCGCGAACAAACCGATCAGGTCTGGCATTGTTACTTACCGGAGGCACGTCCCGGACTGTTATATGGCTATCGGGTACGCGGACCGTACGAGCCGACAAAGGGACTGCGCTTCAATCATCACAAGCTGCTGCTTGATCCTTATGCGAAGCAGATTCGCAATGGGCTCAAGTGGCATGACTCTCACTTTGGTTACAAAATCGGGCATCGTAACGAAGACCTTTCATACGACCGCCGCGATAGTGCGCCCGGCATGCTGAAGGGAGTTGTGGTCGATCCAGCATTCACCTGGGGGGCAGACCGAGCGCCGCGTACACCGTGGCATCGCACCATCATTTACGAAGTACATGTAAAGGGATTTACATTCCGTCATCCCGACGTGCCCCCCGCATTGAGGGGTACTTATGCGGCGCTGGGGACGGCGCCCGTGATCGATTACTTCACGCGGCTGGGCATCACTGCGGTGGAGCTCATGCCAACACATTCGTTCATTGACGACCGGCATCTGATCGCGAGAGGTCTGCGTAATTACTGGGGGTACAACACCATCGGTTTTTTCGCCCCGGAGCCGCGGTACGCAGTAACCGGCACCATCGACGAATTCAAGACGATGGTGAAGACCCTGCATTCTGCCGGAATCGAGGTCATTCTTGACGTGGTTTACAACCACACGGCAGAGGGCAATCAACTGGGACCGACCTTATCGTTTCGTGGTATCGATAATCCCGTTTACTATCGCCTGGTCTCGGACAATCCCCGCTATTACATGGATTACACCGGCACCGGG
>Ga0157372_10006103_pt1 | contig 12802 bp, 9 predicted proteins | sample C55metaG_FD_115307 | JGI IMG/M metagenome (GOLD analysis project Ga0157372, IMG submission 115307) | Corn rhizosphere microbial communities from Kellogg Biological Station, Michigan, USA - C5-5 metaG | ecosystem: Host-associated > Plants > Roots > Rhizosphere > Soil | place: USA: Michigan... | reverse complement strand
GAGTTTGCGACTGGCCTTGTGGGCAGACGATTTAAAATTCTTGGATTGCCGACAGGTTGTTCCGGCGGCGTGTAGTTTTACTACAAATCTTTGAGCATTTCAGCCTTTCGCCTGTATAGACGAGTAGTAAAACTACAGAGGAAAGGCTTGTGGCCTCCGACTGCGTTGTGAGAATAATCGTTAAGGTTGGTCGATTACCATCCGAAAAAGGTGAAAGTTTGATGCTGGATGCCAAAGAAGAAGAAATTTCAGCTATTTCTAACTTTTGTTCGACAGTCCTTCGCGTAGCGGGTTTTCATCAAACACTACAAGCGGCCATTTACACGCCGATCAAGGATAGACCATGACCCTGCCCGTGCTCGCTGAACTCCCCGCCATTCTCCTGCCGTTGGTCACTCGATCCGAGCAGTCGTTCCGTACGGCCGTCGCCGCGCTGGAAGACGATCACGGCTTCTCCAACTGGACCCCGGAACGCTGGGCGCAATTCGCCCGCGTCAGTGCCGCCAGCGATTTCGTTATTGAACAGAGCGTTCGTGACCCTTTGATGTTGTTGTCACTGGTGCAGTCCGGCGAACTCGACCGGCCGTTCGCACCGGGTGAATTGTGCGCGCAGATTGCCGCCGCCGTGAACACCGCGCAAAGCGAAGACGAACTCGGTCGCGTCCTGCGTCGCCAGCGTGCCCGCCATCAAGTGCGGATCATCTGGCGTGACCTGAACCGCGAGGCTGATCTGGTACAGACCTGCCGCGATCTGTCGGACATGGCCGACGCCACCATCGATCAGGCCTACCAATGGCTGTACAGCCGCCATTGCCAGCAGTTCGGTACACCGACCGGCCGGCGCAGCGGCTTGCCGCAGCAAATGGTCATTCTTGGTATGGGCAAGCTCGGCGCGGTCGAGCTGAACCTGTCGTCTGACATCGACCTGATCTTCGCCTACCCCGAGGGCGGCGAAACCGTCGGCGTGAAACGCGCGCTGGATAATCAGGAATTCTTCATTCGCCTCGGTCAGCGCCTGATCAAGGCCCTCGACCCGATGACCGTCGACGGCTTCGTGTTCCGCGTCGACATGCGCCTGCGCCCGTACGGTTCGTCCGGCGCGCTGGTGCTGAGCTTCAATGCGCTGGAACAGTATTACCAGGATCAGGGCCGCGACTGGGAACGCTACGCAATGATCAAGGCGCGGGTGGTGGCTGGCGATCAAGCGGCTGGCGCGCAGTTGCTCGATATGCTGCGCCCGTTCGTGTACAGGCGTTATCTGGACTTCTCGGCGATCGAAGCGCTGCGCACCATGAAGCAACTGATCCAGCAGGAAGTGCGGCGCAAGGGCATGGCCGACAACATTAAGCTCGGCTCTGGCGGGATCCGCGAGGTCGAGTTCATCGCCCAGGCCTTCCAGTTGATCCACGGCGGGCGCGACCTCAGCCTGCAACAGCGTCCTCTATTAAAGGTGCTGAGCACGCTGGAAGGGCAGGGCTACCTGCCACCGGCGGTGATCAGCGAGCTGCGCGAAGGTTACGAATTCCTGCGTTACACCGAGCACGCGATCCAGGCGATTGCCGATCGCCAGACCCAGATGTTGCCGGACGGCGCTCAGGATCAGGCGCGCATTGCGTTCATGCTTGGTTTCGCCGATTGGCATGCCTTCCACGAAAAGCTGATGTTCTGGCGCGGTCGCGTGGCCTGGCACTTTGCGCAGGTGATCGCCGATCCCGATGAAGAAGAGGGTGCCGACTGCGAAGTGGTGGTCGGCGGTGAGTGGTTGCCGCTGTGGGAAGAGGCGCAGGATGAAGAGGCCGCTTGCCGGCAGCTCGAAGAGGGCGGTTTCGCCGATGCGACCAAGGCCCTGAAAGCGCTGGCGAGCCTGCGTGGCAGTCCGCAATTGCGCGCGATGCAGCGGCTGGGTCGCGAGCGTCTTGATGCGTTTATCCCGCGCCTGCTGGCCCAGGCGGTGGAGCATGACAACCCGGATCTGGTGCTGGAGCGGGTGCTGCCGCTGGTCGAAGCGGTCGCCCGACGTTCGGCTTATTTGGTACTGCTGACGGAAAACCCCGGCGCCCTGCGGCGCTTGCTGACGCTGTGTGCGGCCAGTCCGTGGATTGCCGAACAGATCACCCGTTTCCCGCTGCTGCTCGACGAGTTGCTCAATGAAGGCCGGCTGTTCAAGCCGCCACTGGCGCCGGAACTCGCCGCCGAGCTGCGCGAGCGGCTGACGCGGATCCCCGAGGACGACCTCGAACAGCAGATGGAAGCCCTGCGCCACTTCAAACTGGCGCACCGCTTACGCGTCGCCGCCTCGGAAATCGCTGGCAGTCTGCCGTTGATGAAAGTCAGCGATTACCTGACCTGGCTGGCCGAAGCGATTCTCGAACAAGTGCTGGCGCTGGCCTGGCGCCAGACGGTGGCCAAGTACGGCACGCCGCTGCGCACCGATGGCAGTTTGTGCGATCCCGGCTTCATCATTGTCGGTTACGGGAAAGTCGGCGGGCTGGAACTGGGGCATGGTTCGGATCTGGACCTGGTGTTCATCCATGACGGTGATCCGCAGGCGGAAACCGACGGACCGAAGCCGATTGATGGCGCGCAGTTCTTCACTCGGCTGGGGCAGCGGATCATTCACTTGCTGACGGCGCAGACCAACTCCGGTCAGCTGTACGAAGTGGATATGCGTTTGCGCCCGTCCGGCGCGTCGGGGCTGTTGGTCAGTTCGCTCGGGGCATTTGAGCGTTATCAGGAAAATGAAGCCTGGACCTGGGAACATCAGGCCCTGGTGCGCGCGCGGGTGCTGGTCGGCAGTCAGGATGTCGGCCAGGCGTTCGAGAAAGTCCGTGCGCAGGTTTTGGGCAAGCCGCGGGATCTGGCGAAGCTGCAACAGGAAGTCAGCGAGATGCGCGCCAAGATGCGCGATAACCTCGGCAGCAAGAGCACGGCGGCCGGTACGGCGGCAAATGCCTTCGAAGCCACGGCGCCGTTCGACCTCAAGCAGGACGCCGGAGGTATCGTCGATATTGAATTTATGGTGCAATACGCGGCCCTGGCGTGGTCGCACAGCCACCCGCCATTGCTGCGCTGGACCGATAACATCCGCATTCTGGAAGAGCTGGAACACGAAGGGCTGATGCCTGCCGAAGATGCCAGCCTGCTGCGCGAGGCCTATAAAGCCTACCGCTCCGCCGCCCACCGGCAAGCCTTGCAGAAGGACGCCGGGGTGATATCGGGCGATCAGTTTGCCGAAGAACGGCGGCAGGTTTTGCGGATATGGAAAGAGATGGGGTTAAGCTGAAACCGGATATTTGAAGCACCGAGTACCTTGTGGGAGCGGGCTTGCTCGCGAAAGCGCAGTGTCAGTCACCATCGATGCAGGATGTGACGGCCCCTTCGCGAGCAAGCCCGCTCCCACATCGGATCTGCGTTGATTGCAGATTAAGGGCCGGATGCAAAACCCTGTGGGAGCGAGCCTGCTCGCGATAGCGGAGTATCAGACGACAATAATGTTGGATGTGAAGACCCTTTCGCGAGCAAGCGCGCTTCCACAGCAGATCTACAGTGTTTGTAGAATTCTCGAGGCGGGGAGGCGTAAATGCCTCCCCGGTTCGTTTATGGAAACCACATGAATATTCTGATCGTTGGGCCCAGTTGGGTCGGTGACATGGTGATGGCGCAGACACTGTTTCAGTGTCTCAAGCAGCGCCACCCGCAATGCGAAATCGACGTGCTGGCCCCCGAGTGGAGCCGGCCGATCCTTGAGCGCATGCCCGAGGTACGCAAGGCCTTGAGCTTTCCGCTCGGCCATGGCGCTCTGGAACTGGCGACGCGTCGACGAATCGGCAAGTCCCTGGCCGGCCAGTACGATCAGGCGATCCTGCTGCCGAACTCGCTGAAATCGGCGCTGGTGCCGTTTTTCGCCGGCATCAAGCAGCGTACCGGCTGGCGTGGCGAATTCCGCTACGGCCTGCTCAATGACGTGCGCACGCTGGATAAAGAACGTTATCCGCTGATGATCGAGCGCTTCATGGCGCTGGCTTACGAGCCGAACGCCGAGCTGCCGAAGCCTTATCCGCGTCCGAGCCTGCAAATCGATCCCGTGACCCGTGAAGCGGCGCTGGCGAAATTTGGCCTGACCCTCGACCGCCCGGTGTTGGCCCTGTGCCCCGGGGCCGAGTTCGGCGAATCCAAGCGCTGGCCGTCCGAGCATTACGCCAAGGTTGCCGAAGCGCGGATTCGCGAAGGCTGGCAGGTGTGGCTGTTCGGCTCGAAAAACGACCACGCGGTAGGCGAAGACATTCGCGCGCGGCTGATTCCCGGCCTGCGTGAAGAGTCGGTCAACCTCAGCGGCGGCACCTCGCTGGCCGAGGCCATTGACCTTATGTCCTGTGCCGACTCGGTGGTGTCCAACGACTCCGGCCTGATGCACGTTGCGGCGGCGCTGAACCGTCCGCTGGTGGCGGTCTATGGCTCGACTTCGCCGGGCTTCACTCCGCCGCTGGCCGAGCACGTCGAAATCGTTCGTTTGGGACTCGATTGCAGCCCGTGCTTCGACCGTACCTGCCGGTTCGGCCATTACAACTGCCTGCGCCAGCTGATGCCGGACGCGGTCAACGATGCCTTGCAGAAACTGCAGGGCTCCGTGGTCGAGGTTCATTAAGTTGCGGGTATTGCTGATCAAGACTTCATCGCTGGGCGACGTGATTCACGCGTTGCCGGCGCTGACCGACGCGGCCCGGGCCATCCCCGGGATCAAGTTCGACTGGGTGGTGGAAGAAGGCTTCGCCGAGATCCCGACCTGGCACCCGGCCGTCGGCAAGGTGATTCCCGTGGCGATCCGTCGCTGGCGCAAGAACCTCTGGCAGACCATCAAGAGTGGCGAGTGGAAGCGCTTCAAGCAAAGCGTGCGCGCCAGCCAATACGATCTGGTGATCGACGCTCAGGGCCTGCTGAAAAGCGCCTGGCTGACGCGCTACGTCAAAGCCCCGGTAGCTGGTCTCGACAAAGGCTCGGCGCGTGAGCCGATTGCCGCACGTTTCTACGATCGCAAACTGGCGGTGGCCCGTGGGCAACACGCCGTCGAACGGGTGCGTCAGTTGTTCGCCATCGCCCTTGGTTATGACCTGCCCAAAGGGTTGGGCGACTACGGCCTCAACGTCGAGCGTCTGGTGGAATTGCCGCGCAAGAGCGCGTTCGTGGTGTTCCTGCACGGCACCACGTGGGACACCAAGCACTGGCCGGAAGCCTACTGGCGCGAGCTGACCGAACGCGTCGGCTATCTGGGCGTCGGGGTCAAACTGCCGTGGGGCAACCCGCTGGAGAAGGCCCGTGCAGAACGGATTGCCGCCGGTTTCAAACACGCCGAAGTGTTGCCGAAGCTGAATCTGGCCGGGGTCGGCAAAGTGCTGGCCGGCGCCCAGGCTTGCGTCGCGGTGGACACCGGTCTCGGTCACCTCGCAGCCGCGCTGGACGTGCCGACGATTTCCCTGTTCGGCCCGACCAACCCGGGCCTGACTGGCGCCTACGGCAAGGTGCAGATTCACATGGCCAGTGATTTCCCCTGCGCCCCTTGCCTGCAAAAGAAATGCACTTACCAACCGACCGTGCAGGATGCCCGTCAGTTTGACCTGAAACGCGAGCAGCCCCTGTGCTTCACGCGTGTGAATCCCGAGCGTGTCGCCAGCCGACTGAGCACGTTGTTAATGGCTGAGGAGCTGCGCTGATGCAATTGGCTTTTGTTCTGTACAAATATTTCCCGTTCGGTGGCTTGCAGCGCGACTTCATGCGCATCGCCCTCGAATGCCAGAAGCGCGGCCATCAGATCCGTGTCTATACGCTGATCTGGGAAGGCGACGTGCCGCCCGGTTTCGAAGTGCTGGTGGCGCCGGTCAAGGCGTTCTTCAATCATCGGCGCAACGAGAAACTCACGGCGTGGATGGAAGCGGATCTGGCCAAGCGTCCGGTGGACCGCTTGATCGGCTTCAACAAGATGCCGGGGCTGGACGTCTACTACGCCGCCGACGGCTGCTTCGAAGACAAGGCGCAGAACCTGCGCCATTCGCTGTACCGCCGCTGGGGCCGCTACCGCCACTTCGCCGAGTACGAGCGCGCGGTGTTCGCCAAAGACGCGAAAACCGAAGTGCTGATGATTTCCGAAGTGCAGCAGCCGCTGTTCATCAAGCACTACGACACGCCGCTGGAGCGCTTCCACCTGCTGCCGCCGGGTATCGCCCAGGATCGTCGCCGGCCGGCGGATGCCGACCAGATTCGCGCCGGTTTCCGCGCCGAATTCAGCCTCAAGGACGATGAATTGCTGCTGGTACAGATCGGCTCCGGGTTCAAGACCAAGGGCGTCGATCGCAGCCTCAAGGCACTGGCTGCACTGCCCGCCGAGCTGAAGAAACGCACCCGGCTGTTTGTAATCGGCCAGGATGACCCCAAATTGTTCCAGATGCAGAGTGCGACTTTGGGCCTGGGCGACAACGTGACCTTCCTCAAGGGTCGCAGCGATATCCCGCGCTTCCTGCTTGGCGCCGACCTGTTGATCCACCCGGCGTACAACGAAAACACCGGCACCGTATTGCTCGAAGCGCTGGTCGCCGGGTTGCCGGTGCTGGTCAGCGCGGTCTGCGGTTACGCCCATTACATCGCCGAGGCGGACGCCGGGCGAGTGCTGGACGAACCGTTCGATCAGGCGCAACTGGCGCAATACCTGACTGACATGTTGAATGACGACGCTGCACGCGCGGCCTGGAGCCGCAATGGTCTGGCTTTCGCCGAGACGGCCGACCTCTACAGCATGCCGCAGCACGCGGCCGATGTGATTCTGGCGGAGCACGCTTAAATGAAGTTGATGCTGGCTGAACCGTTCAAGAGCCTTTGGGCCGGGCGCGACCCGTTCGCCGAAGTCGAAGGCTTGCAGGGCGAGGTCTACCGCGAGCTGGAAGCTCGACGGACTCTGCGCACGGAAGTCGACGGCAACGGATTTTTCGTCAAGATCCACCGGGGCATCGGCTGGGGCGAGATCTTCAAGAACCTGCTGACCGCCAAGCTGCCGGTGCTCGGCGCGGGTCAGGAGTGGAAGGCAATCCAGCGTTTGCAGGAAGTCGGGGTGCCGACCATGACCGCCGTGGCTTACGGCGAGAAGGGCAGCAACCCGGCGGATCAGCATTCGTTCATCGTCACCGAAGAGCTGGCGCCGACCATCAGCCTCGAAGACTTCAGCATCGATTGGGTCAAGAACCCGCCGCAGCCGAAACTCAAGCACGCGCTGATCGCTGAAGTGGCGCGCATGACCGGCATGATGCACCGCGCCGGGGTCAACCACCGCGACTGCTACATCTGCCACTTTCTGCTGCACACCGACAAGCCGATCACCCCGGACGATTTCAAGCTCTCGGTGATCGACCTGCACCGCGCCCAGACTCGCCCAAGAATTACTCAACGCTGGCGCAACAAGGACCTGGCCGCGCTGTATTTCTCGGCGCTGGACATCGGTCTGACCCGACGCGACAAGCTGCGTTTCCTCAAGGGCTACTTCCAGCAGCCGCTACGTCAGATCCTCGCCGAAGAAGCGCCTTTGCTGAGCTGGCTCGAAGGCAAGGCCAACAAGCTTTATGCGCGCAAACAGCGTTACGGGGATGCGCTCTGATGGCGGGTTGGACGCTTGAACCGCAATACAGCGAACTGGCCGAAGATTTCGGCAGCCTCGAAGCGGTGTTTGCCCTGCAGGGCGAACGTCTGACCCGTGATCCGCTGTCCGAAGTCATTCGCGTGCAGCGCAACGGCGTGAATTACTACGTCAAACGCTACGTCGGCGCCGGTAAAGGCTTGCGTCGTTACTTGGGCAAGCCCCGGGTGAAGATGGAGTGGCAGAACCTCAAACGCTTCGCCAAATGGGGCATTCCCACCGCCGAAGTGGTGGCCTGGGGTCTGGAGCGACGTGGCGCGGCCTATGCCCGTGGCGCCATGATCACCCGCGAGCTGCCGCGCACCGAAGACCTCTCGGCGCTGGCCGAACGCAACGATCCGAAACTCAAGGATCGTCTGTGGGTCGATGGCATCAGCCGCCAACTGGCCGGCTACACCCGAACCATGCACGACCACCGCTTTACCCATAACGATCTGAAATGGCGCAACCTGCTGATCGACGATCAGGCGCAGCTGTTTCTGATCGACTGCCCGAACGGCGATTTCTGGCGCGGCTTCTGGCTCAAATACCGGATCACCAAGGATCTGGCCTGTCTCGACAAGGTGGCCAAGTATCACCTGTCGAACACCCAGCGCCTGCGCTTCTACCTGCAATACCGCGGACGTGATCGGCTGAATGCCGCCGACAAGAAACGGATTCGCCACGTAGTGAGATTTTTCGAGGGACGCGAATGACTGATTTCCTGGCCGCTGAAGACCGGGCGCTGCTTGAGCGTCATGGCCTCGGCACTTTCGACGCGCTCTGGGCCAAACAGCTCGAAGCCGTGGACGAACCGAACACCGATGGCGGTGGCTGGAGCAGCGTGTTTCGCCTGGAGCTGGAAGGGCAGGCCTACTACCTCAAGCGCCAGAGCAACTACCTGACCCGCACCCTGCATGCGCCGTTCGGCGAGCCGAGTTTCGCCCGCGAGTTTCGCAATATCAGCCGCTACAACAAGCTGGGGATCCCGGCGCTGCAAGCGGCGTTCTTCGGTGAGCGCAAGGTCAAGGGCGATGTGCAGGCGATCCTGCTGACCCGTGCCCTCGACGGCTGGGACGACCTTGATTCGCTGTTGCAACGCTGGTCCGACCTGACCGCCGCGCAGCAATCGGCCATTCTCCAGGCCTGTGGACAACTGGCGCGCCAGCTGCACGGCGTGCGTCAGGTGCACGGCTGCTTTTATCCGAAACACATCTTTTTGCAGGCTGATGGCGACGCGTATAAGGCGCAGTTGATCGACCTGGAAAAGACCCGACCCCTGCTGTTCGGCATGCGCGACCGGGTCAAGGATCTGGAGCCGCTGCTGCGTCGCGCCCCGGAATGGAGCGAAGCGCAATTGCGCGAGTTGCTCGCGGCCTATCTCGATCAGCCAGTCGACAGTTCGCTGGTCGACAGCTGGGTGACGCGCCTGACTGCGCGGCGCAGTCGCAAGGAGACCCGTTGATGCGCTTGTCCGAACTGAAAAACGCCGGACGTGCGCCGAGTCTGCCGCTGACGATCAGCCTGGCCGACGCGGCCGGTCCTGCGGATTTGCAGTTGTTGAGCTTGCTGCGGGTGCTGCCGGGGCAGCGCTATGTCGGTGCCGGGGTCTGGCGCGGGCGGCCGGTGCTGGCCAAATTACTGGTGGGCAGCAAGGCGGCGCGGCATTTTCAGCGCGAACTGGCGGGCGTCAAGTTGCTCGCCGAACAAGGTCTGACCACGCCACTGTTGCTGGCTGATGGCTTGCAGGACGGCGAGGGTGGCTGGCTGTTGTTCGAATTTCTCGAAGGTGCCGAAAGCCTCGGTGAGGCCTGGCAGAAAGTCGAATCGCTGCCAGTGCTGGCGGACGAACAATCGGCGGTACTCGCCGAGGCGCTGGGCGCGATCGGCCAACTGCATGGCAAAGGACTGTGGCAGGAAGATCTGCACCTCGACAACCTGCTGCGCCAGGGCGGTCAGTTGTACCTGATCGATGGCGCCGGGATCTGCGCCGAGACCGCTGGCCAGCCGCTGTCGCGGCAGAAAGTGCTGGAAAACCTCGGGGTGTTTTTCGCCCAGTTGCCCAAGTCGCTGGAGCCGTTCACCGAAGAATTGCTGGTGTATTACCTGCTGAGCAACAGCGAACACGCGTTGCCGCTGGAAGCCTTGCAGAAGCAGATCGCCAAGGTGCGCGCCTGGCGCCTGAAGGATTACCTGATCAAGGTGGGCCGCGAGTGCACGTTGTTCAGTGTGCAGCGCGGTGCGTTCGGTCTGCGGGCGATCCGTCGCGAGGAAGAAGCGGCGATGCTGCCGGTGCTGGATCAGGCCGATGCATTGCTCGATCAGGGCCATCTGTACAAGACCGGCGGCGCGGCGAGCGTCGGCAAGGTCGAAGTGGCCGGGCGTACGCTGGTGATCAAGCGCTACAACATCAAAGGCTTTGCGCACTGGCTCAAGCGCTTCTGGCGCCCGAGCCGCGCGTGGCACTCGTGGCGTGAAGGCAATCGCCTGGCGTTCCTCGGCATCGCCACGCCGAAACCGCTGGCGGTGCTGGAAAAGCGTTTTTTATGGTTGCGCAGCCGTGCTTATCTGGTGACCGAGTTCCTGCCGGGGCCGGACATCATCGAGCGCTTTGCGCCCTATGTTGAAAACGGTGCGGCGCCGGAATCCGAATTGCTGGCGCTGGATCAACTGTTCGCACGATTGATTGCCGAGCGCATCAGCCATGGCGACTTCAAGGGCCATAACCTGTTCTGGCAGGAGGATCGCTGGGCGTTGATCGACCTGGATTCGATGTGTCAGCACAGTTCTGTCGGAAGTTTCGCAGCGGCCTATGCGCGGGATCGGGCACGGTTCATGCGCAACTGGCCCGAGAGCAGCGCGCTGTATCAGGTGATCGATCAGCGATTGCCCAAGGACATCTCCAGCGCGGCCTGAACCGCCTTCGCCAGCAGGCTGGCTCCCACATGGGAAAGCAATCCCCTGTAGGAGCGAGCCTGCTCGCAACAGGGTTTTAAAGCCCCAAAAAACTCCCGTTGAGCAATAGCGGACAAACTGCACTGACTTGTCCTACAGCTTCTCCAGAAGCCATGAACTGTGCCCGCTCCAGCCCCGATGCTAGCTTGCCCTGACCACTTCGGAGGGCAAGACTTGACCATCAAAAACGCTTTAACACTCAGCACCTGCGCATGGCTTTTATCCGGCTGCGGCACCGCCGCCTCGGTCCTGCAAATGGACGCTGACGTCGCCCGCGACATGCGCAAACAGAAAACCTACTGCCAATCGATTCCACGGATCTACAGCGGTCTGGCGTTCGACTTCTGTGTGCTCCACGCGCCCCCTGACCCCTCCGGCGTCCTGGTGCCATTCGTGTTGCTGGACCTGCCATTGTCCGGGGTGCTGGATACGGTGGTGTTGCCGTATACGATTTATCAACAGGTCGTGGATGGCAATATCGGCATCTATTGGCGAACAGATCGCGGGTAACTTTTTTGCAATTTTCTCTGTTTGAAAACCAGAGCGAGTCGCAAGCGATTGTTGAAGCGGCAGCGCTCTTGTATCCGTCCGGGAGATACAGCGACTACATCGTCTATGTTGATGAAAGCGGTGATCAAGGGATGCAGAAGCTGGATCCCTATTACCCTATATTCGTGCTTGCTTTTTGCGTCTTTCAAAAAAGGCATTACTGCGAAAAGGTCATTCCGGCTGTCCAGAAATTCAAGTTCAACCATATGGGGCACGATCTGATCGTGCTGCACGAGCTGGAGATTCGAAAAGAAAAAGGAGCGTTCTCCAGCCTGTTCACTTCGAGAGTGCACAAGCATGCCTTTCTCGACGAATTGACCGGCATTATCGAGGCCATCAATTTTGTCCTGATCAGTTGCGTTATCGACAAGGCCTTGCTTCGCGCAAAGCAGGCATCTGCGGACAACCCCTACCACTTGGCTCTCGGCTTCTGTCTGGAAACGCTGCATGAGTTTTTGCAGGAAAAGCATCAACATAATGTGTTAACGCATGTGATTTTCGAGCGGCGAGGCAAGCGGGAGGATAACGAGCTTGAGCTGGAGTTTCGCAGGGTTTGTGGCGGGTCTAACCGATTGGGGGTTCAACTGCCGTTTGACATCGTCTTCGCCACAAAACAAGTCAATTCCACCGGATTGCAGCTGGCTGATCTTGTTGCAAGGCCGATCGGCATGAGTGTTTTGAGGGCGGGTCAGGAAAATCGCGCGTTTGATGTGCTCAGGCGCAAGTTCTATTGCAGCGGTGGGCGGAATAAAGTTGGGAAAGGTTTCGAGAATTGGGGGTTGAAGGTTTTCCCTCCCCCAGAAAGCGAAAAGCCCCGGTGATCTCACCGAGGCATTAGCGCCGACCGGGATCCCCCAGCCCATTTGCACGGAAGTCTATGTTGAGAGGCTCGGGAGTGTCAACGCAAAGGCCGGCCAGTTCCGCTAGAGGCTTGTCGGCGCTTTTACGCTATAATCCCGCCCTTTAGCTGTCTCTCGCCCGGTGCGAGGGCACATCAATTTTCGAGGCGCATCGCGCCTGAATGCAGACTAAAGAGGCTAGACCCTGTGGCATTGACGATTCTTGGCCTGTCCGGCGCCCTTAGCCATGACCCTTCAGCCGCCTTGTACATCGACGGCAAGCTGGTGGCGGCGGCTGAAGAAGAGCGCTTCGTCCGCGATAAGCATGCAAAGAACCGCATGCCCTACGAATCGGCGAAGTTCTGCCTGGAACAGGCCGGTATCAAGCCGTCCGACGTTGACGTGGTGGCGATTCCGTTCGCCCCGATCAGCCTGTTCGGCAAGGCCCGCTGGCACTACGCCAAGCGCTACTGGTACGCGCCGGATCGCGCCCTCGATGCGATCCTGATGGGCAACCGTCGCTACAAGCGCTATCGCAACAAGATCGTCTGGTGCCTGGAGCAACTGGGTTTTGATCCGAAGAAGATCAAGATCGAGCCGGTCGAGCACCACCTCGCTCACGCCTCCAGCGCCTACCACTGCTCGGGTTTCAAAGAGAAAACCGCGATCCTCGGCATCGACGGCAAGGGCGAGTACGCCACCACCTTCTTCGGCTACGGCGCGAACGGCAAGATCCACAAGATCAAGGAGTTCTACGACCCGGACTCCCTGGGTGGCCTCTATGGCGCCCTCACCGAATTCCTCG
>Ga0157372_10006102_pt1 | contig 12803 bp, 11 predicted proteins | sample C55metaG_FD_115307 | JGI IMG/M metagenome (GOLD analysis project Ga0157372, IMG submission 115307) | Corn rhizosphere microbial communities from Kellogg Biological Station, Michigan, USA - C5-5 metaG | ecosystem: Host-associated > Plants > Roots > Rhizosphere > Soil | place: USA: Michigan... | reverse complement strand
GGCTGCGTGCTGCGAAAGTTTTCTTCCAGCTTGATGATCTGTGCTCCCGGAAACAGTTTCGGAAACTCGAGCATGTTGCGGTGACTCGCACCGCGAAAGGAGTAGATCGACTGAAACTCATCACCCACGACCGCGACGTTCTCGTGTCGCGCGGTCATTAGTTTCACAATCTGCGCCTGAAGCTTGTTGGTGTCCTGAAACTCGTCGACCATGATGTAACGATACTGGTCCGAGAGCTTCTCGCGCATCTGCGCGCTCGACTCGAGAGCTTCCTGGAAACGGACAAGCAGGTCGTCGTAAGTCAGCATGTGCCGGCTGCGCTTGAACTCCTCAAATGCTTTGAACAACGTCTCGAGATTTCGTCGTTCGTCGACGAACTGCGGATAGTCCTGGTTCAGCACCTGCTTCAGCGATTGGACCTTGTTGACCATCATGCTGAAGATCGCCGCGATCGTCCGTTTGCGCGGAAAGTGTTGTGCCTTTGTAATCCGGATCTGGCGTCGCAGCAGATCGATCAGGTCTTCAGTATCGCTCTGGTCCAACACGGTGAAGTTTTTCTGGACACCAGCTTCATCCGCAAACTTGCGCAAGACCGAGTGGCCCAGCGAGTGAAACGTGCCGCCCGAGACGCGCTGGCAACGCGCGTCGGCGAGTGCTGCCGCACGCGTGAGCATGCTTGCCGCCGCACGACGCGTGAACGTGAGCAACAGGATTGATTCCGGCTTCGCTCCGATTTCAACCAGGCGCGCAACGCGATAGACCAGCGTTCGTGTCTTACCAGTGCCTGCGCCTGCGACGATAAGCAACGGACCCTCCGTCGTCGTCACAGCTTTAAACTGTGCCTCGTTCAGCTCCTTCTCGTAGTCGACCGCGCGCGACCCGGCGCCGATGCGCTGCAACACCAACCGCGTACGAGGCGCGACGGGCAAAGTCTTACCCAGTTCAAGATCGCGTTTGATTGTTTTGAGTTCAGCGGCGAGCTCCGCAACCGTTTGGTACCGATCTTTCGGTGCTTTCGCGAGCGCTTTCGTGAGAATTCTCTGCACCTCGAACGGCAACTCGGATCGACCGTCGCTCGGAAGTTGCGGATCCCTGTGAAGGATCGCGTGCATCGTGTCGATGCGATTATCATGAACGAACGGCGCTCTGCCCGTCAGCATTTCACACAAGACAACGCCAAACGAAAACACGTCACAGCGGCGATCGACACGTTGGCCCAACAACTGTTCGGGCGCCATGTAGTTGACGGTTCCCATCAACGTGCCTGACTCAGTTTCAACGCCGAGAACGAGCGTTTTCTGTTCGCTGTCTGCGACGAGCGCGCGGTCTCGTTCTGCGACGAGTTTTGCGAGGCCGAAGTCGAGAATCTTTGCATAGCCGTCGCGGCTGAGCATGAGGTTCTCGGGTTTCAGATCGCGATGAATGATTCCGAGTTCGTGTGCGCGCTCGAGACCGGCCGCGATCTGAATCGCGATGTCCAGTGCCTCTTTGAGTTGTAAGACTTTGTTTTTGATCTTGTGTCGCAGCGTTTCGCCCTGGATGAACTCCATCGCGATGTACGGCTTGCCATCGTCTTCGCCGACTTCGTAAATCGTGAGAATGTGTGGATGGTTCAGTGCCGACGCCGCGCGCGCTTCCTGAAAGAAACGGCGCCGCCGATCCTGTTGCGAGACGTACTCAGATGGGAGCAGCTTCAGCGCGACGACGCGTTGGAGTTTGTTGTCGTAAGCCTTGTAGACGGCGCCCATGCCACCCGCGCCGATCGGTTCGAGAATCCGGTAGTGCGCAATAGTTTCTACGGGGAGGGGTTTCATGCTCAGGAGCTAGATTATACGGGCTATTTTACCCAACACGAACCAAGGCCGTAGAATTGTCGTATCCGTGAGCGAGTGAAAAGAGGAACTGCTTATGCTGTGTCCGCGTTGTTCGTCGAATCAAAATGATGACATAAAGTTTTGTACTTCTTGCGGCGCGAACCTCGAGGCTGTACGCGAGGCGCTCGGGCGCCCTGGTAACAAACTCGACTGGAGCGACACGTGGGTTGCGCAGATGTTCATGTCAGGCAAGGCTAATGAACTGCGCAAACTCGAGTTGGAACGGCGCATGGGCATGACGCCGGAGATAAAGCGCTACAACGAGATCAAAGCCGGGGTCATCGTCAGCAGCACCGGCCTCGGCCTGGCGATCTTCCTGCATGTGTTCATGAAGGGAATCGCGGGAAACGTTGCACCTGAGGCGGCAGAGATAATCACTCGACTGTGGATTGTCGGGATCATTCCGTTTCTTATTGGCGTGGCGCTCATGATCAACGGTCTGGTTGTGAGCAAAAAAATTGTCGAAGCGATGGAACGCGGAAAGAACGAGCCACAGGCGCTCGACGACGTTCCGGCTCCGCGCGGCCTGCGCACGCCCGACACGTCAGAGTTCATTCCCGCCGGCATGAGCAGCGTCACCGAACACACTACAAGACATCTTTCGCACACAGAACAAAAGGTTGATCGATGAATCGGATTTCAGGTTTGGAGAAGAATCAGGCGCCGTGGCACCTGCGCTGGTTCTACAACACGATGCGCAAGATGTTTGGCAAAGATCTGACGCCTGTGAAGCAACAGATGCGCGTGCCTGGGCTGGTGTGGGGCAGCATCGCGATGGAGGCCGGGCTTGCTAAAAAGCGTCGCGTCTCTTTGCGTTTCGTGCAGTTGGGGAAGGTGCGAACTGCTGCGCGTGTGGGATGTCCGTTTTGAGTGGACATCAATTCTGCCGTTGGCAGAAAAGCCGGGTTGTCGGATGAAAAGTTATTGGCAGTGGTCAAGGACGATCTGAGCGTCTTCTCAGACGTTGAGCGCCTGGTGATCGAACTCGCAGATCAGATGGCGAATACACCTTCGAATATCTCAGACGATCTCTATGCTCGCCTGCGTGAAAAATTCTCCGAAGAACAATTACTCCAACTCGGGGGCCAGCTCGCCTTCGAAAACTACCGCGCGCGACTGAATAGAGTTTTCGACGTCGGCAGCGACAATCTTTATCAGCCGCAAAAAGGCACAAAAGACACATAAAAGAGCCGAGCATAAGCAGAAGAGCCAAGCCTGGGAGAAATCTTTTTTGTGTGCCTTTTGTGCCTTTTTGTGGCTACCCCTTCGTGAGCATCTCGAGTTCTTCGGGTGTCCTGGGCCAATCGTCTTTCAGCAGGCGCGAGAGGGCGCGATCGGCCAGAAGCTTGCCGCCGGTCTGACAGGTCGGACAGTAGTTCGTCTCATTCGATCCGTATCGGATGCGCTGAATCTTATTCCCACAACGCGGACACGGCTCGCCGTACTTCCCGTGTGTCGCCATGTTCGGTCGAAACGCCGTCACCTTCTCTGGAAAACGCTCGCGTGACTCTGCGCGCAAACGCTCAACCCAATCAGTCAGCGTCTTCTTGATCGCGTCGAAGAGTTTCTCGATCTCGCTGTCGGTAAGTTTTTGAGTCAGTACGAATGGAGAGAGTTTCGCTTCGAAGAGAATCTCGTCTGAATAGGCGTTGCCGATACCACTCAGAATACGTGGATCGGTGAGCGCGCGTTTTAGCGTATGGTTCTTCGCGCGTAGCGCCCGCGCGAACTGTTCCGCCGTCGCATCAAAAACTTCGAGCCCGCCAGGATCGAGCTTCTCGAGACCAGCTTCACCCTGGACCACGTGAAGCGACGCGCGCTTTTGTGAACCTGCTTCAGTGAGCACAAGACTGCCGCTCGTGAAGTCGAACACAGCGAGTCCGCGCGGCCCCTTCGCAGCTTTGCCGCGCTCGTCGTACCAGTGCAGCCTGCCTGCAATCATCAGGTGCAGCACGAGCCACAGATCTCCTTCGAGGCCGAAGCAGATCCGTTTGCCGAGCCTGCGCAGCTCGATAATTTTTTTGCCTTCAACGCTGGACAGAGGAGGTACGGCGGTGCGCAACAGAAAAGGACTGGCGATGCGCACACGTTCGAGAACACTGCCTTGGATTCGCTTCTCGAGAGCCTCGATATAAACGACGATGTCCGGCAGCTCAGGCACTAAATTCCCGGGACTGTTTAGACCGTCGTACTGCGGCTCTTAACCATCCGCCAAATCCAAAGCACGATGATCGCGCCGAGTATCGAAAGGATGAGACCGGCCGGGCGAAAGCCGCCACGCTCGGTTTCAGCTCCCCAGATTCCCCAGCTTACCAGGCCCCCGAGAACCGATCCGACGATGCCTAAAAGGATCGTCCCGATGATCCCCATGGGATCTCGACCCGGCATAATCAGACGAGCGAGTGCACCCGCGATTAATCCAATGATTAACCACCAAATGAAACTCATCATCTTTATTTGTCCTCCTTGATCGGCGCGTTTATATCAGAGTTGGTTTTCTCACGCAAAGGCGCAAAGGAGAGCCCTCGTCGATTAAGCCACAAAGACGCACAAAAGATAACAAGAACATTTTTTGCGCCTTTTGTGCCTTTTTGCGGCTTTATTTAATCGGCGCAGCGATGTACCAGACGTTATCAAACGGATCTTTTATCCACGCGTTTCGGTCGCCGAAAGGCTGATCAACTGGCGCCAGCATCGAGGTTCCTCCAGCCTCCAGCGCCTGTTCATACACTGCATCCACATCGCCGACATAGAGGTATATCGCCGTTGGCAGAGGTTGCGTTGGATAACGAGCCTCGCCCAGCTCGATCACCGAATCCAGGATCTGCACCTTGGCGTGCATGACCATGTCGCCCTCTGCATGGCGCATCAGTTCCTTCCCACCGAACGCGTTCGTAACGAAGTCGATGAAACGTTGAGCACCGATCGGATGGAAGTAGACCGTCACCGTGTGAAGGTCCTGCGCGATTGTATTCAACGGTACGAATGGCGTCGCGATGTACCATCGATTTCCGTGAACATCTTCAACTGCACCAGAGCGTTCACCATACGGCTGATCCGAAACCGGCATTAACGACTTCGCACCAGCTTTTATCGCTCGCTCGTAAGCCTGATCGACATCAGGCACGTAGAGATGAATCGCTGCCGGCTTCGGCTCGATGTGCTCGGCCCCGCCGATCATTATTACTGAATCGCCGATAGATACTTCGGCGTGCATACCCCCGGCTGAACCGGTGGCGCGGAAATGTTCGATCCCACCGAATGCCTCAGTGACGAAGTCAATCAGCTCCGCCGGCTTATGAACCGTAAGATATGGCGTGACGGCGCGGCGGTTTTCGCGCCTCATCTTGTCTTCTCTCACCGAATAGGCTTCGCTTGACTTCTTCGCCGAATGTTCTCGAGTAAACTTATCAAACTCCTTTTGCATTTCCTCTGGAGGCACGTCCTTCTTATGTGTTGCAACAATCCACGTGTAACCGAATGGGTCTGCTATTTGACCCGAGCGGTCTCCATAAAATTGATCCTGGATGGGCCGAACCAGAGTTGCGCCCGCCGCGATAGCCCGTTCAGCAAACGCATCGACGTCAGGTACGTACAAGTGAATTCTTACCGGCGAACCGCCGATCGTTTTCGGACTTAACACACCGTAGTCCGGGTATTCGTCAGCAATCATAAGGACGATATTGCCGATTTCTATTTCGGCATGACCAATCTTTCCGTCAGGCTCGACAAGTCGCGACAATTCTTTTGCTCCAAACGCCTCTCGATAGAAATCGAGGGCCGCACTTGCACCTGCTATGCACATGTAAAGCGATACTGAACGTACGGCATTTGTTTCCAATTGTTCTGCGGGACTGCTCATGGAATCTCTCCTTATCAATTGCTGTTGAAGTTCAGCCTTGAACGTGTCGCGAGGCAGACCAATCAGACCCTGCGCGACTCCCGCGAGCGCCGACAATTCCGGCCCGAGATTCGTCAGATCTATTTGACGCCCTTCAGCGAGCGCTGCAACAGCGTCATCTAATTGGTCAATGATAGAACGTTCGGCCATCGGTATTACTTCTCTTGAAGTCGATTACGCAAATTCTCCAGTCCGCGAAACTGGAGTTGTTTCACGGCGCCTTCACTGCGCCTCAACTCATCCGCGATTTCACGGATACTCTTCTCATCTGCGAAACGCATCACGATCACACGACGCTGATCGTCCGGCAGTGTGTCGACCGCGCTGAACAAACGAGCGCGACGTTCAACTTCTTCCAGATCCGTTGCGCTTGAGCTTTCAGTCGAAGGATCTGCTTGCGGCATCGACTCACGCACCTTTCGTTTGGCCTGATCGGCAATCGCGTTCGAAGCGATGCGATAGAGCCAAGCGGCGAATGGTGAGCCTTTCCATTTGAATTTTCCGAGGTTTGCGAGTGCCTGGTGGAAGACGTGGGCGGTGAGATCCTGGATTTCCGCACGATCGCGAACTCGCCGCGCGATGTAGGCATACACGCGGTGAAAGTTCTGTTCGTATAGCTCTGCAAAGCGGCTCGGGTCTCCCTGAGCAGCTTCGATCAGGAGCCGTTCGTCGGATTCAGTTACCTGCCTCAAGTCTAACCAGTCCTCGCAGCGCCGGTTTTCTGTTATTAAAACTGCCGGCGGGGCGAAAAGTTACGGTCGTCTGAGACGATATTTTAATCGACACTGATGCCCAGACGATCGGCGGACTTGAAGAGTGATAGGCCGAGAATACAAGCAACCACGAGGTTGAAGTAAAAACTAAATGTCGCGCTGATGAAGTTAGCAACGATATTTCCCATGAAGGGAAGTGCCAGAGGTGCGGTTATGACGGCAATTACCACGCCCACCGCAAAGGCAACGATTTGGACCACGGTTACCATGGCGAATGCCTTGAAATAAGTAATTCCCATGCGGCGAATCGTGTCTAATCCTACCAGTGGGTTTATTACCGAACTGAAGCTTTGTGTGTAGCCGGCGACTGTAAGAGCCATCGGGTAATAGAATAGCCCCCATCCAACAAACAGCAGCAACAAAACTACGATCGACAGTCCCGCGCCAAGGTAGGGCAACAAATCACGGAGCGCACCGGCGGGATTACTTGCCTCAGTTCTGGCGTTTTCAGCTTCCTGTGCGATCGTCGCACCAGGTCGCACTTCCTGAAGATTCTTGTTTGCTTCAGCGAGTTTCGTGGGGTCAGCGTCGGGATCGGTGATTACCGAAAGGTCTTCTGACGATGGCCCCGTCGACTCGGCAACGTGATCGCCGCCGCCGAAAGCCGAACCTCCCGCAACACGGGCGCTTATCACACCAAACATGAGTGCGACAACAAGAACGATCAACGGACCCCACGTAACAATCGTGACTCCTAATCCGAGAAACACTGGCACAATCAGATCGTCCCAAATTGAGAAGGCGCTGAAATCCGGCATGAAGCTGCGCTTAAGCCTGCCCCACGCGATTTGGTTAATGACATGCGAAACACACCCGAACATCAGCACCCCTGCCAGCGCCGCACCGCGAAAACCTGCGAGCAGAAGAAATCCATAGATCAAAGCGCCGCCGATTAAGGCGGCGATGTGTTGGAACGGATAAAGAATTGCCCGGCCGAAATCGCCCATTCCGAAGCCGGAACTCTGAAGCTCGATGCGCGCTGCCTTTTCCACTACTGCTTTGTACTCACGGCACAGGTCGCCACACAAAGGACAAACCGCGACCTTTCCAACGAACTTCGGGCAGTGCTTGCAAAACACCGCTCCGCACATTCGACAGATGTATGCCGGATCGGCGTCAGGATGGTTGTGGCAAGCCGTCGTGCTGTGCGGCGTGACGACTGTTGGCGGTTCCACGCAGGCTGTCGACTGGCTTTGTGTGTTGGTGAGAGCGGGGTTGGACTCAACAAAAGTCTCAAACGAGACGGGTTCTGGAACAGGCGCCGGCTCTCCACTGAATGCGCCTTTGAGTTTCGGGACGCGACCCGCCTCAATCCAGCTCAAGTTGCCTTTGCAGACTTTGTCGGTCGGCAGCACACACCCTTCGGAAATCCACTGTTTCAGCGTTTCGAGGTCAGCCTCGAAAATTCCTTCGGGCGTACTCACACGCCAAAGTTCAGGTTGTGCACTCATAATTTGTCCTCTTGGGCTGGCAGGTTGCGGTGAGACTGCCAAGGAATGTGCGTGTCGAGGCGGCGACGAGGTCGGTCTGGCCGCTGGTCTAATACTAAGGCCCCCCATTTACGCACGTCAACAATTGTTTCACCTCTGCGGATCTCTGCGTTCCTCTGCGCCTCTGCGGTTACTGCTTTTACCAATACATTTACCGCCGAGGCGCAGAGGAATGCAGAGCTCCGCAGAGCGAAAAGTCGTTGACTTTCCAACCGATTTGGACTACGTTGGGCCGCTCAATTTTGCACAGGCTGAATATTCCCCCAACCTCGCTCAGAGCTTAGTGTCCATTCCTAATCACACATTCAATTATAAGGAGACCTCCATGGCTAAAGATGACCCACGTAAAGCGAGCAAACCGCGACGCCTTTCGTTACAAGTCCCCCAGAACACCAATCTCGAGAAGATGTCGGATGACGAAGTGGAGAAATTAGCGCTGGACATGTCGCGCAAGGTGGCGTCGACACTCCCGAAGGGCGGGGAGTTGAGAGGCGTCGAGGGCGTGACACTCACGCAACAAAGCAGAGCGGGTGTTGGTGTCGAAGTTAGCTGGTCGCGTTCTTGCGATCGTGCCGATTTGAGTCGTGAAGGACTCGTCGTAAATCCGGAAGTGTTCGTCGATCCGATCCGGGTCGAAGACATAGCCGGTAAGTCCGCCAGAGTCACAATCAAACAGGCTGCCGCGAAGACTAAGGCCGAGAAGAGCTCAAAGAAAAGTAAGCAGTAATGGGCGCGCAGCCATCCCCAGCCGCATCCGAGCGTATCGCGGTCCTGGAAAGAGGCTCCAAGCTGCTGGTTATGGACCGGTTTACTGGTAGATCGGTTTTCGCACCGACGACCAGCCGCCAGGTACTCCGATTGCTCGGAACAGATGAGGATCGTCTGCCTCCTGAAGTCGCGGGTGTCCGTCGTAAACTCAAGGCGGAGCTCGCGAACTACGGGATTGGCGGCCCTCTCCCCGCGCGTTCCGACACGCTCAACACGCTGATCCTTAAACTCACTAATGCCTGCAACTACGCTTGCACTTACTGCTACGACTATGAGCCAGAAGAGACGGCGACGACGCTCGAGCTGGATATCGCCATAAGTTCGGTGACCGAGGCCCTCGAATCCTGTAGTAAAGGCTTGCAGATAGTGTTTCACGGCGGCGAGCCGTTCCTGGTCTTCAACCACATCAAGAAGATCGTTCTTGCCGGGGAGAACGTCGCGGGACGTCTCGGCAAACAGTTGATCTTTGCCGGACAAACAAACCTCAGCCGGTTAAGCGCCGAGACGATTAGCTTCTCGCGTGAGCACGCCATTCACTGGGGATTCTCTCTGGATGGTCCAACGCGGGAAAATGACGTCTTTCGCGTGCTGAGGAGCGGAGGTGGAACGCACGATAGATTTGAAAAAGCGCTCGCCGAGTTTCCCGAATTTGTGCGGGGTTGTAGCGCGATGGCCACAATCACCTCTGCCAATTACGACAACCTGCTGGGCATCTCCCGCTATTTTCAAGCTGTCGGACTGCGCGGCTGGGATTGGTCGCTGTTTCAACCAATCGGACGGGGGCGTTCGCATTCTCAGTTGTATTTTGAAATCGACAGATTGATCGACTCGTGGAATGAACTGTTTGATGCAGTTGTCGACGGTGAGTTTGATGGCTTCGCAGTCTCTCCGATTATCAAGTATGTCGACAACTTCATTAACGGGCCCGGACGGAACATGTGCATGCGAAAGGGATGTGGGGCTGGCCGCGATCTGCTCTCGATCTCATCAGATGGGCAGATCGAAGCATGCGATTGCATCGATCCGCATGGACCAATGTCCAACCTGGGCAACACAAAGCTGGTGACGCTAACAAGAGCCCACAACTCCGACACCGCAAAGCTGATTCGATCCCGCGACGTGGAAAAAGGAGTTTGTGGGACTTGCATCTGGTTAGCTGTTTGCGGCGGCACCTGCCTGGCGCGCGCGCAAACGCTCGACGGCATTTGCGAAGACGAGTGTCAGTTGTCTCTCAACGCTTTCGATCGAATTTCGAGTCACCTCTCCGAATCCACGCGCCTGAGCGACTATTTGAACGGTTGTTATGGTTCAAGAAACTGAAGCCTCTCTGCAAAGTACGCTCGCAGGACTGCTGGCCCAACAGGTCGGTGGCTTTCCACTCGAGCTGGCGACACCGGCACAATTAGAAGAGTTGGCCCAGCTGGTGGCGACCAACGATCTGCTGCACTATGCGACGGCCACACGCGGTGCCGCGCAGCTTCTGCCGTTGGAGATCGACGAGGAAGAGTTCGTGCAGCGCCATCTCGAGCAGTTGTTATGGGTCGAGCACCGGCAGGCATTGTGGCGCAGCGGCCGCATTCATTCTGCCGAGACAGTCGGTTGTCAGTTAAACGTCGAAGGCCGAGAACACGTGGACGCGACCGAAGGTCATCCCACGGTGTTGATTACGCCGATGATGCTCGCCTATGAAGATGCGCTCTGGATGACTCACTCGCTAGGTGCGTCGAGAGAGGTTGCGCTCTACGGTGAAGATGTATTCGAAGAGGGATCGTTTTCGCGGGTCGCGCAGCTCCTGGGGCTGACGAATGTCTCGTTGGTAGGCGCGAGTCCTTCATCAGCTCGCGTGGTATTGCGCATTCTGCGACGCGGCGGCACTTTCTTAACTTATCCTGACTTCGTTTACCGCGGTCACAAAGTTCAGCATAGCAGGCTCTTCGGAATAAAGTGGCCCTTCTCCTCTTCGTTTATCGCGCTTTGCGCTAATCCAGGAAACATGTTGCTGCCTTGTTACTTCAGGCGCGAGGCCAACGAGATAACAAGTGTATTCGCCGAGCCTGTTCAAATACCGCCGCGCGAAAAAGACGCCGATCGCCGTTGGGTAATGCATTTGGTGGCTGCGACCGTGGCGCGACTGTTGGAAGAAATGATTTTGGCAAATCCCACGCAGTGGCTGTTGCTGCTGACGTTGGTAGCAAAAGCAGAACAGCGAGCAGAGTGATGAAAAAGGTTCTGTACATGTGCATGCCCTTCGCTGCGGCCTCCTGGGGGAGCCTCGCGCTCGGCACGCTCAAAGCGATTGGGCAACGTGAGGGAATCGAGTCTGACGTTCGCTATCTGAACATTCCTTTTGTCAAAGCAATTGGCGAGGAGCGTTACAACCAGTTACGCGAGAAGATCCACTCGGAAATCTGTTTTACCGCGGCGCTGTATCCTGATGTGGCCCCTCACCAATTGTGGCGTGATTATCTTCGAGTCAATGGCGGACCTGCGCTCAACGAACAAACGCTGGAAGAATTGGAAACCGATTTCGTAAACATCGCTGCACGTGAAGCTCCGCAGTTGCTCGATACGGCGATGGACCAAATCAACTGGGATGATTACGACATCGTCGGTTTTTCGACCGGTTATAACCAGACCGTCGCAAGTCTGGCGATGGCCCATCGCATTCGTGCACGGTTTCCGAAAAAGATCATCATGTTCGGCGGCGCCGCCTGCGACGGCGACATGGGACCGGCACTGCTCGACAGTTTCGAGATCCTCGACGTTGTCGTCAGTGGTGAGGCTGACACGGTGATCGTTCCTCTCGTCCGGGCACTTCGAGAACGTCAGCCTGTGAACTGCTTGCCTCGTGTTCACGCGCGGAGCAGCGATCGTGTCGTAGTGGCAAAGTCCCCATTGTCCCAGCAAGCGAGTTCCGGCAACGGAGGAGATTTCAAGATTGCAATGGACGATCTCCCGATCCCGGATTATGACGATTACTTCCGTGAGATCGAGGGTTTCGAACTGGAAGACGTGACGCGCATCACGTTTGAGTCGTCGCGCGGGTGCTGGTGGGGACAAAAGCATCTCTGCTCATTTTGCGGTTTGAATGGCACCAGCCTCGCTTATCGAGCCAAGTCTGCGGACAAAGTGCTTGCCGAGATTCGCGCATTGCATCTTCGCTACGGCCGCAAGAATTTTCTCGCCGTCGACAACATTTTCGATATGAATTACTTCGGCACGCTCTTGCCGGGGTTGAAGGCGATTCACGAAGAGTACGGAATTAACGTTTTCTACGAGACCAAATCAAACATACGCACCGATCAGATCCGCGCGCTCAGTGAAGCCGGAGTGAATGAGATTCAACCCGGCATCGAGAGTTTCAGTGATCACGTTTTGAAACTCATGGACAAAGGCACGAATGGATTGAACCAGGTGCGGTTCCTCCGCGATTGTTGTGCTTATGACGTGAAGACGCATTACGGAATTCTGTGGGGGAATCCCGGCGAGACGGCAGACGATTATCAACGCATGACCGATCTCATTCCGTTTATTAATCACCTGCCACCGCCGAACTACACTGTCCCGGTCTTCCTCGAGAGGTTCAGTCCTTACTTCATGACGCCGGACAAATTTGAGATCCGCAATATCCGTCCGGCTCCGATTTATCCTGTCATGTTTGGTGGGCGGTCGCTGGATTACGATCGGATTGCCTACGTTTTCTACTATGACCACGACTCGGATCAGATTCAGGAACTCAAGATCGCGCGGCAGCAACTTGCCGATGCCGTGGCTGATTGGAAGGAAAACTTCCGGCCCGATCTCTTGCTAACGGCTGACATAGAAGGTGAACTTTACATCGCCGATCGGCGCGAATCCGAGTTGGACCTGCTGCGCATCCGCGGTCCAGAAAAAGATCTCTTCCGTCTTTGCGAACAGCCTCGCACCGAAGCAGAGATAGAACGCGCGTTCCCGCAGGCAGAAACTGAATGGATCCGTCAATTTTTGCAGCAGCTTG
>Ga0157372_10006101_pt1 | contig 12803 bp, 7 predicted proteins | sample C55metaG_FD_115307 | JGI IMG/M metagenome (GOLD analysis project Ga0157372, IMG submission 115307) | Corn rhizosphere microbial communities from Kellogg Biological Station, Michigan, USA - C5-5 metaG | ecosystem: Host-associated > Plants > Roots > Rhizosphere > Soil | place: USA: Michigan... | reverse complement strand
GGCACATCGCCCGCGGCTGCCATCACGACATCGGGTTCCGAATCCTGGTCATTGCTCGCCCATCCCCAGATACCGACACCCTTGGTGCAATGCAACACGGCCTCCTCCATCGTCAGCCATTGCGGTGCAGGATGCTTGCCCGCGACAATGACATTCACATAGTGCCGGCTGCGCAGACAATGGTCCATCGTCGATAGCAGACAGTTGGCATCGGGCGGGAGATAGACCCGTACGACCTCGGCCTTCTTGTTGACGACATGATCGATGAATCCGGGGTCCTGGTGGGTAAACCCGTTGTGATCCTGCCGCCAGACATGCGACGCCAGCAGATAGTTCAGCGAGGATATCTTTCGGCGCCAGGGAATGTCGAGGGTGACCTTCAGCCATTTCGCGTGCTGATTGAACATGCTGTCGACAATATGGATAAAAGCTTCGTAGCTGTTGAAGATGCCGTGCCGTCCCGTCAGCAGGTAACCTTCCAGCCAGCCTTCGCACTGATGCTCGCTAAGCACTTCCATCACCCGGCCATCGCCGGCCAGCCACTGGTCCTGTGGGAGAATGGGTTCCTCCCATTGACGGTTGGTAACTTTGAAAACGGCGTCCAGTTTGTTGGACACGGTCTCGTCGGGACCAAAGATGCGGAAATTGCGTTCTTCCTCATTGTAGCGGATGACATCGGCCAGGTACGTTCCCAGCACCGTGGTGTCGGAGGCCTTCATCGATCCGTGATCACCCACGGCGACGGCATATTGCCGGAAATCGGGCAGCTTCAGCTGCTTCAGCAGCAGGCCGCCATTGGCATGCGGGTTGGCCCCCATCCGCCGCGAACCTTCCGGCGCAAGCCCGGCCAGCCCCGGGACAAGCGTCCCACGTTCATCGAAGAGCTCCCAGGGCCGGTAACTTCTCATCCATTCTTCCAGCAGCTTCAGATGCGCGGGATTCGTGGCGGGGTCGGTGATAGGCACCTGGTGGCTGCGGAACGATCCTTCGACCGGCAGACCATCGAGCACCTTCGGTCCCGTCCAGCCTTTCGGCGATCGCAGGACCAACATCGGCCAGCGCGGCCGCTCACCCGAGCCGTTACCCTGCAACGCAGTATCCCGGATGATCCGGATATTTTCCACGATCGTATCGAGCGTGGCAGCCATGGCCCGGTGCATCGCCTCCGGTTCGTCGCCTTCGACAAAATAGGGCTGCCAGCCATAACCCATCATCAACTGTTCCAGCTCGGTCCGCGTCATTCTGGCCAGCACCGTGGGATTGGCGATCTTATATCCGTTCAGATGCAGAATGGGCAACACCGTTCCATCCGTGACGGGATTCAGAAATTTATTCGAATGCCAGGCCGTCGCCAGCGCGCCCGTCTCCGCTTCGCCGTCACCGATGACACAGGCGACCGTGAGCCCGGGATTGTCGAAGACGGCGCCAAATGCATGACTGAGCGAATAGCCCAGCTCCCCGCCTTCATGGATCGAACCCGGGCATTCGGGCGATACGTGACTGGGGATGCCACCCGGGAAAGAGAACTGCTTGAACAGTTTTTGCAGGCCCGCCTCGTCCCGGCTGATATTGGGGTAGACTTCGCTATAGGTGCCTTCCAGGTAAGTATTGGCGACAAGCGCGGGTCCTCCATGACCCGGACCCGAGATATAGATCATGTCGAGGTCGTATTGCCGGATCAGCCGGTTGAGATGCACATAGATGAAATTCTGCCCGGGAGTAGTACCCCAATGGCCCAGCAACAGGTGCTTGATGTGTTCGGGCGCCAGCGGCTCACGCAACAGGGGATTGCCTTTTAAATATATCTGCCCCACGGACAGATAGTTCGCTGCCCGCCAGTAGGCATCCATCCGGTTCAGCATCTCCGCGGAAAGAACATCCATCGGATGCGTCAAGGTTTGCGTTGTCATAAAAAATGTTTAACGGTTCTTGCAATGATCGATTCTTCATCCGTAGGGATGGCATAAACTCCCACCCGGGTGTCCTCGCAGGAGAGAAAAAGATGGTTGTTGGCGTTGGCGCGCTGATCCAGCTGGATGCCCAGCCAGCCGAGCCCCGAACAGATGCGGCTTCGGACGGCCGCCGACCGCTCCCCAATGCCGCCCGTGAATACAAGGGTGTCGAGGCCGCCCAGCACGGCGCAGTAAGCGCCGATGGTCTTCTTCACCTGGTAGCAGAAAAGCGCAACGGCCTCCGCCGCCCGGGGATCCGTGCTTTCCTTCTCCAGCAGGTCCTGCATGTCAGGGCTGGTCTCCGATACGCCCAGCAACCCACACTCCTTGTTGATCAGGTGACTGAGCCCGGCCGCGTCGAGCTTTTCCCGGTCCGTCAGCCACCAGAGGACGCCGGGGTCCAGATCTCCCGGCCGCGTACCCATCATGATCCCGCCAACGGGGGTGAATCCCATCGTGGTATCGATGCTGCGGCCGCCCTTGACCGCCGCAAGGCTGGCTCCATTGCCCAGGTGCGCGAGAATCACCGATCCACCTGCGACCGGCGCCCCGGCGATCCGCGTCAGCGCCTCCAAGATATAAGTGTACGACAGGCCATGAAAACCGTAGCGCTGCACACCGGCTTCCTCGTACCGGCGGGGGATCGGCAGCTGCCGCGCCACCTGCGGCAGGGTGCTATGAAAAGCGGTGTCGAAACAGGCTATCTGCGGGATGTGAGGACGGTGTTCGCGGAAGATGCGGATCAGCTCGATCTCGCCGGGAAGATGATCGGGATCGTAGGAGCTGATCCGTCGCAGATCGTCCAGCAGCGCATCGTCGACCTCGGCAGCCTGACGGTGCTGAAGACCATGCACTACGCGGTGCCCTACCGCCGCCAGCGGCAGCACGCCCTCCTGCTGTTCCAGCCACCCGGCCAGGAAGAGCGCCGCCTCGGGGACACCTCCGGCCCTGACCGGGATCTTCCCGTTCGTTTTATTTCGACTGTTGGTAAACGTTAGTTCCGCATCGGGAAGCCCGATCCGCGTGATCTTGCCGGAAAGCCATCTGACGGGCGGCTCATCGCCGGTATACAGGGAAAACTTGATACTGGATGATCCGCCGTTGACAGCCAGAATATTTTTATTTCCCGTATTCATTATTTACTTAAAGTTAGCTACCTTGTATCGTTGTTCAGACGGATTGCGACCATATTATTGTTAACATTTCTGCTGTTTAATTGGGTAGGATACTGGCTCTTGATCTCCTGGTATGAAAACCGGGAATCGCAGGGTTGGGAATCACGGCTCGATCACCGGCAATATGACCCGGACCAGCTGGTTCTTTTCAAGGTGTCCGCGGCAGCAGTGCCTTACTCTACGGCCTCCGCCGGCTTCGAACGGGCCGATGGCGAATTGCAGGTCGGCAATATCCACTACAGATATGTGTTGAAAAGGTTGTACAACGATTCAGTCGAATTTCTTTGCTTGCGCGACGCCGCGAACGGCCGTATCCAGCACGCAAAAAACGAGATCATCCATCTGGCCGTCGATGCGCCCGAGGGGAACAATCACGGTAAATCCTGCCCTGCCGGAAAGAATTCTCCGCCGCTGCTCACCATCTTTTATCAGCAGATCCCCGCCTGGGACATCTGCAATTTTCCTGCCCGCGAAATGACCACGAGGACCGATCGGGTCCTTCCACTTTGTCCGGGTCATGTAAGCACGGGCTGGCAACCGCCAAGGATGAGTTAGATCCAACCTTGTCCCTTTCAAAACATTCTATTTTTGATTAACCTTAGTATCAATAATGAACCGTATTGCCGTATTCGCCTTTGTGGCGATCCTCTTTTCCGCATGTAACACCAAGCACGATTATGATAATATCTTCAAGGATCCTAGCCTGTATTGCAACACCGTCCATGAGCTGAACACGGTCGTCATGGGCAATAATTTCGGCCCCATCGTCGCTTCCCGCAACTACCTCTATGCCGCCGTTGCGGGCTATGAAGTGATAGCCGCCGGCTATCCCGACCACTGGGCCTCCCTTTCCGGCCAGGTCCATGGCCTCGGACCCATTCCCAAACCCGACACCACGACCCATAAGATCGATTTTGAGCTCGCCGCCCTGCTGGCCTACTGTAAGCTGGGCGAGGCGGTGACCTTCCCCGAAGGAAGTATGCGCGCGTATGTCGACAGCCTGAAAAAGATGGCGACCGACCACGGCATGCCTTCAGACATGCTGCAAGCCTCGGTCGAATACGCGGACACCGTGTCCGCCGCTATCAAGGCCTGGTCGAAAAAAGACCACTATGCCGAAACCCGCGGCGCCCCCGAATACATGGTCTATGACTCTCCGGGCAGATGGAAACCGACGCCTCCCGCCTATTCCCCGGCCATGGAACCCCACTGGAGTGAGATCCGCTACGTCGCCATGGACAGCGTCCGCCAGTTCATGCCCCATCCCCCCTACCCTTTCAACGTCACCGACCCAAAATCGCTCTATTATCGCGAGGTAAAGCTGAGCCAGAATATAGTCGACAGCCTCACGCCCGAGCAGACCTGGATCGCCGATTTCTGGGATGACAATCCTTTTAAATTGAATGTCTCCGGTCACCTGATGTTCGGCACGAAAAAATTCTCGCCCGCCGGCCATTGGATGGGCATCACGGGCATCGCCGCACAAAAGGCCGGCGCCGATTTCCCGACAACCGTCGCCGCATATGCAAAGACGTCCATCGCCCTTTTCGACGCCTTTATCCAATGCTGGAATATCAAATTCACCTACAACACCCTGCGGCCCGAGACGGCCATCAATCAATATTTCGATGCCAACTGGCGGCCGCATCTCCAGACCCCGCCCTTCCCCGAATACACCTGCGGTCACTGTACGATCTCGGCCTCCGCGGCCGAGACGCTGACCAGCATCTTCGGGGATAACTTCGCCTACACCGACACGACGGAGCTCGAGTTCGGCATCAAGAGCCGCAGCTTCACCTCCTTCCGGCAGGCCGCGGATGAGACAGCCAAATCCCGCTTCTATGGCGGCATCCATTACAAATACTCCTGCGAGGTCAGCCACGAAATGGGCAACCAGATCGGCGACCTGGTCGCCGACCGGATAAAAATGAAGAAATAAAAAGCAAACCCCACCTCACACGGTGGGGTTTTTCATTGTAATGCAAACGCATAATATTTTCCACCGAACGGGCCGCCGCGGCCCCCGCCATCGGCAATGGCGATATACTGCTTCCCATCCACCGAATAGGTAATCGGCGTCGAATATGCCCCCGCCGGGAATTGATATTCCCAGAGGACCTTACCCGTCTTCGCATCAAAGGCACGAAACTTGCCGTCCCGGGTGCCCGCGATGAATAGCAAGCCGCCGGCCGTAACCAGTGGCCCGCCGTAGGATTCAGTACCGGTAGCCGGTATGCCTTTCTTCACCAGTTCGGGATATTCCCCCAGCGGTACCCGCCATAGATATTCGCCCGTATTCAGATCTATCGCATTGAGCGTTCCCCACGGCGGCTTCGTAGCAGGATAGCCATCGGCATCGGTAAAATTCTTCCACACCTTGATGACATACGCCTCCGAAGAAGCTTTAGCTTCTTCGGACGGAGCGTGCTCATTCTTCTCCGGCATCGCCCAGGGCCGCAGCAAATAATCCGCTATCGCCTTCCTGTCCCCGGCCGAAAGCGTCGGAAAAGAGGGCATCTTACCACTGCCCGTAGCGATCAGCCGCTGGATATCTTCTGCTCCGCGTTTGGTTCGGGTCAGATCGGGGAACTGATTGGGAACACCCCTTCTGTCCCGCCCATGACAGGCAGAGCAATTCGTCATATATAACGCGTTGCCGCGGGAGACATTGGCCAGCGCCTTCTCCCAGTCGGCAAGCGAGAACAGCTGAAGGTCCCAGAAACCTTCGTTGGCGTTCTGGTAGAGGATGCCGTTGGGATCGGTCGCATTCCCGCCCCATTCGGCGCCGCCGCTATAGCCCAATAACAGGGTCCCCGTCGTATCGGGCGGCAGGAACTTGTTGTAGGGACGTTTTATCTCGCGAAAGCGCTTCTCCACGAAGGCATGCGCCTCCGGTGTGAGCGTGGTCAGATCGGAGTCCGCCAATGTCTGCCGCGACAAAGGCGCCGGCTTTAGCGGGTATCGCTGCGTGGCCCAGGGGTGCTCTCCCGGCAACCCGTCCACGGGTACGGCGCGCTCCTCCACCGGGAACAGGCTCTTGCCGCTGTCCCTGTCGAGCACATACACCAGCCCATCCTTGGTAGTCTGCACAAGGGCATCCACAGGCTTTCCATTATGCCTGACCGTAACAAGGTTCGGCGGACAGGGAATATCGCGATCCCAAAGATCATGGTGCACCGTCTGGTAATACCAGGCCAGCCTGCCCGTCTCCGCATGGACGGCGACGATACAATTGGCAAAGAGATTCTCACCCGCTCTTGCGCCGCCATAGAAATCCACCGAAGGACTGCCTGTCCCAAAAAAGACGAGGCCCCGCCGTTCATCTACGACGAGGCCGCCCCAGCAATTGGCGCCGCCTATCTTTCGATAGGCGTCGGGCGGCCAGGTCTCATAGCCCTTTTCCCCCGGACGCGGGATCGTATGGAATACCCATTTCAGTTTCCCTGTCGGAATGTCGAAGGCCCGTACATCGCCCGGCGCAGCGTCCCCACCCTCGGAGACGCTGCTGCCGACAACGAGTATATTCTTATAGATCACGCCGGGCGTCGTGGCGGTGACCATTAAGTTATCGACCGGATGTCCAAGCCCCTCGCTCAATCCTTCATGCAAATCGACAATGCCGTTCCTGCCGAATCCACTTACCGGCTTCCCGGTGGCCGCATCGATCGCATAAAGATTCGCGCCGGCGCTGTAAAGGATCCGCTTATCCGATCCTTGTTCCCAATACAGCACTCCCCGGTTGGTGTTGAAGCGCATTCGCTCATATGGCGCCGAAAATTTCCACATCGGTTTTCCATTGGCTGCATTGACCGCAAAGAGACCCAGCGCGGGATTCGTGCCATAGAGCACGCCGTCCACGACGATCGGCTGACACTGTATCTCATGCCTCCGGTCATTGCTGTCCGCATCCTCCGCAGCGTCATAGGTCCAGGCAACCGCCAGCCGGCTAACGTTCTGGGGGGTGACCTGAGCCAACGGAGAATACCGGTTCCCCGCCTTGTTCCCGCCATAGGCCGGCCAATCGGCGCCCACGCTTCCATCATAGTGATGAGCCGCACGGCCACACCCCACCAGCATCACCAACCCCGCAACCACCGCCACGGCGCCAGCAACCGCTCCACCACCTCTGCGCTCCCGGTCCTCCGGCGGCTTCCGGTGCCAATACGAAGCAAGCAACGATCCCGTCGTATTCATCAGGGGGCCAAAGATCGCCGGCGCCAGACCGACTGTTGCAATCTTGCCCAATCCCTTGGCAAGCCCCGAGGCCAAACCCGCGTTCTGCATCCCGACCTCGATAGCCATCGTCCGGCAATCCCTTTCGCTCAACCGGAAAAGCCTGCCCGACCAATACCCCAGGCAATAACCCAGCAGGTTATGCGTCAGCACGATCAGGATCAGCAAAGGACCGATCGTCAGCAGGCTGCTGCGCCCGGCCGCCGTAATGATCGTAATGATCACCGCGATGGCGGCCATCGACACCTTCGGCATCGCCTTATCCAGCCATTTGGCCTTGCCGTGCAGGAAATGATTAAAGACAAGTCCGGCGCCGATCGGGATGATCACCATCTTCATAATGTCCCAGGTCATCGCCGCGACATCGACATGGATCATCTGACCCGCCAGCAGCCTCATCAACCGCGGCGTCAGCAGCGGCGACAATAAGGTCGAGATCGCCGTCAGCGTCACCGAAAGCGCCAGGTTGGCTTGCGCCAGGTAGGAGATGACATTGGAAGCAAGCCCGTTTGGCGAGCAGCCGACAAGGATGATCCCCGCGGCGACCTCGGGAGGTAGCCCGCTGATGCTCGCCAGCGTATAGCCCAACAGCGGCATGATGATATAATGACTGCAAACGCCGATGATCACACCCTTGGGTTGTTTGATGACCCCGGCAAAATCATGAACGCTCATCGAAGTCCCCATCCCGAACATGATGATCTGCAACAGTGGAGTGATCAGCCCCGCCAGCTTGTAGCCGCCGATCTCGGTGAAATACTTCGGAAAACAAAGCGAGATGATCACCGCGACGATGATCACGAACGTGTACGTAAAATCTTTTCTCTTCATATTGGCAATTAACTAAAGATCCTGTCGTGACTGCGCAGATCGTTCCATTCGGGCGTCGGCGCAAAATAGCTTTTATCCTTGGCAGTAAGATGCTTTTTTACTTCCTCATCGTTCAATTCAATGCCCAGCCCGGGCGCGGTCAGCGGGACATTGGCAAAGCCCTTCGTGATCAGGGCGCGGCCGTCCGTCGTCTTAACAAGGTTCTCCCACCAGGGAACATCGATGGAATGGTGCTCCAGCGCCAGGAAATTCTGCGTGGCGGCGGCGCAATGCACGTTGGCCATAAAGCTCACCGGCGTACCGGCCTGGTGCATCGCCATCGCGATCCCATGCTCCTCGGCATAATCCCCGATATGCTTGGTCTCGAGCAATCCCCCGCTGCTGACCAGGTCGGGATGGATGATATCGACGGCATGATTGTCGATCAGCGGCTTGAAATTCTTCAGCAGGTAGATATCCTCTCCCGTCAGCGTCGGCGTCTCGAGCGCGTCGGTGATGGTCTTCCATTGATCGGTGCGCTCCCAGGAGACGATATCCTCCATCCAGGCCAGCCTGTATTTCTCCAGCGCCCTGCCCAGCCGGATGCCGTTGTTGAGATCGAAGTGACCATAATGATCCGTCGACAGGGGGATACTATACCCGACCATGCTTCTAACGTTGTCCACTATTTTCGCCATTTCCTCGAATCCTTTATCCGTGATCTGGATCTGGGTAAAAGGATGCTCGGCATTCGCATACGACATATAATCTCCCTGCCATTGATTGAGGGTCGGCCCCCAGAAATCGGCATTGACCAGCGCGCCGGGGATATCCTTGATCTCCCCGATGCCAAGGTCCATCTTCAGCCAGGTATAACCCTGTTCCTCGAGCCGGTAGCGGATCAGCTTCCGTTGCTCTTCAGGCGATTTGGCCTCGGGCGTATCCGCATACAGGCGGATCTTGTCCCGGTAGCGGCCACCCAGCAGCTGCCAGGCCGGAACGTTATAGGCCTTGCCGCAGAGGTCCCATAAGGCCATCTCAACGCCACAGACTCCGCCCGCCTGCCGGCTGGGCCCGCCGAATTGCCGGATCATCTTGAAGATCATCTCCACGTTACAGGGATTCTGCCCGAGGATACGGCTCTTCAGCATCAACGCATAGCGCTCGTCCGCCCCGTCCCGTACCTCCCCAAGACCATAGATACCCTGGTTGGTATCGATCCGGAGGATGGCCGTGCGGCCGACATTCTGTACGACGGCATAGCGCATATCGGTGATCTTTAGATCGGAGGGCGCCGAGGCGCGCCGGACGTTCCGCGTGGTATGCGCCAGGCGGTCCTCAAAGGAAAAACGATCCAGCCCGCTGAACGCAAGCCCACCCAGGGCGGCGTTCTTCAGGAAGCTTCTTTTATCCATGTCTTTAGTAGTTACGTTCCTTTAGATAGTCATCAAGCTCTTTCTTCGTCATCGGCAGCTTGCCCGGGTAATGGTTCAGCCAGTCCAGGAAATCCTTTTTGATGTCTTCCGTCCACTCGCTGTCGATCTGCCCGGTGAGATATTTCTTTTCCCGAAGACGCTGATGACCAAACTCATCCCGAAGCTGGGTCACCTCCGACGTGATCACCACCTCCTGGCATAAAAAGGCCGGAACGAAAATGACCCCGAACTTGTTGGCCAGCACGACATCGCCCGGTAATACCGTCGCCCTGCCGACCCGGATCGGCTGATTGATGCTGCTAAGCATCATCTGCTGGATATAGGAGGGATCGGATCCCTTGACCCAACCGTTAAAACCCTTGATCTCGCTCAACCCGGCCATGTCCCGCACGCTGCCATAAAAGATCACCCCACGATGCGAATGCGCATAAATGGAGTTGCCCAGGTTATCCCCGATCAGCGTCCCATCCGCCATCTTCTCATAGCTATCGGCAACATACACATCGCCGTCCACCAGGATATCTATCGGCCAGCTGTTGGTCCCCCCATGCTGCCCCCGCCCCTCGGCCTTCCCTTCCGCCTTGATCACATCGGCGAAATCGGGCCGCAACGGCATATACTGGGCCGTCACCACCCGCCCGGTCATCGCGCTGTCCGGGTTGATCACCTGCCAGTTTCCCTCGAATTGGTTCTGATATCCCCTGTTCCGCAAAACGCCCCAGACATCTTCCAGCCCGAGGTTTTTCAGCCGCTGCAGCAGCTCATCGGAAACTTTCGGCCTGCCATCGGGAAACCGCTCGCCCTTCCACTGGGAAGTAAGCGCCTTGATGTACTCGGGTGTCGCCGCCACCGTTTGCGCCTCGATGCTAAAACTGCTAAAAAGAATAAGCGCGGAAAAGAGAAGCCTTTTGTTCATATGCTGTGCGATTGTTTACTGACCGCTTCCATCAGCCCCCGGATATAGCCGTTGGCATAAAGGGTGCCGATGGTGCTGTAGCCGGGGAAGGAATTACTGTCCTCGGCCATCGTAGGTACGTGATCCGGGCGTATCGGCCCCCGGAAGCCGGTCTCATAATAGGCCTTCATCGCCTCATACATGTCGATCTGCCCCTCATCATGAAAGGTCTCTTCAAATTTATATTTTCCTCCGCGAACATTGCGAAAATGTACAAAATGAATCACTTTCCGCTTCCCGAATTCCCGGACAAGACTGGGAATATCGGCTCCCATCAGCGAAAAATTGCCCTGGCACATCGTGATCCCGTTGCTGGGACTGGGATAGAGATCCAGCATCCGCTTGAAATTATCCACCGTCGTCATGATCCGGGAAATCCCTCTTATCTCATCCACCTGCGGATCGTCCGGGTGCATCGCCAGCTTGATCCCCGCCTTCTCGGCCTCGGGGACCACCGCCTTCAGAAAATATTCGAGGGTCTTCCATAATTGTTCTTTAGGAACCACCCCATATTGTGTCGGCGGCAGGTCCTTTGCAGCGTCATTGTCAAAGGCCGTGACCAACGCCCCACCCCTGCCCTTTTTCACGTTGTCGGTCCGGTACCACCCGATCACCGGCATCCAGTTGTAACAGATGGTGTCGATGCCCACCTTCGATAGGTTGCGCATAAACGTTATAAAGTTGGCGATCTCTTCGTCCCGGCCTTCCAATCCCAGCTTCGTCTTCTCTCCCAACGCCGGCGGTCCCTCGACGACGGTCATCTTCAGTCCCTGGTTGTCCCAGGCATTCTTCACCGCCTGCACGGCGGCCAGCTCCCAGGGCTTCACCTCGTTCAATCCCACCATGCGGGGATTGATACCCCCCACCGCACCCAGCACGTCCATCTGGCGGCATAAGGCGATCTTATGCTGATTGAACCCGTCGAAATAGGCCTCCGACATTTGCATACCCGCATCACGTATGACGGGTGCCATCCTTCCGGGAACGTTTGCGTGCTCCCCGGAAACGCTCGCGTTTCCCCCGGGAACCGCCAACGCAGACACTGCCAACGCGGAATTACGAATGAACTCTCTCCGGTTTGCTTTCATGTGCGAAATTTTTTTAAAGATAGCTGCAAAAAAATTGCAAACCATTCTCACCAAGAAATGGATAAAATAGTATTACGCCGATTGCAAATAACTTTCGAATTTTAATCCGTCAACTTAACAATTAAACTCAGCTTGCTTATGCCAAAACACTCCTGCCATTCGGGTACGGGGAATATTTTGCTTCGACTGCTACTTCCTCTTCTTTCAGCTTCCCTGCTGATCTTTCTCACCCACAACACCGTTCTCGGCCAGGCAAGGCCCGTCACCGGCAAGGTGATCGCCAATGAGAACGGAAGCGATCTCGCCGGAGCGACCGTAAAGGTAAAGGGATCGCCGACAACAGTGGTGACCGCCGCAGATGGGACCTTCACGATCAATGCCGGCCCACATGACGTATTGTCTATCAGCTCAGTAGGCTACTCGAGCATCGATATCCCGGTGGACAACCGGACCACGATAACGATCAGTCTCATCCCCGATCCGCGCTCGTTACAAGGGGTGGTAGTGATCGGTTATGGGATCGCCAAACGCAAAGACCTGACAGGCTCCGTCAGCAGCGTGAATGCCGAACAGATCGGCAAAGTGCCCATCACCTCACCCGAACAGGCCCTGCAAGGCCGCGCGGCCGGCGTACAGGTCATCAACAACGATGCTTCGCCCGGCGGCAATACCAGCGTGCTGATCCGCGGCGTCGGCAGTCTCGCCAGCGGCGGAAACAAGCCGCTGTATGTCATCGACGGCTATCCCACCACCGACGGGATCAACAACATCAATCCCAATGACATCGCAACGATCGACGTATTGAAGGATGCTTCCGCCACGGCCGTGTACGGTATCCGTGCGGCAAACGGGGTCGTGATCGTCACTACCAAAAAAGGATTGAAAGGCAAAACACAGGTGTCCTTCGATATGTACGAGACCGTCCAGTCCAAACCAAAGGAATACAAGCTGCTGAATGCCCGGCAATGGGCCACGCTGTCCAACGAGGTGGAAGCCGCCGACTCGACCCATACCTATCATGGATTGGCAATCTGGCATACACCCGATCAGCTGCACAGCGTGGATTGGCAGAATGCGCTCTACCAGACGGGACTGACCCAAAATTACAGCGTCGCCATCCGGGGCGGTAACGAAAAGGCCCAGTCCGCGTTGTC
>Ga0157372_10006098_pt1 | contig 12806 bp, 7 predicted proteins | sample C55metaG_FD_115307 | JGI IMG/M metagenome (GOLD analysis project Ga0157372, IMG submission 115307) | Corn rhizosphere microbial communities from Kellogg Biological Station, Michigan, USA - C5-5 metaG | ecosystem: Host-associated > Plants > Roots > Rhizosphere > Soil | place: USA: Michigan... | reverse complement strand
GGGAAGGCTCACCCTGCGCACCGGCTTGCCGAAATAAACCAGGCTTGCCGCACCCACGCCTTCGACGTTGCCGCCATATGGCGCGTCGTTCAGATATGCCTCAAGAATTTGCCGCTTCGAATAGAAAAGTTCGAGCTGGATGGCCCGCGCTACTTGCTTCACCTTGCCGAGCGGTGTGCGCGTGTTGAGCGGCCAGAGCAGGCGCGTGAGCTGCATAGTAATCGTAGAACCACCCTGGCGGTTGGCATGCCGCACATACGTGGCCCATGCGCCGCGCACGAGCGCATAAGGGCTGAACCCCGGATGCCACCAAAACCATCGGTCCTCGTGCAACAGCGCTGCCTGCACGAGTTGCGGGGAGATATCATCGAGCGGCACCCAGAAGCGGTACCGGTCATCGCTTGCGAGGACGATGCGCAGCAAATGTCCTCTGTCGTCGTACACGGCCACCGATGACGGCTTCCAAGTTTGGAGCGGTGGATGCGGCCAAAGACGGACCCCCACAAGAATCGCGAAGAGCAGTAACAGGCTCACGAGCCAATTCTGCGCGCGCTTCAGCACGGTTCCCCCGATTCGAAGAACGCGATGCAGCGCAAACGAGGTGCGTATCACGCCGACAAATCCTAATGCGCGCGCACCACTGTCAGCACCTGGCCACCCGGCGCGCGAGCCTGGATGCGGCGGTCGTACATCGATTCCGCATACGCGGGCGGCACGATGAATTTGCCCGATGCACTCGCCTTGATGCGATAGACGAATTCCTTCACGTCCGGCGTGGCTGCGCCGTAGATCAAGACTCGGTCCTCGCGGATGTCCGTGTACGCTGGATCCCAGCTGGAGCCCGGTTGGCGCAGAGATCCGGGTTGCTGCAACACCGGATCGAAACCGCCCGGCAGCAGATCGACAATCGCCACATTGCCGACGCCCTTGTCGCCGGTCGCGCGGATTTTCACATGCACGTCGATTTCCTGGCCCGGTGTGATAGTGGCGAGCGCATTGTTCTTTACGTCGGTGTAATCGCGCACGATCTCAAGGCCATTCTTGATTGTTGTTGCCGGTGTATCGCGATCGTAGCCCGCCTGGTCCAACACCGCCCAGGCCGTTTGATCGCCGGCATCGGTAAATCGCAACCCCGTGGCCGCAGGGCTCCAGGTTCCCGCCTGCAACAGATTATTCTGCGGGCTCGAAATCATTTTCGGAGTGGCCCCGTTGCGAATTTCCTCGATGCGCAATTTGTCGAGCACAGTCGCGCTACTGCGAGCGTAGCCGTCGAGCGCCAGCAATGTCATGGCTGCCGACAGCGTATTGAATTCGTTGCGCTCCAGTGGGCGTGCGATGTTTTCCAGCACATGCGGCGACAGCGTCTTTGCCCGCGCCGGGAAGTGTTTCGCCAGTAGATAGAGAACCGTCGTGTCGCGGATGAGCGGATCGTCGTAATAAGTGAACCAGTAGGACTCTTTGCCGAGATTGTCCTCAAGCTTGCGCTGCAGGGGATCGATCATCTGCCCGGCCTGCCGATCCTGTTTCAGCAGCTGATAGGAGGCCGCCAGCCAGGCAGCGGCGAGGTCGTTTCGCCAGGCTTTGGGGTAAGCATCCTGCAACCGCTTCTGCACGGTGGCGAGCTGGTTGGTGGTGATGCTGCCCTGACGCGTGAGGAGATATACAGCGTAGGCGCGCTGCCGGACCTGATCCAGCGAATCCAGCGATTCATCGGCCGCCAGCTGCTGGAGATAACGATTCCCGTCTTCGATCATGTTGTTCGGAACGGTTGCGCCGCGATCGCGCGCTTCCAGCAGGAAATGCATCGCATAGGCCGAAATGAACGGATCGGAATCCGGTGTGGCACTCCACACGCCGAACCCGCCGCGCGCATTCTGCCGCGTACGCAGTGCATCGATCTGGGCAAGGAGCGCATCGGGTCCTCCCGATTTGCCGCTTTTCAGTCCAGGTTCGAGCGCGCGCGCAAACGCAGGAACGGAGCTCCATTTCTCGGCGATAAGCCGCGGCATCGAGGCGCTGATGATCTGCTCGCTGCAGTAATTGTCGTAATTGACGAGCCAGCTGCTCAGCCCTTGCGTCAGCACGAGCGGCGCAGTGGAGAAGGCGGCGTCACGTCGGCTGTACGGTTCGTACAAATGCCGCAGGTTGGAAATCGCTTTCATGCCGCCGGCGGGCACCTGCGCGATATCGATTTGCGTACGATAGGCCGATGCCGGCCGGACGGAGATGTCGATCCGTTGCGACGCCGATTTGCCGGCATAACCCGCGGTGAATGAGAGCGTACCGGAACCGAGCGTCTGTGTCGCGCGCACACGAAAAGTGGCAACGCCCTCGTGCGCCGGCGCCAGCGCGATCTTCTGTGTGGCGCTCCCGATAACCTGCAACTGTGGGCCGATCTTCAGTTGCACCGTGACCGGAACCGGCTGGTTGGGTGCGTTGCTGATGTTGTTCGAGACCCCGACGCCGACGTCAGCTTCGTCCCCCGGTGCAAGCGTAGTCGGCGCATCCGGCGAAAGCACGAAATCGCCTCGCACCGTGGTGGCGCCCTCCGCGATACCGATCAGCTGAGGCGACACCGCCACCGCCATCACATGCAGCTTGCCGTGGAAATAGTCGGGCACGGCGTACTGGAAGTCGCGCTTGCCATCGACGTCGACGATGCCGGACCAGTACACCACCGGCTTGTCGCGATGGCGTTTGAACGGATTGAGCTGGCGGCCGGCTGCATCGCCATTGTCGCCGCCGGGCGCGGCAAGTGCCATCAGCTTTTTGAAATCCGGCAGAATGAGATCGAGGATTTGTCCCGTCTGCACCTGCAGCATCCGCTTGCGGAAGAAATACTGCAGCGGATCGCCCAATTTGTAGCGCGCCACCTGCAGGATGCCTTCGTCTACCGCAAATAGCACCGCCTTTGCCGGACGGCCGGAAGTAAGTCGGAACGTGGCCGTCTCGCCCGGTTTCACAAGTTCGGGCGCGTCGATGTGCAGCGGATCACGCCTTGCATCCACGTTGACCGAGAACGGCACAACGCCGTAACTCAGCGGGCTCATGAAGATTTCATCCGATGACGGATCGCGGATGTATTGCACGTTCACATAGCCGCTGCCTTCGAGACCGGCCGGCACGGTGATGTGCTGCACGGAGTTGGTCGTGGTGGCCGTGAACCACGCGTGCGCATACACCTTGTCGCGCTCGATGGTGATGAGGCCGCTGCCCGCATAGGGCGCCCGCAGCGAAATTTCGATCGGCTCGCCCGGCGCATAGTCCTGCTTGTTGAGCTTGATGTTCAGCTCGGCGTTGCGTTCCAGCGAGCGCGACAGATTGGCCTCGCCGGTCACCGAATACTCGATGCGGTTCACGGCCTGCTCGCCCGACTTGATGACGAGCGCGTAGTCACCGGGCTTTTGCGTCGGCAGTGTATAGTCCATGCCGCCCGCCGGAATCGTCAGCGGCATGATGCTTATTGGCACTTCCTTGAGCCTGGACTCGTATTTGTAAACCCCGGACTCTTGTTTCGTGAGCACGGACACATAGCGGCGCTCGATCATCTGCGCCTGAAGATTGGAAACCGGAATCGAATTCGTCCGCGAATCGATGGCAATAAAATGCACCGAACGCGTGCCGCCACGCTTGATGTAGGAGAGATCGTCCGTTGATTTGTAACCCACGAGCCAGGCGTTGCGGGAGACCAGCGTTTCGGCATTAGCGGCCACATTACGCCCGCCTTCCGCCTCATACACTTTCGCGAGGAAAACCAACCGATAGGTTGCGTCCGCGTATTTCTTCAGGTCGAGATCGAATTCGGCATGGCCTTTGTCGTTGGTCCGACCATCCTGAAGTTTGGTTGTGTAGCCCTCCTTCGCGTGCCGCGCGTCATAAAATTGGTAATCCGGCCAGTTGCGGAATGTAGGAAAGCTGGGGTTGAGCGTCAGATTGGCTTCCACACGGCGGTTTGCAGCCGGCGTGCCGAAAAGATTGCGTGCATCCACGAGACCCTTCAGCGCGTCCGGCTTCACCCATCCCTCGGCGCTATGCGCGGACAAACTCGCGTCCACTTTCATGCTGTCTGGCAGAAATTCCTTGACGGAAACCGTAGTCGAGCCGATCGAACGTTCTTCCGTGTCTTTGCCGACGATGTAGAGATTGACTGTCCAGGTGCCGGTGGGCGCGGCTTCCGCAGGCGTATAGTCGATCGCAGTGAACCCGGAGGCATCGGCGGATACTGGCAATTTCTTCACCGTCAGCCCGCGCGGATCGACGATTTCCGCCTGCAGCGGTACCCCGGTCGGACTTTGCGCCCAATTCGCAGTGCGCACGATAATGCCGATGTGAATCAGGTCGCCGGGACGATAGATCCCACGGTCGGAGAACAGATACCCCGACAGCTCGCCTTCTGTTTCTGGATTGACTTCGCCGCCGGTATCGAAGCGGGAGTAATCGAGCCGCCGGTCACGGCCATCTACCGGCAGGAAGGAGAGATCGTCACCCTTACGCACCGTGTACATGGTTGGGCGCTTTTCGTGCTCCAATCCCTTGAGGGTGGGGAAGTGCACGGCGCCATCCGTACCGGTGGTATCACTGTATAGCGTCTCTCCGTTTATCGCGATCACAGAAACCAATGCGCCGCCGACGGGTTGCCCGGTGCGGATCGATTGCACGAAGACATCGCGGCTGCCGTCCAGCGCGCGCTTGGCAATCATGCCGAGATCGGTGATCACGATCAAGCGCGTGTCGCTCGGTTCGTCGCTGTTACCAGACTGCTCCTCGCCGGACTCATCTTCGCTGTCCGTTTCCGCCGGCTTCTTCGCGTTTGGATTATAGGCGGACAGATGCAGTAGAAAGACGCCGCGCTTGCCCTCTTTCAGGTATTGGCCAAGGTCGACGCCCTCGTAATGTGCTTCGCCCGGTGCCACCGGTGGGAATGCCCGCGCGTCCCGGAATCGCTCGACAATGTGATCTTCGCTGAAGCCGGAGAATTCCGGATGACTAAAACTTCCATCATTGAAACTCACCAGATGCTGTAGTTGCTCCGGCAACACGCGCCCGATCTCCAACTGCATACCCGGCAGGTTGCGCGCCACCACGGAAATGCGTCGATCACCGCTCATCGAGAGCAACGAACCGTCGGCCATGAAGCGTAGGAGTTTTGGATAGTCCGGTACCGTGAAGACGCGCGTGTCCGCTTTGCCGAGAATGTAGCCGCCGAAGGACTTCAGCCCCGGCATGACGCGCACATAAATTCGCTGCCCGGGCTCCGCGTGATATTTGAAGCTTTGTAGCTGCGCGTATTCCTGCTCGGTCGGCACAGGTACGAGCTTTACCGGCTGCGAATGACGCAGCACATCCTCGCTCACCTCGCCAGCAGTCCACTCGTATGGCGGTTCGCCATCGGGCTGCTTGTTTCCCGGCTTGCGCTTCGGCAGCACCCAAGCTTTTGCGGATGCGGCCAAGTCGGCGCTGCGCACCGCATCGGTAAGATTGGCGACCAGCACCTGCTCCGGCTCGTACTTGTCGTTGTCGACCAGCGTCGGCTTCACGTCGGTCAGCTTCAGGCTGTAGAGGCCCGGCACGCGCACGGAGATGTGCGCCGGCGCGGACGTGCCGTCGCCGCCACGCACGCTACGCACGCCGGCGGCAACCGTGAGCATTACGGTGTCATCGTCACGCGGCAGCTCCAGCGGCTGGGAGTGCACCCACGCCTGCAATTTGGCCGAATCGTACGCCACCGTGAATTTCAGCGGTGTCGCGTATTTTCCATCGCGGCCGCGCAGCGCAAGCGAAAGCCGTTTCTCCAATTGCGCCGGATCGATTGGATAATTGAAGCTGAGCGGCATGATGGTCTTTTTCGCCGTCGGCCGCTGAGGGTCCTGATAGAACTCGCCCTTGCCTCCCTTAGTGGAGAAAGCGGGCACTGCAAAAGTGAGATGATCGCCCGCCATCAGTACGTGCGGCGCGAACGCCTGCTTCACATCGAATTGCACCGAGACCGCCGCACCCACCGGCCAGTCGGTCGCCGGCATGAATCGCAAGGTGCGGTCGTCGACCCAAGTCCAAGTGCCCTTCAGCATCGGGTCCATAGAAATGCCGCGTGTGACCGGCTTGCCGACCTGCTCAATCGGCGCGGAGGAAGCAGAGAATTTTACTTCGACCGGATGAACAACAACCGTGGGTGTGCCGTCCGGTTTTTCGTAATCCGTGACGGCGGGACCATGCGCGACGAAGGTAATGCGGGGCGGCTCCGGAGGATGTGGCCGATGCAAGTACCACTGCCATCCGGCCAAGCCCGCGATGGCGAGAGCAATGACGGCCACCGCACCGCCGCCGTACTCCTTCGGATGCCGGAGCAGCTCCGCTCCCGTCCTTCCGATCCATGGCGGCTGTGACCACGACAACGATCCGAACACCGGCCGCAGAGTAGCGCTTAAAACCGCGAAGAACCGGCCCGCTCTCCGCGCAATGCGCGCCGGCAGCGTTCTGAAAAATCCAAGCAGATCCAAAGGCCCCCCTTCGAACGGAGTTTGTGCCCGTTCTACCGCTCCGCACGCCCCACAGCGGCACCCGACTGATCACATTGATGCGCAATCGGGCTGTCTCGTCCAGAGGCTCGACACGATTCCGCTTGTGATTAAGGCATGGAAGCGCTGATCGGCGGGTGGGACTCTCTCGTGTTGTTGCGAGGCGACGGGGATGGGTAGAAATGGCGCGCCGACCTCATCGCGGAACGGTTCGTTCTGCCGCGGAGTTTCCTTGGACATAAAGGACACCGTCCACTTCGCCGAGGTTCCCTCGTGCTGATACGTACTTCCGTCCAGCACCGGGGAGGGCTGCATCGTTGCCGCCTGCCTGTTTCCGCCATGCTCACACTTGCCACCTTAGCCGCCGCGCAGGCGCATGCCTCGTGTCACACATGTACGGGCCCGAGCCGAATGCGCGGCCAGGCTGTCATCACACGAGCGGCATGCGGATCGTGCCACGAAATACCGGGGATCCTTGAGATCAGGGGAGAGGCAGGGCCTCCGCTCACTCATTTTTCGAACCGCACTGTGATTGCCGGGATGCTGCCGAATTCGCCGGACAATCTCGCCTACTGGCTCAGGTTTCCGCAGAGCGTTGTGCCCGGAAATGGCATGCCGAACACCGGCCTCACAGAAGGCGAAGCGCGTGACGCTGCGGCATATCTCGAATCGCTCAAGTGACGGCGAGCGCCTGATGCTGCGGCAGTGGAAAGGTTTATTTGCTGGTTTGCTGCTGGGTTGGGCTTCTGGTCTTGCGGCTTTGGGGACTGGCGGGGCCATCGTAATCCTATTCGGTTTGTATGACGTGAGCGCCACGGCGCCGCACGTGCCGTGGATTGGTTGGCTGGTGCACCGGACGATGATCCGGTCCGTGAAACTTCGCGCCACAGAAATGGCGCCGCGGAGTTTTACGCAGGCGCAGCTGACTCGCGGGATTCGCCTCTACGAATCGCATTGTGCGGTTTGCCATGGCGGCCCCGGCATTTCGCGGGCGCGCTGGGTCGATGGGCTCACGCCGACGCCGCCCTATCTACTCGACGCGGCACGGCGATGGTCGCCGTCGCAGCTGCATTTCATCATTGCAAATGGCGTGAAGATGACCGCGATGCCAGCGTGGAAACTGACATTGTCAGATCAGGAAATCTGGAGCCTTGTTGCTTTCGTGCAGGGGCTGCGCGGCATGTCGCAACGTTCCTATCTACGCATGCGCGCCAACCTCCGCGTCTCGCCGGCAGGCAATCGAACGGTTCGATAAAGCTCGGAACTGAGGTATGCCCTTGCATAACAGGCACAATCACCCCTGGTTCGGCGCGCCCCCCTTCGGAAGCGTACCTCCCAGCCGGATCAACGAAGTTCCGGCGCGGGCGACGCTTCGCTATCACACAAAAATCGCAATTGATCGGGCTGGTTCGGAACCGGAAGCAAATTCTGGCGTTTTTCACATGCCGCTCTATGTAACCCGAGTGGCTGGAGGTGGGGTGATGGTGTCGGAAGAGGCGGTTCGCCAACGAAGCTATGAGATCTGGCTCCGGGAGGGCCGGCCGGAAGGAAAGTCGCTTGATCATTGGCTGCGTGCCAAGGCAGAACTCCAGACGGAGCAGTTGGCTCGGCCCAAATTCCGGGCGTTCGAGTACTACATGAAACTGTACCGCTTCGAAGAATGGCAACGCGCGGTTCAGCCAAAGCCAAGGATTTCTGCGCCGCCCCAGGTCCGAATGGCAACGCGCATACCGCACAAGGATAGGCCAGCCGCTGCGGCTTAACTGCTATCGTTGCCAAGCGACCAAAGGTAATTCGGCGGGGATCTGAACGCCTTCGCGATGTGGTACGACGCGCACGGTGTAGTCGTCCGCCGGCCTGAGCGCGGGTACTTCGCCAGCATATATGTAACCGTTCAGAGCGCCGGGAATTGCCTGTTCCTGGTGCAGAACCACTGCTTCCGCCGGTTTGTCGCCATTCACATTGGCAAACAATTGCACTTGTATCGATGACGGCGCGATTTCGCCCAAAAATACCGGGACCGAAACACGCCAGTGGTCTTGTGTTCTTGAGACCGTCGGCTTCTCGATGTGCAGGTCGGACCAGCGACGCGAGAGTGCTTCTGCCCAGTGCCTTGCGGCGCGGGCTACCGCACACTCGTTTGTTCCGCGTTCACGGTAAAGGATCGCCAGCGGCAGGTAGGCCTTTTCCACATAGTCGCGGAACATGCGGGTGCTGGCGAAGACGGGCGTGAGCAGGGACAAGCTGCGACGGACGCGGGCGAGCCACCGTCGCGGCAGCCCTTCCGCATCGCGATCATAGAATTCGGGCACAATTCGAGTTTCCAGCAGGGAATAAAGACTGTGCGCATCCTTGGCATCAATCTTGGCGGCGTCACCGCCTTTGTCGTCGCCGATCGCCCAGCCAACTTCGGGACGAAAGGCTTCGTCCCACCAACCGTCGAGTATGGAACAGTTGATGCCGCCGTTCACCAGCACCTTCATCCCGCTGGTCCCGCAGGCTTCCCAGGGGCGGCGCGGTGTGTTGATCCAAAGGTCGACGCCTTGCACGAGTTCCTGCGCCACCGCGATGTCGTAATCCTCCAGAAACACGACGTGGCGGCGATAGCGCGGGTTTCGGGCCAATTCGACCCAGGCGCGGATCATCGCCTTGCCCTCGCTGTCCGCTGGATGGGCTTTGCCGGCGACCACGATCTGGACCGGCCGCTGCGCATTCATCAGCAGTTGATCAAGACGTAGAGGATCGCAAAGCAGCAGGTTGGGCCGCTTGTACTCCGTGAAGCGACGCGCGAAGCCGATGGTCAGAATATTGGGATCGAGCACAGTGTCGGCTTCGCGCACCTTGCCTTGCTCGGCGCCGCGTTCACGCAACTGTCGCGAAAGGTGATCGCGCACGCGCGCCACCAGCCGCTGCCGGCCTTCGCCGCGCATGTCCCAGAGCTTTTCATCTGAAATGGAAGCCATGCGCTCGGGAAGAATGTCCGGCATCTCGCGCCAGCGATCCTTACCGCAGGCTTCGCTCCACAGCCGATCGGCCTGCGGCGAATCCCAGGTAGGAATATGCACGCCGTTCGTCACATGGCCCACCGGCACTTCGCAATTCGGCCAACGCTGAAAAAGCGGTTGAAAAATCCGGCGGCTGAATTCGCCGTGGAGACGGCTCACACCCAAGGTCATGGCTGACCCACGCTGTGCCAAATACGCCATATTGAATGGTTCTTCGGCATCCAGCGGTTCGATCCGCCCCAACCCGATGAGTTCCTCCGTCGTGACGTTGGAGCGCTCGAGTTCACGCTCGCAATACGGCAGATATCGCGCGAGAAGACTCGATGGGAAGGAATCGAAGCCTGCCGCCACTGGCGTGTGTGTGGTAAATACGTTGCCGGCCCGTGTCGCCCAGAATGCATCCCAGAAATCGAAGCGGCAGTGCTCTGCGCGTTGCTTCGCCCGCTCGATAATGGCGAACGCCGCATGGCCTTCGTTGATGTGACAAATCTCTGTTTCCGGATGCAGCTTCTCCACGGCGCGCCAGCCGGCGATCCCCCACACAATCTCCTGCATCAGGCGTATTTCGCTGCCGCCGCCATAGAGCTTGGCGGTGATGCCGCGGTCCACCGGACTATTCAGCGGATCGTTGCTGTCGAGCAGATACAGGAGAACGCGTCCCACCGTCGCTTTCCAGACTCGGAGATGCACGGTGCGGCCGGGGAACTCCAGCGGAATGCGCAGCCAGCCGCCTTCGTCCAATATCACCGGTGCCAGCGGCAGACCGGCAGGTTCGTTGTAGGGATAGAGTTCCTGCTGCCAACCCTCCGCGTCGACAATCTGGCGGAAATAACCTTCCTGGTAGAGCAGCCCAATGCCAACCACAGGCGCAGCAAGATCGCTGGCCGTTTTCAGGTAATCACCCGCAAGGACGCCAAGGCCGCCGGCATAAAGCGGCAGGGCCGCGCCCAGTCCGAATTCCATGCTGAAGTAGGCAATGGTTTTTACGGTGTCAGCGCCGTGTGCTGAGGCAAACCATCCTGGCTGGTCAAGATAGCGCCGGCGTGCTGCCACGAACTCGCCAAGACGAGCGCGAAACCCATTATCGTTGGCGAGGTGCTGTAGGCGCTGCGGGTTTGCTCCCTGCAACACGCTCCAGGGATTCTTGGTTTGCCGCCAGAGTGGTGAATCCACTTCCGCCCACAACGCGTCGGCTTCGTGGCTCCACGTCCAGCGCAGATCGAGCGCGAGATCGCGCAATTCGGAAAGGCATTCGGGCAAGTTGGGAAGCGGAAGGGCGACCATATCAGAACGGCGTTATCATTCGTTTACCGGAGGCCCCGCACCACGCCGAGTCAGCATACTCGCGCGCCGCGCGTCAACCACGGACGGAAGGGCAAGAATGGCGCCGCTCTTCATGATGAATTGCGGTCGAGCAATTGTGCTGATGTCATCGGCAGGTGGGCCAGATACAGCAATGAGATCGGCGAGATGTCCTGCCTTGATACTGCCCAATTCATTTTCGCTGCCAAGAATTTTCGCATTGACTGCTGTGGCGGCGAGTAGCGCTTGTGCAGGGGACATTCCGAGCCGCGTCATCCAGACGAGTTCGCGCAGGTTTGTGCCATGTGCAAATACGCCGACATCGCTGCCGCAACCGATGGTGACGCCTTCTTCCAGCGCGTTGCGGAAACCGGATGCCGCCATCTCCATCGATTCCGTTGGATCGGATTCGCCGGGCACGTAGCCGCGGAAATATTCGCCGATCGCTTCCGGGGCCGTGAGCGTCGGCAGGTAGGCGACGTTGTTCTCACGCATCAGCGCGAAGGTTTCGCGAGAGCCGCCATAGCCATGCTCGATGGTCTGCACGCCCGCACGGGCGGCACGGCGCATGGCTTCGTCGGTCATGGCGTGCAGGGCGACGGGGCGGCCGAGATCGTGCGCGGCAGCCACCGCTGCATTCAGTTCTTCCTGCGACAATGTCGGGCGTGTTTCGCCCATCGGCCCAGTCCGGTAATCACCGTAAAGCTTGATCCAGTCCGCGCCATGCGCCGCTTCCAGCCGCACGGCGCGCACAACCTCATCGCTGCCGCTTGCTTCCAGCGCGCCTTGCGGAAAGCAACAATCGGTGCGGTAGTTGCGCCGCGCCGGACCATAAGAGCCCGTCGCCACGATCGCGCGGCCGGCTGCAAACAATCGCGGGCCGGCAACAATCCCCTCCTCGATCGCCCGCTTGAGCGACACATCTGCATAATCAGCGCCTTCGGTGCCGAGATCGCGCAACGTGGTAAAGCCCGCCATCAGGGTGGCTTCCGCGTGTCGCACGGCGCGAGCGGTGCGATAGGCTTCCGTCTCCTTCAGCACCTGATCGTCCCACGATGTTTCGTTGTAGGGATGCAGGAACAGGTGCGAATGCAAATCCATCAAGCCCGGCATCAGCGTACAGCCGGAAAGTTCGATCACCGCACAATCGCTGACATCGCCGATCGATTGCCGCGTGCCAATGGCAGCGATGCGGGCGCCTTCCACCAGCACACACCAGCCGCGATCTGTCTCGCCGTTTGTCCAGATCTGATCGGGGATGAGGAGAGTGCGCTTGCTGCTCATATCTCCCCAGCCCAAATCATCAGGCCGCCTCGTAACCCATCACGGCTTTCACTTCCAAAAATTCGTGGAAGCCGAACGCGCCCCATTCGCGCCCGGTGCCGGACTGCTTGTAGCCGCCGAACGGCGCGTCGATATCGGTGCTCGCGCCGTTCAGGTGCACCATGCCGGTGCGCAGTTGCGCCGCCACATCGCGCGCATGATCGATCGAACCGGATTGCACATAGCCGGACAAACCGTATGGCGTGTCGTTCGCCTGCTCGATCGCCTCGCTTTCCGAATCGTAAGGCAGGATCGACAGCACCGGCCCGAAAATCTCCTCCCGCGCAATCGTCATGTCGTTCTTCACATCGGCGAAAATCGTCGGCCGCACATAATAACCGCGGTTCAAACCTTCCGGCCGCCCCACGCCGCCCGTCACCAGCGTGGCGCCTTCATCGATCCCCGCCTGGATGAGCCGCTGGATCTTGTTGAACTGCGTCTCGCTCACCACCGGCCCCAGCTTGGTGCCTTCGGCGAACGGGTCACCCACTTTCGCCTTCTCGGCCGTCGCCCTGGCGATCGCGACCACATCATCCTGCTTGCCGCGCGGCACGAACATGCGACTGGGCGCATTGCAGGACTGCCCTGAATTCGAAAACATGTTCATCACCCCTTGCGGGATCGCCTTCGAAAGATCGGCGTCTTCCAGCACGATGTTGGC
>Ga0157372_10006097_pt1 | contig 12807 bp, 15 predicted proteins | sample C55metaG_FD_115307 | JGI IMG/M metagenome (GOLD analysis project Ga0157372, IMG submission 115307) | Corn rhizosphere microbial communities from Kellogg Biological Station, Michigan, USA - C5-5 metaG | ecosystem: Host-associated > Plants > Roots > Rhizosphere > Soil | place: USA: Michigan... | reverse complement strand
CTAAAATGGCCAAAGAAATGAGACAAATAATACGTGAACGTCATATACAAGAAAGTTTTGAATATTTAGATCGAGATGGAAATGGAATTATTGATGCTATGGAATTGGAAATTATTTTAAAAGAAATGACACCCCGACATCCTTCTATGAAAATTGAAGATTACGAAGTATTAATGAAACAGAATGTGGAAATTCTCATGAAATTTGGAGATGCAGATCATGATGGAAAGATTGGGTTATCTGAATTCGGTGAGATATACTCTCTCTTTTATTTAATTATTTTCTAATTTGTTTTTGTCATGCTAACTTTAATTATTAATTCTCTTTCCAGAGAAAATATGTGATAATGTTTCTGAAGTGGCCAAACATAAAGTTCTTCATCATTGGGCAAAAGTTGCTGGACTTAAAAATTTATAATTGAACTGAACTGAATTGAAATTTTATGTTCCAGAACTGAATGGAAATACATTATTAATATCAATAAAAGAAGATAGGAAAAAAACAAACTGGATATTAACATACAATATCACTAGAAAAAACATCATAATAGAATTTGATCGTACAGTATATGTATTTCTTTATGACATGATATAAAGCTTTTCGGATCTAATAATATCCAGCACATCTTTATCCACCATTCCTCTCAATGCATCATCATTGACACCACCTTGTTGGAGTAATTCTCTCACTTTTGTGCTAGATAATGATCCAATTTCATTTGTCCAGATATTTGGCAACACATGAATCTTGTCTCTATATATATGAAAATTTGGTCTTGATTGAATTGTTGTCATGAATTCTTCTAATAATAATGATGATGATGATGAAGGGGAAGTTGATGTCGTGATGGAAGTATTTGTGTTTTCTCTTGATGCTACAATAATAGAAGCATTACTGAAAAAATCTTCAAGTACTCGATTCATTTCTGTATCATTTCCATAATATTTAACATCGAAAAATCGAATAATAGTATCGTAACCCATAATAAAATACAAATCTAATGAATTCTCCAAGCCATGTTGGTCATTGTCATCACTTATAGTACCATGACCATGATTATGATCTTGACCATATTGATGATAATAGTTTAGTAAAACATTTTTTTTGTCCACAAAAAGACTAGCTGTTGTTATACCTAAGGCTGGATAAATATCTTTTTTTCTAAATGACATGTGAGACGCCATTAGTAATCGTTGAAATACAGACGCATCTGTGGACTTGGCTATTTTATCTATATTTTTGATGGAATACAATAATAACAGAGAAGGAGAAACATATTGATGAGGAGACTGGGAATGTAATAATTGAGAAATAAACTCCATGGATTTTTCAGCTAATAAAGCATGAGCTTTTGTGGGTGGGTTAAAAGAAGAGTCCAAGATAATAAGTGGTAATTTTTTGGGTGGGGTTACGTTTGAGGGAAATGGCCATTTTGTATTATGGTTTTGGTTCTGTTTTTGGTTCAATATTAAAAAAACAAGTTGATGAGGTATATGAACTGATTCAGAATTTGAAGCTTTTTCTATAAGTTCTTTCACCTGTTTACTATTCATGAAAGACATTATGAATGTGATGTTTTCACATCACTGGTTATGACATTACCAGTAAATCGGAGTAATAATGTAATATTGTTAAAGCAAAGGAAAGTAATAATAAATAATTTTTGTCATTGACTTCTTGCTTTAATAATTGCAAAATTAATGATATTTTCTTGAGTCGTATTCTTGTTGAAGTGGTTCTGAGAGATTGAGGTTTCATTGGATGGAAAAGGAAAAAGGAAAGAAAACGTAAAACAAATAAAACAAAGAAAGATAAATCGTTATTCACGGACATACTGAAACAACTTGAGAAGAAAAGAAAGAAAGAAAGTACTTTTTCAAAATAGGTAATGTTGAAATAGCGAAAAAAAGAAGTGGTGGCCCGAAAATAAATACAGTATTATACTTTTTACTCATCTGAGGGAAACGCATGATTTACTCACTCTCCCATTGAATTTGGAATTATTGTACTTTCTATTTTTGTAAACATAACTGTATTTTACCGATTCTTCAGGGATTACCCACCCCACACCCACTCCACATTAAGAAAATAAGAACTCTAAAACATGTCGTCCAATTCTGCTTACGTTATTTCAGCTTTGCTGGATAAGGTAACAAAAAAAAACGTCATATCCCTCGCTTTTTCTTTTTCTTCTTCTTTTTTCACCTTCAATTCCCACGATTTATTTCCACTGTGAAATGTAAATTATACATAATTTGAAATGGAAAATGAAAACTAAATTACTATTCATTTTGTCTCTTTAAAATAATTGTATACTCAAAAAATATTTTTAGATGAACAATTCGGATGCTGATTTCCGATACATGGCTATTAATGATTTAACTAACGAACTTTCCAAAGACACATTTAACTTGGAAGAATCTTCGGAAAGAAGCATCGTTACTGCTGTTATCAAGTTATTAAGCGATAAAAATGGAGAGGTTCAAAACTTGGCCGTTAAATGGTAAGAATGAACGAAAGGGAATTAAAAGAAAAAATAATAATATGAGAAGATATTCGCTACAGTCAGAGTCAGAATATTGAGATAATCTTATTCTCATCCTCATCCTCATCCACTTTATTAGCCTAGGTCCTCTTGTAAAAAAAATTCATGAAACCCAACTTCAAGACACTGTGGAAAAACTCTGCAATTTATTAGTGGATAAAAAAGATGAATTACGTGATATTGCTTCCATTGGACTAAAAACGGTCATTATAGAAATCCCAAGTTCAAGTCCAGTAGCAGCAAATATTGTTAAGAGATTACTACCTAAATTACTCCAGCAATTAAATACCGTAAACACATTTTTTTTTCTTTACCGATTTTTCTTATCTCTACTTTTTACTTTATAATATACTTTTTTTTTTAATCTTATCTTTTTTTTTTTAACATTAATTTCCCTTTTTTTCCATGTCTTTGTCAAATCTTTAGAAAACTCAAGATATTCAAATGGATACGATAGATATATTATCTGAAGTTATTTTAAGATTTGGTCATTTGCTGGCATCCGAAGAAAAAGCTTCCATTGGAATTTCAAGTGTACCTGCATTACAAAAATCTATACAAGATAATCTTTTACAACTTTTAAATCATTCGCGTCCAGCTGTTCGAAAAAAGACAACTACTGCATTAGGACATTTAGTTGCTCATACTCCGGATGAACTTTTTTCTCAATTAATGACGAAATTAATAACTGAATTAAAAACAAAAGAATCTAGTGGTGAATATGAAAAATTAAGAACTTTTATTTCTTGTTTATCTACGCTCAGGTATTTTAATAATTATTCAATATTACAATATTATTATAAGATTTTTTTTCCTCACCTGTCTGACTGATCTATCAGATTGAGTTGATGACGTGGTTAGAAGAACAACATTAAAAAATAATTTTTTATTTTAAAAAATTGCATTTTCCCCCGGGAAAAAAAAAAAAAAAAATATTTTGCAGTCGATTTTCCGCTAGGAGATTAGGAACATATATTCCTGAAGTACTTCCTTTAGTTTTAAAGTATGCAGGCTTTGATGATGATGAATTAAGAGATAATTGTCTCCAGGTACAATGTTTGAAAATTTTTAACAATATAAATTTATTGTATTTATACTAAATTTTGTATTTATTATTTATATGTTATACTTCATAACACTCAAATCAAATTGAAATTTGAAGGACTAATTAAAAATATAATATATAATTGCAAGGCTCTTGAATCATTTGTTCTTCGATGCCCTACAGAAATCACTCCTTTTATTCAAACTATCATTTCTTTAGCTTTGCAATATATTAAATATGATCCAAATTATGCGGTTGAAGATAATGATGAGGATGAAATGATGGAAGACCAAGCAGATTCAGAAAATGGTGATGAAGAGGATGATGATGAGTAAGTTCCAAACCTTTCTTTTTTTTCGTCTGATTGGAAAAATAAAAGAGAATTTGAAAATCAATATTTAACGTTCATTACCCTTCTCATTCGTTATTCCTTTACCTCCTTTTTTTTCCGCTTTATTTTGATTTATTTAGTGAAGGTCTCACATACTCAGACGATGATGATTTATCTTGGAAAGTGCGTCGTGCATCGTCAAAAGTATTATTTGCAGTAATTTCAACGCGAACAGAATTATTGACATTTTTATATCAAACCGTGTCCCCGGTTCTCATTTCTCGATTCAAAGAAAGAGAAGAAAGTGTACGTGTGGATATATTACAAACATTTACTGAATTAATTAGAGTAACTGGAATTGGACGTGGATATGCTTCTAAAAATGAAGTGTCAAGGAAAAAGAGAAGAACAACAGCGGGTATTTCAGAACAGGGTAATTCAAGGTAAGAATTATTTTTATTTTATTATTTTCTTTTTTTCAATTGTAGTATTCAACAAAATACTGGCATTTAAAAAAATGGCTCACAAACAAAATAAAAAATAAAATAAAAAATAAAATAAAAATAGTCCTTTAGACCTTCTACGTGTATCGGTTCCAAAACTTTCTCGAGCATTAGCTAGTCAATTATCAGGGAAATCTTTACTGACGCGTCAAAGTGGATTCATTTTACTTCGAGATTTAGTTGTTACACTTGGCGGTGGTTTAGATGCTACACTGAGTTTATTTATACCTGCAATTGAAACATCATTATCTACCACTACCAGTAGTCGGCATACGAATTCCAATTTAAAAATTGAAACACTTTTATTCCTTAAAACTTTACTCAAATATCATGACCCTTCCATTTTCCATCCTCATTTCAATAAATTAGTTGGACCTGTGGTTTCCGCTATGCAAGATAAATTCTATAAAATTACGAGTGATGCTCTATTGGTTGCAGTAGAATTAATTCATGCTTTGAGACCTATTCCAGAAACTGATGAAAGCAATGCAGTCATTAAATTGTCAAGTCCGCCTCAAAATCATATTAATCATATTCTTGAAATTTATCGATGCGTTCTAAATCGATTATCAATTGGAGATGTGGATTTAGAAGTGAAAGAGCGTGCTATTGATCTTTTAGGACTGATTATTACACAAGCTGGAGACATTCTTCCATCCCAAGATCTCACAAAAACTATTTTCCCATTATTAGTTGACAAATTAAAAAATGAACTTACTCGACAAACAACTGTGCGCAATTTAACTTTTATTGCTAATTCAATATTGTTTGATGATCCAAGTAAAAAATCATTTGTTGATCTTAGTCCTATTTTGGAAGAAGTTATTCAAGAATTAATGGGATTTTTACGAAAAGCACAACGTCAATTAAGATTAACAACTTTGATTTGTCTTGAAGCCATTATTCGACGATATGGATCCAGTTTATCACCTCGTATTTATCCAACCCTTTTAGAGGAATTAAAACCTTTACTCTCCGATTCTGATTTACATATTTTTCCTCAAGCGATTTCATGTTTATGTCAAATTTTATATTCAGGTGGAAAAAACCCTCAAGTGGAGTCAACTGTCAAAGACCAGATTGTTCCTACTATTATTCAATTAATGATGGATATGCCTCATTTAGTAGCTGGAGGAAGTGGATTGGAATCTCTATTAACTTTTTGGGGATGTATTGTTCGTTCCTATCAAGGTGGTTCAGATTGTGTTCGTATGTTGATTAGTAAAGTAGAATCTGGAACCATGCCGAAGCAAGTGAGTAAACAATTCATTCTTAAAAATTAAGCTTTTTTTTCCAATGAATTTCATTGTGAGGTCTATGTTAAAGTAATATGTATCGTGATTAATAACTTGTATTTTTACTTAATTCCTTTTTTTTGAATTGTTTTTCAAAGGCATTTGGAACTATTGCACAATCTATTGCTACACTATGTCTCAACAACGGCAAAGATTGCACTACTACTATCAAGAATTTTGTAACATCTTTGGAATCTAATAAAGAAAGTGAAGACATGCAATACCTTCGGTTATTAATTATTGGAGATATTGGTAGACGACTGTAAGTTTTTTTTCCTAAAGTTTTGGTTGATACTAATTATTTAAAGTTTTAAATCTTCATTTAACATCTCTATTTATTTTTGTGTTTATTTTTTTTTTCTTGTAGTGATCTTTTCACGTTTAACCCAAAATTAGATCAAATATTATTATCCATGTTAGATTTTCCTAATGAAGAAAAAAAACATGCGGCAGCATTTGCGCTTGGCAATGTTGCGGTTGGAAATTTGAGTAAATGTATGCCAACCATTTTAGAATCCATTAAAGCTGGTGGCAAACGACGTTATCTTGTTCTTGTATCTTTAAAAGAGGTATCTATAAATCCGACCTTTTGTTTTTTTTAATTCCTTTTTTTTCCTTTTGTAAAAAGATTTAATTTTTTTGTTTAATTTATTCTTTCTATTTTATACTTCGTACATCTTGGGTGTATAGATTGTGACCCGATGTGCAAATAAAGAAGAGTCGTTAAATCAATCCGCCCTGGCATCTTTTACCCCGGAATTATGGGCATTGCTATTCCAAAATTGTGAAGATACGTCTGAAGAAGCCACTCGAAATATTATTGCAGAATGTCTTGGGAAAATGAGTTCATTCCAACCATCATCATATCTTCCAGATTTACAGGTATGATCATTTTGATGTTACTTTTTTTTTTAATTATTTTCTATTTCTTTTTATTTTTTCAATGAGATTCTTATAATGTTATTGCAAATCTCATATTTGTCCGTTTTCTCTTTCCTTCATATTTCATCATTTTATTTATAAATAGAAACGTTTGGGGTCTGATAATGCAGCAGTTCGGGCAACTGTTGTAGCTGCTGTTCGATATACTTTTACAGATCAAACTGAACATACTGATTTCGATGCATTATTACGTCCTATGATTCCTGACTTTTTAACACTGATTAAAGATCCTGACCTGGTAATGTTTATTTATTAGCAATATTATTTTAAAAAAGAGGATTGCAAAGGGCTTAATAGTTTTACTACTGCTTCTATTAATTATTAGTTATATTCTTTTCTGCGGATTTAGAATGTGCGAAGAGTTTCTTTGGGAACTTTAAATGCTGCTGCACACAATAAACCTCATCTCATTTCGGAATCCTTGAGTCAACTTTTACCATTATTATTTGAAGAGACTGTGATTAGAGTAAGTAATATTCTTTCCGTCCTTTTCTTTGTTGCTGCAACAATTATCAATTGGTCACTGTTTCAAAATATTTTTTTTTGGGGGGTGGGGTGGAAAATTGAATGAAACGAATTTTCTTTTTCTTTTTCTTATTCTATTTTAGGAGGATCTTATTCATGTAGTTGAAATGGGGCCTTTCAAACATAAAGTAGATGACGGTCTTGAAATTCGAAAATCTGCCTTTGAATGTATGTTAACCCTTATTGAGACCTGTTTAGATCGTATTGATATTTACGCTCTTCTTGGTGTTGTTATTAAAGGATTATCTGATCCGTCTCCTGATATTAAAATGTTATGTCATTTAATGTTACAACGACTTGCTATTCTCTCCCCAACAACTGTTTTCCAACGATTGGATGATGTCATTGAGCCACTTCGAGAGACCTTATTTAATAAACTCAAAACGACGGCTGTAAAACAAGAGATTGAAAAGAATACGGGATTAATTCGAAGTGCAGCAAGAACTGTTTTACTTGTACAAAAATCTTTATCCAACGATCTTTCATCTTCAGCTCAATCTGTTCGATTTGAACAATTAATTAAAGAAGTGAAAGGGGATGAATTATCCAGTGTGTTAGTTGGAATACTCAATGAAGTGGAAGGGAATGGTACTGCAGTGTCAATGGATATCTCATAAACTCTTCCATATGTTATTTAACAAATAAAACAAAGTTAAACATTACAGTTCATATTTCAATAGTCAGTACAGCGAAAAGAAGAAAAGAAAAAGAAAAATAATAAAATTATTAATTGTCGATTAAATAATTATGCATTGCTGAATTCCGTATATTCAAATCTCACCGGTTTAACTTTTTAACGTCATTTGTTTCTTGTAATGTCGAGATCTGGCTTCTTACTTTCTCATTGAGTTTGCTATGTAAATGGACAAATTTTCTTTTCTTTTCTTTCTTTAGTAATTGTTTGTAAATGTTAAATAATCTGTTTCATTTATTTCACTTTGAATATCTTCTCAATCCTTCAACATTTGTTATATCTATCCTTGCTATTGGTATTCCGTTATTTTGGATCATGCGTTCTGACCGACCAAATCATTTTCGACCTATCCCTTTAACAACTGGAAATCAAAGTCGCGGTAGAACAGGGGGTAGAGGTCGTGGTCAGTTTTTTCCTCGTCCACTTCCTATTCATAGTGTTGTCCGACCAAGAATACCTCCAGAAGATCGTCATCCTATTACTAATACTAATAATGGTGGTGATGGTGGTCATAATCAGGACTCAGAAGAAGAGGAGAGTGATCTTGAAGAAAATAACCATATGGAAAACAATCCTGCTATAGAAAGTGATAAAGCCAATGAAGTCAAATCTGGTACTATTTTATCTATTGCATTAACTCTTCATTCTTTGGGCATACCTTACGAAGTAGTAGATATTATTCTAGATTTTGCAGAATGTTGGTGTGTAAAACAACATTCTCAAATGACTAAATTAGTAAATGGGTTTCAAAATGCAAATGATATGGTATTGTCTTTGGGTCCTACTGTAGGTAGAGCAGGAATAGGCGAAAATATGGTTAAAAAAATTGAATTTTGGTGTGATAGCCATGATCAAGGTAAAAAAAAAAATGCTATTGAACTGTTTTTTTCTTTTTTCTTTCCTTTCTCTTATCCGTTATTCTTTATTTTTGTATATCGATTAAATCGTCGGATTCAAATTCTTACTTTTTAGGTTGGTCATCTTATCCTGCTCAACAAGGGACTACAGATGGAAGTTGTACATGGGGTGAATTAAATATTTTAACACCTCAAAGAACTGAAAAATTACCAAATCGAATTCGAGCATTTACAAATATTCATGCTAGAATAGATTGGCAAACTCATTATTCTTGTTATGATTCAACTCATGATTTAGTAAAATCCATGAAAGGAGGTGATTCCATTGCATTTTGGGTTCGAAGTGCTTATCCAGGATGGGCTATTTATGCTAAAAATGCAAAGTTAAAAGTATATTATAGATGAAAAATAATGCCAAATATCACTTCTTTTCTTTTCCTTTTTCATCGTTTGAAATTTCTTTTAATTGATATCTTATTTTTATTATGTAACACAAATACAAAATAAAAGAGGAAGAATTAGTAATTTTCCTCTTTTTAAAAATAACTCGTCAAATTCAAACAAGAAATGCAATGATTTTTGTTGAATTCTTTCCAAATTTTAAACTAAATCTTGTTCAGGTTGTACGGATGGTTGTGGATTTGAATTTTGACTGATTGTTTCAAGAGGCAAAGATTTTCCTTGAATTAAAATTTTCTAATGACTGTATCCAGTGATCATTATCTTCATCCTCGGTTTTTGATTTGACCAAATCTCGTTCGGATCCATGGATTGTATGTATATCTGAAGATTCTAATACATCAGATTTACTATGAATTTCATGTACAGATTTAGATGGATGAGATGTATTTGACATAGATTCTTTGGAAGTACTTTTCTCTGAACTGAGTTTTTTGTTTTTATGAAGATGATCCACTGAGTTTGTATTCGATTTAAGAGAATTTTTCTCAGATTTATGTAATGGGGTTTGTGAGGAGAGCTTTTGACCTGGATCATTTAATTTTAACAAAGATGATGAGATTAATTTATCTAATGAAGTTGTCTTTGGCGTCGTCGTTTTCGTCGCCACTTTAGTGGTAGGAATTAATCCAATATTGGATTCCGTATCGTCCTTTGAGAAAATATTATTTGTAGCTAATTCCAGTTTGATGTCGTTTGTTTGTTCAATCTTTTTCACCTGGTTTGATTCTAGTTTGGATGTACTACTACTTTCCACCATAGTTTGAATTCCATCTCCATTCTTTGTTTTTTGATCATCCTTAATATCAATATTCAATTCTCCAGTCAATGTTGAAATATCTTCTTCATTTTTCTTTTGAGGAAATTCAATTCCATCTACAACTCCTCCATTTAATAAATCATCAAAAACAGCACTTCCATACTCTGTCCCTTCAATACTTGCATTATCCGAATCCGATGCATAATTCACAGGATAATCACTAGATCGAGAAGGTCGAGCTGATTTAGGTCTAGTAATAGAAAGTGTAGGAGATGATTCTGGTGATATAGCATTTAATGTAATTCGTACCTCTGGAGCAGAAGGAGGTCGATCGGTAAGTGCTGTGTGTGAACTTGATGCAGTGGGTGGTTGTAATGATAATAATGGAAGGTTACTATTCTTTTCATTTATTTTTTTATGATCGTCATTAAGTGAAGAGCTAGATGAGATATTTTTAGAGTCATGTTGTCCAGAGATGGATCGATGATGATGATGATGATGATGATGATGATGAGCAGAATCTTTGGGTTTTTTGTCCTTTTTGACTGTTTTATCTTTTGAAAAGGAAATAAGTAAAGGTAAAGGTAAAGGTGATGATATGGAAGTGGAAGGTGGATCAATGGATACTGTTTTACTTCGTTTTGCTGATGTAATTGTATTTTGTTTTGTAGATTTTGAATTAAAAGTAGATTTCGTTGTTGTGGATAATGAGGTACTGTGAGTGGAATGAATGGTGAGATTTTCTTTTTTTTCTAGGAAATCTTTTCTATTAAATCCTTCTCTTGAACTCTGAGGTGATTTTCTTATATTTTCATTATTAGTTTGTATAGGAATTTGAGATGATAGGGCATTATGGTCTTTTATTCTTGAAGATGTGGATTGAATTGGTGCCTTTTGATGAGTTTCTCTATGAGGAACTGCAGAAGTTGATCTTTCTTTTTTATGGATAGGTTTTGGAGATGGTAATTTACGAGGAACAGAATATGAACGTTGTCTCTCTTCCTGTTCCTGTTTGATGTTATTCTACCAAGGAAAAAACAAGGGATAATTATAAGAGAAGGGAAAGAATGAGGGAATTTTTAAATAGATTGATTTCTAGGGGAAAAAAAACATCTTTTTTAGACATTAATTTTTTTGGATTACATACTTCGATTTGACGATCCAATTCTTGTCTTTCTCTTTCTTTTGTTAATCTTAAAGCTTTTTCTTCTCGGTCTTGTTTTAATTTAAGTACTTTTAAGGATTTTGTATCAAGAACATGTCCAGATTCGTCCAGCTATCCCAAATTAAAATTTCCAAAATTCCGAAATGATAGCAAAAAGAGAAGGAGAGAGCGAGAGAGAGAGAGAGAGAGAGAGAGAGAGAGAGAGAGAGAGAGAGAGAGAGAGAGAGAGAGAAAGAAAAGAAACAGATATATGGTTATTGAAATCAATGCATTTATGGAGATGGTAAGAAATCATTAAAAGTATTTTAAGTTGAAAAATCGCTAGCTTTTTCCCAAAATGTTTTATATGGGTAATTGCAACATACCAAACCAATTTTTTTTAAATGTTCTCTTCTTTTCTCTGAGGTAAAGAAATTTTGAAGGTGAGGATCAAATAATGAATTATATTGTAATTCCACTTTTGAAGCAAAATTCACATCGTAGATCTTTTCTCGTATTTTTAAACTATGAGCGGAAAATGATAATAATCAATTTCGTAAATCTCGTAAATTATGAATGATTCATTTAATTATAGATATATTCTTTTTTATTGCATTTTATTTTTTGTACCTTTTTTCATCTTCATTGATTCTTGATCCCGTACTAGCTATAGATGAATGTATAGATCCATTATCCTCTTTTTTTCCTGATGGTGGTCGATCACGAGTATGGGATATACTATGAATATATGACATAGCTAAAAGGATTTGATGATGCTTTTTTTTATTTTATTTTCCAACTTTGAGTTTATGGTAACATTGGGAAATTCAAGAATTATAAAGAGATGTTTAAAGGATGATATCCCTTTCCCCCAGCTATGGTTTCAAATTGTTTTTTTTTATCTATGTTGTTATTATTCTTTTTGTTATTGCTTTCTTATTATGACAAATTCAAATAAATACCAATATCATTTTTAAATGTCCCAATTAAAATGATTTTTTTGTTTTTGATGACGTTTTGATTTTGCGTTTTTTACTTTTCTTTTACTTTTTTTTTCCTATTTTTCTATTTTTCTATTTTTATTAATTATTTTCTGTATTTCTTTATTCTTAAATGGTTATCATGATTTTCTTGAGTTGATCATTCTATTATTTTCTTTTTTTTTTTCTTTTTTTTTTTTTTTTTTTTTTTTTTTTTTTTTTTTTTTTTTTTTTTTTTTTTTTTTTTTTTTTTTTTTTTTTTTTTGTTTTTTATTTTTTTATTTTTTTTTTTTTTTTTCCTTTTTCTTTTGCTGTTCTATGTATCCATATTGTATTGAAAGATCCAAAATGTAAAATTACTATTTATATTTTATCTTTCCTCATCAGGTCATCATAATTTTCATCAATTGCTCAGAGTGCGCTCTCCACTGGCGCTCCTGTTTCCGTCTTCATTGATTTTTGGGTAAAATCTATGTATTTCAGATTTTTACATTTTCTTTAATTTATTTTTTTAATTAATTGGCATACATTCATAATGAATTATTATTATCATCAGATTCTTCCTTGGTGTTGAGTTTGACACTTTTTTTCCCACACACTTTTTTTTTTTAAAACTTTTTCACACGCTTTTTCTTTTTTTCTTTTTTTTGTTTTTTTTTTGTTCTTTTTTTTTTTTTTTTTTTTTTTTGTTTTTTATTTTTTTATTTTTTTTTTTTTTTTTCCTTTT
>Ga0157372_10006093_pt1 | contig 12811 bp, 7 predicted proteins | sample C55metaG_FD_115307 | JGI IMG/M metagenome (GOLD analysis project Ga0157372, IMG submission 115307) | Corn rhizosphere microbial communities from Kellogg Biological Station, Michigan, USA - C5-5 metaG | ecosystem: Host-associated > Plants > Roots > Rhizosphere > Soil | place: USA: Michigan... | reverse complement strand
ATCCCAGTTGGCCCAATAGTTTGTAATACACGCTGTATTGTGATTAACTAAAAAATCATGATTCATCGGATAAAATATAGTCAGCATCATCGTTTGAAATCTGGTAAAATCCGCAGCTGCCCAGCCACTGTATGATCGCATAATCTCTGCGGCGTTGGCAAACTCATAACCGTATATCCCCACGGCCAGAAAGCGGTCAGCGTTCCCACTAACAGCTTTCAAGGTTGATGACCAGGCGTTCATAATCGCGACAGCCTTATTACCACAGGCAACATCGCCGTTGATCTTCCAGCGTAGCGCATTTTGATAGGCTGCAGCAATATCATTATAAAGTTTACTATAGTTTTCAGGTGTTCCGGAGCCCCGGTAAACTGTATCTACAGGGCCTTGCATTGGGTAAGTAGATAACGAATGTGTGTTGGCCGTGAGCTTATTCCAGCCAGCCAGATAGGGTTGCGTTCCGGCATTAACCATGGTTTGCATCCTTATGAAATCCGACTCTGTGTGCAGCAGCCCCGGATGGATAAATGGAGCTTGTCCTAATGCATTAAAAGACCGGTTAATGCCGGATGTCAGGCCCGCAATTGATTTAGAAACAGTGTCGTTAGCTACCAATGGGGCGTTGCTATTTTTTTTACACCCCATAGCAGAAAAAAGGACTATGCCCAATAGTCCTAGATAGGTCAGAAATTTTGTTTTCATAAATGATAATTAAGTTATATAATTTGGTTAGTAAGCAAAAGCACACTACAAGCTATGGCACCGGGGGAAGTCGCCACTAAACGCTGATGATCAAAACAATAGAAGCCATGAGCTAGGTCTATTTCTTTAGCAGATCAAATCTCTCACAAAAAAGCAGGACGGATGAGTATCTGATCCATCAAATAAGGGGCTTAAATCGACCAGATCATAAGCGGGATTAAAATCCACTAACATTTGGCAGCGGAGCCAACTGCATTATCGCGTGCCTGAAAATTTGATATTTTCTACATGTTCTCCGATAAAAATATTGGCCATATCGCCCGTTTTATAAAAAGATGGTTTACCCTCCATCGTATCCGTAATTACTTTGTCATTAATCCGTAGATTATCGAACATCACATTGCTGATCTTTCGTTGATCGTCATAACCTGCAATGATGGACAGTGGCGCATTTTGCCCGCGGTAAGCAATATCTTTGAATAAGATATTCCTGATCCCGCTGCCCGCAGACGTGTTATATTTTTTATTGAACATTACCCGGATATTGAACAGTTGTCCTTTTCTGATCTCGTCCACGCGAATATTGTCAAAAACAACTCCGTCTATCAGGTTACTGTCGCCTGCATTCAGAGCCATGCAACCCTGGTAATCCATTTGATTTTCCCGCTGGTTGAGGATATCCATATTGCTGAACTTTATTTGCGATAAACTGTCGGGGTGCTGCGAGTCGCCATGCGTACCTATCAAAATGGGATGCGCCACATCGGCCCACAGCGTCGAGTTTTTAATGTTGATATTTTGGGCATTCCCATAATAATTCCATCGATGGCCATAAATGGCTATACAATCATCCGAGTTACGCATAAAAACATGATCGAGCAGCACATCGGTACTACTAAAAATATCTATACCGTCGGCGTTACCCTCGCAGCTAAATGATTTGATATCGCTCACCTTTACCCGGGCAGATTGACCTATCAGTACAGAATACTTCCTGGATAGCATGACCAGGCCGCTGACCTCCACATCTTCAGAGTAAGCTATCGTGACAGCGTCGGGCCGGCCGGTTTTCTGATTAGTGTTCTTCATGGCCTTTGTGGCAGAGGATCCGGTTTCCAGTTGTGTCAGGATACCCCGCCCCAGGATACGTACATTTTTTGCATGATATAAGGTAAAACCACCATCTACGATCGCCCCGCCGGCAAGATATACCGTCTTGTCCGATCCCAACCGCACCCGTCCGATATGATGAACGCCCGGTCCATAATAAATCACGTTGGTATCTTTTACAGAAGGCCTGTCACGCTCGATCGCATTGGCAAATATTTGCAGGTTTTGGAAGATATCGCCGTCTATTTCCAGTGATACGTTTTGATTGGTGCCAATTGAAAACGTGATCGTATTGCCCTTGATCACCGGCTCTATACCCAGGGAAAACGGCCGGATTCTTGCAAAATTGATCTTTTTGGTGGTTACGTACACAGAAACTTCAACATTGCCTGAACAATCAAAATAAGCGAACGAGGTTTTTCTGGGAAGCATTTTGGTATTGACAACCTCTGCCACATTACCATGATAAACATCTGCCGGTTGCCACTGTCCGCCGGCTTCACGTATTTTCAAAACATATTCATTGCTTAACAAATTACATTTGGGCGCGGGGTAGGTTATCACCCTGGCAAAAGCCGGGTATACCAGAATCCAGAAAAGACACATGATACGAATCTTCATGTTAGAATTAGCTATAGGAGAATGATCAAAACAATAGGACAATCGTTTTCTGGTTTTATACTCAATACCCCGTATAAATTGGTGAGCTATACAACAGGATCAGCCGCACAAAAAAAGGCTCCTCTAAGGAGCCTTAACCAATTATTTTACCTGAATGGTAATTATGAAAAGTAATTAAATAAAAGACGACATTTTGATAATTCTATACTCAATGAATTGTTATACGTACCCTTACTCAGATGTTAACCCTGTTTTAACGTCGATGCTAAAAGGTTTAGGTTCGGGTACCCATAGTTTTCCATCTCCGATTTCTACCGGCATCCAAAGGTACCTGGAATCCCATTGGCTTTTGGGCTTCCAAATATCTCCCAGAAACAATACAGATGATCCTTTCGTTCCGGTAACTTTAAGCAACAAGGTAGATTGCGACCCATAGGTATTTGTTTCCGGCGGGGCTATATCTTTAAATTCAGACCAGGGCCCGGCGAGGGATTTGGCGGTAGCATATTTGTTGGCATTGGGCGCCCAACCGGTAAGTGCAGACCCTACGGCGTAATATAGCCCTTGATAATGCACGATTGCGCCACCTTCCATATGCTGCGGGATAAGGCAAATTTCTTTTTCTACGTTCATATAGTCGTCGGATAAACGAGCTATGCGAAACCCATAAGGTCGATCCTCAAAAATCAGGTACGCGGTGCCGTCATCGTCAATAAACTGTCCTATATCCCGGCTTTCATGTCCCAAAGGGCGAAAGCTTTTAACAAAGGTAAAGTCGCCGTCGGGTTTGTCGGCTACGGCTATGCCTACACTCGCGGTTTTGTAGGATTTATTGTCCAGGTGGAAATACATCACAAACTTCCCGGTTTTGCTGTTATAAAAAACCTTAGGCCGTTCCAATATCCAGCCTTTGCCCTGCCCATTCGGATCTGCCATTTGCACCACATCTTTGCAAAATTTCCAGTTCATCAAATCTTTTGATGCATAACAGCTTACATAGCGTTTGCCCGAATCAAGCCCCTGCCTTCTTTCCTCACCGTACCAGTAATAGGTATCATTAACTTTAGTGATCCCTCCGCCGTGAGCCTGAATATGAGCACCTTGCTCGTCGGGCCAGATCTCCGTAGGCCGGATTTCCGTTCTTATCTGTGCAAATCCCTTAGTTATTACGATCATGAAGATCGCAAACAACAGTTTTTTATTTATTTTTAGTAACATTTTATTATCGACGATATATTTATTGAGGTTGTAATAGATAACAAAATCGCTGAGCGAAATTGAGTTTTGATGTTCAGGAGTAACGTAATGTACTATACTGCTATCTGGCAACGAAGTAAATGCTCATCTGATTTAAGCACTGTTCTTAGCTGGATAATGCCCCGGTGAACGTGGTTTACAACAGATTGATACCTGATACCGGTAACATCTGCAATCTGATCGTAATTCCAGCCGTCAAAATACTTCAGGAAGATCATCTCCCGTTGCCTGTCTGGCAGCATATTCAGCGCGCTTGACAACACAAACGCGGCCTCTTTATTTCGCTCTTCATCAACTATGATCTCTTCCTGACAAAAAACAATGTTAACATACTGATGATCATCGTTTAATGGATCATGATCCTTATGTTTTTTGATGTGGTTGATCGCCATTGAACGCGCCGCTTTAAAAAAATAAACCTTAACGTTGTTTATCTGGCCAAATTTCTCCTTGCGCTCCCACATCTTTACAAAAAGATCCTGAAGTATATCCTGGCAAATATCTTCGTCAGGAATGATCTTTAACAGGTAATGAAGCAACAGGGGATAAAGTTCGCGGTGTATACGTCCAAATGCGGATACGTCGCCTTGTAGCGCCTCCTCCCAGTTCTCTGATAATGATAAGCTACTTTTATTCATAATGGCTTTGTTGACTAGTGTAATTCACATTAATCTATCCATCATCCGGAGTTTGAATTCCGACGTACCAGCATATTTGTAAGGAGCGTGGTAAAAGTTTGTCCGATGGATTATAATTGGTTTAACAAGAGCTAATATGGGAGGATAAAACAAAAACGAGAGGATACAAACAGGCCATTTAAGGGGTATATTCTGACCAAAAAAATCACACTAAACTGTTTCAGGTTATCAAAAAACAGCGTTTTTATATGCAAGTAATAGGTTTAGGGTAAATTGGCCGTTTTTACAAGTTTCGGCGCAACGCGGGGCAAACTGTCTTTTTATAGCTGGTTAGAGGCGGGCTTGCAACACTATGATAACGCCCGGCTATCTGTCTAACACATTAAAACGCTTTTTGAATACAGGGCGTTTCTGCCGCATAAATTCTGAAGGGTTAGCACCAAAAAGTTTTGCAAACTGAGTCCTGAAGTACTTGATATTGTTAAATCCGGTTTCCAGAGCCACCTCGTTTATATTCATGTCAGACTGAATCAATAATTCTGCAGCTTTTCTCAACCGGATAAACCGGATAAAGCTGTTGATGGAATGACCTGAAAGCGATTTAACTTTTCTGAAAAGATTGGAACGGCTCATGCCGATCTCAGACGCTAATACACTGATATTGAAGTTTTGGTCCGTCAGATGCTTTTCTACAACCTCAATGCATTTTTCAAGGAACAGTTTATATTCTTCAGAAATATTGACATTGGTCGATTTTAATGTAACAGCGCTGTAAAAGTAACTTTGCAAATTCTTTCTGATCTGTAATAAATTGGCAACACGGGCAATCAGTATCTCTTTTTCGAATGGTTTACTGATATAATCGTCAGCTCCGCTTTCTAGACCTTTAATCTTTCCTTCGGGCGAAGCGCTCGCGGTTAACAGGATCATGGGTATATAATTCAATACAGGATCCTTTTTAATTATCCCACACAACTCTATACCATTCATTCCGGGCATCATTACATCGCAGATAATCAGGTCGGGAAGTTTTTCCTTTGCCAAAGCCAGACCTTCTTCAGCATCTGCCGCGCTATAGATCAGATAATCGCTCTCCAATACCGACCGGATATAATTTCTGATCTCTTTGTCGTCGTCGATAATAAGAATAGCCTGCTTATCGGTAAAAATATCCTCGGCTTTAAAGTCGGCTGCATTATCCTGTAATTTTGCTACCGTATTATCCGTTACCAGGTCATCCGTTATTTCATTGAATAGTTCAGAGGTTTCCAACTCCACTCCGGATATACTTTCCTTAGAAAAGTGGTCAACTCCTTTTTGCAAGGTCAAGGTAAATGTAGTTCCTCCCGCCTCTCCGCTACAGTAAGTTAAATCTCCGCTGTGATCTCTGGCAAATTGTCTGGCAAGATAAAGCCCTATTCCAAAACCTGCTTTCGCCGGTTGTCCGGGTTCATTCGATCGGTAATACTTTTCAAATATTTTATCGCCCAAACCTGGAGGAATACCGTAACCGGTGTCTATAATGTTGATTATGGCGGAGTGTGCATTTTCTTCAATCACAACTTTTACGCTATTGTCTGCCGCAGTATACTTGATCGCGTTCGACAGAAGATTATACAGTATGATTTCGATCTTTTCCCGGTCACCATAAATAACGAGGTCTTCGTTCGCGGCTGAAAAATCATAGCTGATTCCGGCTGCTGTAGCCTGTTGTGCAAATGACAGGAAAACTTCTTTGCAAACTGCAACAATATGCATCGGGGCCGGACGTAATTGTGCAATGCCGGCATCGGCCTTTCTAAACAGCAGTAACTGATCAACCAGTCCAAGTAGCCTGCGGGCATTCCGGTAAATAATATTCAAATCTTTTTGCTGATGGGGCTGCTGGCTTTTCAGCAGATCCTTTGCCGGGTTGATAATCAGTGATAAGGGAGTCCTGAATTCATGAGCGATCCCGGTAAAGAATTCTACTCTTTTTTCATTTATCTCACGTTCCTTTTCCTGTAGTATGCGTTGATTATCGGCCTGCAGCTTAGCCAGCCGGATCTCGTATTTAAGTTTAGTTTCACGAGCGCGATAAGACAGGTACCAGTAAATAAGCCCTGCCACGATGGCCATATACACCAAATAGGCCCACCAGGTGGCGTACCATGGCGGTAATATAATGATCGTCAAAGGTTGCAGGCTGTCTATCCATTCGCCGCCCGCATCGGTACAATTTACTTTAAACTGATATGTGCCCGGGGCCAGCCGGGTATAAACCGCACTCCGAAGGTGTCCCGAATTATTCCACCCCCGGTCCCAACCGGCCATCATATACCGGTAGCTGATCTTTTCCTGCGAACTGAATTCGATCGCCGAAAAATTAATGCTTATGGTAGCCTCGCCGGAGGGCACCTCCAGCGATGAGATGTGATTTTCTGTTATGGATCGGATATATTGCGGATTATCACTAATTGAAGCGTTGTTTACTTTGATATCGGTAGTTACCATGCGGGGGACATTGGTAAGTGGCCCGATATTTTGCGGATCAAATAATGTTAAACCGTTATTGCCACCAAATGCAAGCTCACCCGAGCTCAGCCGTGCCGACGCGTTAAAATTAAATTCTTTATTCTGCAGGCCATCGCTGGGAAAATAATTGGTGAACTTCCGGCTTTTCAGATCAAAACTGGAGAGCCCGCTGTACGTGCTCATCCACAGGTGCCCACGCTGATCATCCTGTATGTTTAACACGGTATTATTACACAAGCCTTCATCTGTTGTGAATTTTTGTATAACCCGATGGCTTTTTTTATCAAAAAGCATCAGGCCGGCCTCGGTACCCAGCCAAAGATAATCGTCGTTTCCGCCATAGATCGCTCTTACCGGCTTGCCAACCGTATAATAACGATGCTTTTTTTGATTTTTATCTATCTCGTATAATCCATCGAACGTTCCTCCCCAAAGTACAGCTTTGTTATCTTCAAAAAGGACAAGAAGATTTTTCAATCCAGCGTCAAAAACTTCAAACTTATCCTTTGCCCGGTTATACAAAAAAAAGCCATTATGAAGCCCGCTTGCCCAAAGATTTTGCGACCGGTCTTCCAAAAAGCACCAAAATATCGGACTGATGGCTTTGCCGGCAGCATTCTCGCCATAGTATACCTTGAAAGACTTTGTAAGGGGTTGGTACAGATTAATCCCCCCGCCATAGGTTCCCAGCCAAACTTTCCCAGTGTGATCACGAAAAATAGAGGTAACGAAGTTCGAGCTCAGGGTACCATCTTTTCCGGCGATATGAGAAAAATTTTCAAAACTGTTGGTTTTTCTGTGCCATACTGATAGCCCTCCTCCGTCTGTTCCAATCCACAAGGTTCGATCCTTGTCTTCAAAAAGCGATTTTACATAGTTATTGATCAGGCTGTTGCTATTGGTCGGATCGTGGATAACATTTTGAAACCGGTCCTTAGTATGGTCGATCACATTGATGCCGCCTCGTAAAGTACCTATCCAAACCCTTCCGTCCTTGTCGCGCAGTAGCGTGTGGACGGCATCGCTTGACAGAGACTGACCGCTGAATCCGGCCTTCAGGTAAGAAAACTTCCCGGTTGAGGTATTTAAAATATTAACGCCACCACCATCAGTTCCGATCCATAGCTGGTTATCGGGCATAGCGATGATCTGCATAATGCGGGTAGATGTTAACTGCCCGGCGCCTTCTGTATAATGCCGATCCACAACATGTTTTAACAGGTCGTAGTGCCAAAGCCCGCCGCTACCACCCAGCCAAATACCTCCATCGCTCAAATAAAGGCTTGATGCCGTTATTAATTTTGCATCTACCAAACGCATGCATTGCTGCCGGTTATCAAAGACACAAAGTCCGATCTTTTCTACCATCAGGTATATTCCCTGTTTACTGGAAGCCGTCACAGCCACCACTTTACAGTCCCAATGTTTGCCCGTCTTATCAATATATGGCACTTTCATTCCATGTAAATGTGCCCCACCTGAAAAATAAACCAAACCAACGTCATCTCCCGCGACCAGCATATTGCCAAACGAGTCCGGTATAATATCATGGATATAGGATTTGATAAGAATACTGCCGGATTTATCCGGAGCGGTGATATACGCCGGTGAAAATTTCTGAGAGATTGGATCGAGTATGCTTAACCCCTGGCGGGTTCCGACCCATAAATTATGCGCTCTGTCTTCAGATATCGCGTTGATATAATTGTGAATGACCGAACGATCATCACCGGGGTGATTACGGTAAATTTTAAAGTCGTAACCGTCGTACCGGTTCAGGCCATCATAAGTGCCAAACCAAAGAAATCCCTGGTAGTCCTGGTATATACAACGGATCTCGCTGTTTGAAAGACCTTCCCGTAAACCGATCTTATCTATCGTGGGCTGGGCAAGGCTTAGCCGGCTGAAAGCTAAAAAAACATATAAGAACAAGCAATACCGACACAACTGCCTGATAAGGCGTGCTGATACTAATTCACTAATCCAAACTTTGTTACGGTCAAACAATCGAATCGGAGTTGAAATCCATCATTTTTTTGAAAATCAAATTAGTGATCATCTTTCTTTAAGAGAGTACTATCCCGTTTTCGTTCCCGCACAGGTTTAATTCTCGCTAAAATCATGCTCCAATGAATGGCTATCTGTCCTTCGCTTACTTTCGGCTTCTTGATCCTGATCAATGATTCATCATTTTCCTCCAGACATTTCTTCATCATAGTATTCTAAAAGTCTTTATTGATGATCTACTCCTACAAATATATCCAACTTATTTCATGCAGTTATCAAAATATCATTGTTCTTCACAAAGGCTGCCATTTTTAATCTTCTAAACCAGAGGTGACTCTGCCTCCTTTTTAAAGAGTGCAGCAGCGCCTATCATAGCCGCTTCTTCGCCCAGCTCCGCCAGCCGGATCTCTATATTCAGTCTTCGGTTAAGCTGTGGTAAAAATAACTTGTGCGCTTTGGCAATATTACCACAGATCAACAAACATTCTGCGCCGGATTGGTCGATGCGTTCAATAAGAAAATCTCCCAGGTTTTGGGCAAACTCGTTAAATAGCCTGCGTGCGCTGGTGTTATCATTTGCCAGCAAGGCCAATTCTTTAACTCCTAAAATTGATAGCCCTGTGCGTTCAAAATAATTTTTGAGAAACCAGCGCGTAGAATGATAATCATCGGCAATGCTATCTTTAAAGGGTAAGCTACCCCAGTTCAAATCGCTAACTTTTTCTTCCTTAAACAGCGCAGATCCGAATCCGGTACCGAGCGTAATGCCGATCAAATTCTGTACACCGCGGCCAGCCCCCGCAAATACCTCGCCTGTTATGGTAGCTTCTGCATCATTTCTGAAGCGGATATTATTTGCCGGGATTTCAAATTCGTGATTCAGGTAAGCTTTAATGTCAAGGCCAAAAAGCGATTCGTATTTTGCGAGACCTTTAATATACGAAATACCCTTTTCATAATCAAAAGGCCCCGGCATAGCGAAGGCCAAATTACCAACCGGAATATGAAAGCTCATCATTGATCGCCTGAGAGCATCTCGCCAGATATTCAAAATAAGTTTGGCATTGCTTTTACTGTTCAGTTCGGCCCGTACCAACGTTGATCTTATCACTGAATAATTATTCAGATCGCACACGGCAGTAGTTATATGTGATCCCCCGATGTCAGCACATAGCACATATCGTTGATCAAAGGGAATAGTATCTTTCATTCCTGGAATTTGTTATTTCTGTTTTAAACTTTTGTGATAATGATTTGAACGTAAGCCTTGAGCATTCCATCCTATATATCTGCTATGCCTTAATTACAACGACAAAAGATGAACTTGAGATTCATCTTAAGGCAGGCCTACTACTATTGAGACAAGAAAAGGGACCTTATTATACTCAATAACTAAGCAATTTGTCAGAACCCCAGGCCGGGTTGCCTCAATAGGCCGGTGATCTTTGATTAATGGTTATCGGCAGCAACTGTTAATGCCTAATTTAATGAGCAAGGCCAAACTACAGCCAGTTTATTAAACAAGTGCCGCCACGAAATGCAGCGGCACCTGTTTAAGGTATTACCAGCCTGGATTTTGTGTCAGTGCAGGATTTAACGTAATCTGCTGGGTAGGTATAGGGTATAAATAATTTTTTTCGGAGAAGCCTCGGGCTGTATTATCCAGGATAATCTGGCCATTGGCATCCAACGCGCTGGTTGGCGCCGGTGTCCACGGATTAGGGCCAAGCTGAGCCTGTGTCCCTTTATATTTGATACCTACAGGCCATGTACTTACAAAAGCGGCTGCATTGCCATAGGCAGTACCACCGGTGTTGCTCACCAAATCGGTACCCGCGCTATGCCAGCGTTTGATGTCATCAAAACGGAAGTTCTCATAGTACAGTTCGATGAAGCGCTCACGCCTGATCTCGGTGCGAAAATCGAGGCCATTTGTGCTAACAAAAGCATTGCTTAAAGGTGGCATATTCTTATTAACCCGTAACCGAACCAAATTTATCGACTTATTAAGGTCGGCATCAGATATTGCCCCGTCTCGTTCATAAACCGCTTCTGCGTAGTTAAGTAATACTTCTGCATACCTGATCACCGGGTAATCTTCAGCCTCACCCTTATCAGGAACGCTGCGTTCGTTGGTCCATTTTTGGTTTGCATAACCTAAAATCTGGGTAACTTTTGTAATATAGGCATTACCATTATCCGCGGCGTCGTTTAGCCAGGTCACCCTACCATTCGTACCGCTATACCAATAGTACATATTCATTACCCTGATGGTATAGCGTAAACGATTATCCCTGTTGGCAAACTCAGAGCCATAGGTTTGAAAGCCCTGGAACAGCGGAGATTTTTCGATAGGTAAGCCATCCTGACACAGAAACGCGTTAACAAACTTATGTTGTGGCCCTATCTGTGTTGACTGACGGCTGATATTGGTGTTTATTGGCTTACTAACATCGTCATAACGATAAGATAAGATATATTCATGATTTGCCGTTTTGGTTACACTGGCAGGGTTTGATTTTGGATTCTCCAATATGAACAAATACTTTTGGGCCGAATCGCCTAAGATTGTGCTGTTACCCCCCAGGGCATTTGAAGCTATTGTGCCGAATAGTGCAAACTGGCCGCTTGCCATACAGGCATTTGATGCCGTGGCTGCTTTATCAAGCAGCATATTATAACGGGTTGGGTCGCCATTTCTGAATTTTTGCCAGGTGCCTTCATACAAAGCTACGCGACCTAAAAATGCCTGTGCAGCAGGTTGGCTTACCCGTCCAAAGTCTGCCGAGTTAGAGGGAATGGAGGCCGGCAGATTTGGAATAGCAGCCTCCAGATCAGCGATGATCTGATCGGCTACTGCGTCACGGGTTGCTCTCGCACCATATAGCTCGGGCGAGTTTAAGTCAAGGGTATGCGTAATCAGCGGAACGCCACCATAAAGCTGTAACAGATCGAAGTAGCAATAAGCTCTGAAGAACTTTGCTTCCGCAACAGAAGTTGCAATGCCTGCCTGATCTCCGGAATAGCTTGCAGCTTTCTCGAGCAGGTAGTTGCAATTCCTGATCCTGGTATAATTGGTGGTCCAATTGGCGTCACTTGCGGGAACGGTATTCGTTCCGGCACCGTAGCTTCCTCCGCCACCAAAGGTATCTGCCCGCCCATCGTAATGAGGGTTATCCGCAAAAGAATTATTAAAGTTACGCAGATAGCCGTAGTATTGGGTTGCAAAAGTCTTGAAGTCGCTGGGCGATTTAAAATAAGTAGCGTCTGCTAACTGATCAAGCGGTGTCAAATCGAGACCTTTGTTACATCCGGCAATCATGATCGTTGTTGCCAATATGTAAAATATCTTGCGATGTATATTTTTCATGTTCTGTTTTAATTAAAATGTAATGTTTGCGCCAACGGTTACATACCTGTAAAAAGGATAGCGTTCGTTACCCTGGGTGGTTCTGGTTGTTTCGGGGTCCCACTCGTCATGAACGCCGGTAATTTCCCAAAGGTCGCTGCCTGATACCGACAACCTTACTGAACTAAATACCTTAGATTTTTCAAGCAATTTTTTGGGTAGGGTGTAGCCTATTACCAGGTTTTTCAGGCGTACATAAGCGCCGTTTTCTACCGACCAGCTTGATATTTGGTAATTGTATCCATTGATACCATTGGTATGCAGGTTAGGATAATAGGCATTGGTATTGTCTGGGGTCCAGTTATTGTCAACCCACTGGGTGGTTTGGGCCTGGCCAAGTGCCACAAACGGTACCCGCCAGTTATTTGCGCTGCCATTGGCCCTAAAAATAGTTCTTTCGCCTACACCTTGAAAAATACTGGTAAAATCAAAACCTTTCCATTGCAGTCTAATGGTCATTCCGAAAGTGTAGCGCGGAGCATCAGTACCCAGGTAAACCAGGTCGCCCATGTCGCTGGTTGATGTACCATAAGATAGTTTTCCGTCACCATTT
>Ga0157372_10006091_pt1 | contig 12812 bp, 9 predicted proteins | sample C55metaG_FD_115307 | JGI IMG/M metagenome (GOLD analysis project Ga0157372, IMG submission 115307) | Corn rhizosphere microbial communities from Kellogg Biological Station, Michigan, USA - C5-5 metaG | ecosystem: Host-associated > Plants > Roots > Rhizosphere > Soil | place: USA: Michigan... | reverse complement strand
TCGGCCAGGCGCTGCATAACGGGATGGATTGACATGGCTTCTTTCCTGCGTTGAACTCAGAATCTCCAGTTTATCAGAAGCCTGGGATTTGCGCCTAATGCCATGCCGTCTCAGTGCCGCAGCCGGGCCGTGCCGAGGTGGGCCGTGCGGCGAATCGTCTCCACCATCAGACCGATGCAGGCGTAGATCGCCGCGTTCAGCACAATTGACCAGTACCAGGTGATGGCGATGCTGCGCCCGAAAAGCGGTCGAACCGGGGCAGTGATGTTCACCAGGGTGTCAGTGGTCGTGCTGAATTGGAACGCCGGGCCACCGTGATAGGCACCCCATGTGAGCCATGTGAAATAGAGAAACCACAGGAACGCAACCAGTGCTCCCGCGAATGCCCAGAGTGCGATGCGACGGGCCATAAGCCCTCCTTCACTCTTGCTGGTTTCAATTGGATGCCCTTTGCAGGCAAAGCGCAAGCGATCTGCGTTTCGGGGAACAATTCCGTGCGGCGACGTTCGCGCCCTCGACCGTGCGGGTATATTGGCGTACATGGACGACAAGCGGCAGTTTTTGCGGCATGCGTTGGCTACGCTGGCGTATCGGGCGGCGCGCGCTTTGGACGGCGCGCCGGATGATTTCGCAGAGTTCAATGGGTGCGGACGCACGCCGGGCGAGATCCTGGCGCATATGGGCGACCTGTTCGATTGGGCGCTGAGCATGGCGCAGGGTTCCGAGCGATGGAACAACTCGGCGCCGCTGCCATGGGCGGAAGAGAAACGCCGATTCTTCGGGGCGCTAACGGCGTTCGACGATTACCTTGCGGGATCCCAGGCGATGCACGCCGAACCGGAGCGGCTGTTCCAGGCCCCGGTGGCCGATGCCATCAGCCACGTGGGCCAGCTCGCCATGATGCGGCGGCTCGCCGGGTACAAGATTCCGGGCGAGAACTTCTACGTTGCCGATATCAAGGCAGGACAAGCCGGCGCAGAGCAGCCGAAGCCGGTGAAGACGTTCTGACGCTTACTGCGCCGGCTCAAGCCGGGGACGGCATTCCAGCGTTATACGGCTAGATTTCTCGCATTTGTGTTCGCTGACGTTGTCGTACTCGATAATAAGGTGCGTGTTATCCGTCCAGTGAATGTCCCGCTCCTCGACAGATTTCCACCCTCCCGAGTAAACGTCCTCCTGATGCAGCCCGTGCGAATCGAAGAGCTCGACCGTTGACTCACCGCCCGTCGCGCCTCCATCGCCGTCGCGCACCCGGGCCGCCATGCGATGGTTCGGCGAATAGACGGGATGGGAATAACTGATGCATCCCATCGCCATCCACTGCAGACAGAGAAGGAGCAGCCCGATCAGCATTAAAGGCAGAGAAAAGACTCGCACGGGGATGCGCAAGGGCCATCGCTTGTTGCGGACCGAAACAAAGAGTGCAACGGCCCCGGCAAACATCAGCACTTCTGTCACAATTCTGCGAACGAGCCACCATTCAATGAAGAACATCGCTTTGTCACTTTACAATGTAAAGTGACAAGTATCAATCCTGCGGCTTGGCCGCAAGCTAGCAAAGGGATACTCCGACAGGAAAATAAATGCGGTGCTGTTTCGCTTCACCGGTGACGCTTACTGGCTGGCGATGACGCGGATATGCGCCATCATGCCGCCGTCCTGGTGCTCGCCAATATGGCAGTGGTACACAAAATCCCCCACCTCGGAAAACGGAATCTTGACGGTCACGACCGGCACCTTGCACGCGCCCGACCGCCATGTCGACACGCTGCCGTCGCAAGTGTCGCCGCCGGTGGGCAATGGAACGTTATCCATCATTACGCCGCCGTCGCCGCTCGGCGCGTTGGCCTTCTCCACCAGGAACTTGGTCTGGTGAATGTGAAAGTTGTGCGCTTCGCCTGCCAGGTTGACGAGCTCCCACTCCTCGGTGACCGGGGTATTTCCGGCCGCCAGCGGCAGGCACACGTTGACCTTGTCAGGATTAAATTCAGCGACATCTTCGAAGGTGCCAGACACAGGATTGTCGTCAGCGTCGACCTCCTCGTAGCCGAGGCCGAATTTGTCGGGCGCCGAAGCCGGCACGCCGAAGAAAACGCGCCGCTTGTGTCCCGCCGGCAGCGCTGCGCAAGTTGCCGAGGCAATCGAAGCCACCGGCTTCGACAACTCGGCCATGCGCGCACGCACCTCCGCGAGTTGTTGCCGGGTCAGCGTGCGTGCGGAACCGGTTTCCGCCGTGGCTGGTAGCACGGCCTGTTTCCCGTCCGCAATTTGCCGTGCCTCGCTAAGCGGGATCGTGCCGGGCATGCCGGCAAAGCTCGCGGCGACCGGCGCTCCCATCAGACCATGCGGGGACAGCAACGCCTGTTCCATGGGCCGAACATTCAGTAACGGCACAGCCCCCGAACCAGCCGCTGGGTTTGCCGTGACATGCGCCAGATTGACCTCCGGCCAACTATCGCCCGCCGGGCCAGTGTTGACCATCAGTGTCTTCAGGGTTGCGGACTTGACCTGCGGCGATACCCAGATTTCCGCCCGCGAACTGGGAAACAGCACAAGGTGCGTGGCGCAAATGGGTTGGGTCGATCCCGATGTTTCCGCCGGACACGGAACCGGGTCGACCTTGTTTCCCGTCGCCGTCTTGATCTGCGCGCCAACCGAGCCGGCAGGAGGGGCCAGCGAAACCCCATCCAGGGAAACTACCTGGAAGGCAAGGGGATTCCCGGTTTGGTCATCCTGAAGCACCAGGTCGTAGGCGCGGCTGGCTCCCGCATTAAGCAGGCGCCACAGTTCGCCGGTCTCGCCGGCCATGTTGATTTGCGGATCGACCTGCCCGTCGATGGTGAAGAACCAGGATCCGCCTTCATAATCAGGGGCGCCGGTTCCGTCGGCTCGGCGAACATCCGGGATTCCCCCGGTGTTTACGCCCTGGCAAAATCCGTCTGTCCCCACGCCCGTCAACGGCAAGGGCGAACAGAACATGGAGTCCTCCTGGTCGAGCGCGTTTCCATTTGAGAGAACCTGCATATCCTTAAGCGCGACGTAGCGTACCGGGATCGTCGACAGCCCCGAAGGAACCGACAGGTAATCCGTCACATTGCCGATCGTGATGATGCCGGAAAGCCCTTCCGAGATCTGGTTGACCCCGAGCCCGTGCACGTGGGGATGGAACCAGAACATCCCCGACGGGTGACCCTGCGGAATGTAGATGTCGTACTGAATCGGCTTGTCGGTCGCGGTCTCGTCCTCGTCCACCATCGTGGGAAGCTTGCCCGACGGGTAACCGAGCACGTAAACATTGTCGCCCCACGTGGGGTCCGAGGCGTCCGCCTTGCGCGGCTCGACGATGAGTCCATGGGTATGAATGTTGACGGGGTTTGCCTGCAGCATCGCATTCATCATGGCGTCGGTGCCGTACGCATTTTCCGCATCGGCGGGCGCTGGCGGCAGATGATTCACCAGCCGCATGCGAAGGTGATCGCCGGGATAAAGCTGCAGACGGATGCCGCCATACGGGCTCACCGTGCGCGAGTCGGCGGGGCACTGGTCGCCCTGCGCTTGCGACGTGAGGCACATCTCGAACACCCACGCGGTGGGCTGGTACGTGCCTAGTGTGATGGTCTTCGGCTCCGCGATCACCAGAAGATCGAGCACATGGTTCGCGCTGGTGAAGGTCGGCGGGTCGTCGGCAGTTGGCCCTTGAGATGGCGTTTGATTCGTGGTTTTTCTGACATGACCGCAGCTTGCCAGAAGACACAACAACCCTGTGGCAAGCAAAAGCTTCCTGAGCAAGTGTGGAATCCCCCTCTGGTTTCGATACTCAGCCCGCGGTTCCGGGTTGCACAACAAAAAAAAGAAGACCGTGGACTGAACGCAAATTGCCTCCGGCCCATGAATTGCCGGAGCGGCCGAACCCGCGCAGACACAGAAAGAATGCGCCGGGTCAAATTCGGGATACAATGGTGCGAATTTCAATCATGGAGTTTCGTTCAGGTCGATTTTCCGGCGCTCGCTCGGATTCGATCTTTGGCCGGCGCGATTCGGAGTTTCGCGGCGACCGCTCCCGGGCCCGGGCTCACAAGACATCCGATTTCTCACAATCAGGAGGCTTTATGCGGCTGCGCACGCACATGTTCTGCTGGGGTCTGGCCGTCGTCGCCACCGGTGCGGCAATTCTGGGCGCCCAGAGCAAATTCGCTGAATTCGGCTTGAACGTAAACACACTCAAGCCGCAGCTCGTGGAGTCGTTGACGCATGGTTATATTCCTGCGTATCCAAGCCGCAAGGCATACTACGCCGCCTCGCCGGCCACTCGGGTTGCGTTTGTGCGGGATGCGTTTGCGTGGGTGAAAGCCTACTCCGAGTCAGCCGCGTTCAAAGCCGACTACGACAAGCGGCGCGCTGAAGCCAGGCCGAGTGGTCCGGAGTCGAAGGGCTCGCCGGATGAGCAGTACGCGAAGTATCTCGCGGATCAACGCAAGTCCCTCGAAGAGATGAAGAAGAACGTCAGCAGCATGAGCGCGGATATGCAGAAGCAGATGCAGCCGGTCATCCAGCAGATGGAGGCAAGCGTCGACAAGGCGGCAAAGGATCCCCAGACCGCCGCGATGATGAAGACCATGTACGCGCAGCAGGCCACGGGAGACCAGGAAAGCTACCAGAGCGACCTCGCCAAATATGAGAAGGAGTGGCCGGCCGATCCGAAGGTGCTGATCGCCGCGCGCCTGCACGACTTTCTCAACGAGACCGGCGACGTGGCGTATGACGCGAAACTCGTCGATGTGGGAGGCGGCAGGAAGCGGTTTGCCGATGACCAGTTCGAGTCAAAATCCGATCGCTGGAAGCTCTGTTATCGCGCCGGCAAGGAACCCATGGATGCCGCGCGCGCCCTCGCCACGGACTGGCTGCGGCAACTGGAAGGGAAGTAGACGCGCGGTGCCCGCCAATGCGGCGAGTTGAACTGCTATGGAAAGAAGATCGGCCGAAGCGCAGCACGCCGCTTCGGCCGACTTTTCTTAGAAAAGGGCCGGCTACTTGCGCAGCCCTTGGGTCTGGAACGGCAGCCCCGTTTCCGGTGACTGCATCGGGTCGGCTTCGGCGTTGGGTGCGATGGACACGCCATCGCCCGAGGCCGCTGCTACCGTGTCGTTCCAGCCATCGAGCACGATCAGCGCGTCTTCTCCGTTCAGGTCCTTGAGATCCGCGTCGATGTGAATGACGCGGCTCTCGCCCGGAGCCAGCGACACATAGTTGTTGTCGTAGAAGACCGGCAGCACCCGCTCGCCCGACTTGCGGCGAAGCTGAATGTGCGCCATCAGCGCGATGTTCTTCGAAGGATTGCGCAGCGTGACTGCGATGCGGCAACGGCCCGCTTCATCGTGGCGCTCGACGGTCGGCTCGAGCGTCACTGTTTCCATCTTGTTCAGGTCGCTCAGGTCTGCGCCGGGATCGCCCATCTGCACAGCGGGCTTCTCGGCGTTCGAGTGCCAGTAGAAGTTCGTCGACAGCAGTTTGCCGGAGGAGTCGTGCAGGTCGAGCTTGACGAAGTTCACGTTTGAAACGTTGGCAGGGAAGTCGATCGGGCCGACGATCGCCGCCCGATCCGCGGCCGCTGTGAAGTGGCGCTCCTGCTTGAGCGCGACCGTGCCGTCGAGGTTGTAGACGGTCTCGATGGCGACGGCATTCTCCAGGTCAGTGGGAAGATTGTTGACCACCTGCACCAGGCCGTTCGACTGGTTGAACATGATGTGCTGCATCTCGCCGGCCTTTTCGACGCCAAACAGCGAAGCCATTGGCTCCAGGTCGTAGTGATAGAGCTGCCACACGAAGCTCGGCTGCGCCGGCGCCGACATCCACGTGATCACGGCGGTGGTGGAATGGAAGAGCTGCGCCTCGCGTCCCTCGTACATCGCGCGATAGGCCTCGTAGTTCATCAACTGCGCCTTGCGCACAAAGTCGGCCAGGTTGCGCACCTTGCCATAGCGAGTTTCGAGCTGGCCTTTGTACTTGTCGCCCCACTGCGCGCCCTTGGCGAAATCGTGCTCGGCCCAGTCGTCGGTGATCATCTCCCAGTCCTTCTTCGGCATCATGCCGTGAATGGACTCGAGCGTGGGCACAGAAAGGGAACCAGTCTCGGTCTTGAAGTAGTCGTCCGTGACGATGTAATACGCGCTCGGCACGCGCCAGTGGTACGGGCCGTTGGAGCGCACGCCGGCGCCCGAGGTGGAACTGGGCTGATAGCGCCGCGTCGGCTCGAGATCGGCCATCAGCACGCGCAGGCGGTCGTCGATCTCCTTCGGCGGAAAGCCTTCGTTGCGCGCGCACCACACTGCAATCGACGGATGATTGCGGAAGCGCAGGATCTTGTCGCGCACGTTCGCCATGTAGGTATCGAGATCGGTCGGGTCCGGACCGTCCGCGGGATTCGGCTGGAAGAATTCATCCCACAGCAAAATGCCGTACTTGTCGCACAGCTCGTAAAAATCCTCGCCGGTCGATTGGCCCACCCAGTTCCGGATCAGGTTCATATTCGCCATTGCGTGCAGGTGGATCTCCGCATCGAGCCGTTCGCGCGGAATGCGCTTGAGCATTTCGTCCAGACCCCAGTCGCCGCCGCGGATGAACACGCGCACGCCGTTCACGCTGATGGTGAGGTATTCAGAATCGGGCACCGAGTAGGTGATCTTGCGAACGCCGAAGGTCACGTCCTGCGCGTCTGAGGCCGCGTCGTTCTCTTCGAAGCCCAGGTGCAGCTTGTAGAGGTTCTGCGGGCCGTACCCGTTGGGCCACCACAGGCGCGGGTTTTCGATGTGCAGCGCCGGTGTGTTCTTTGCGTCAAAAGTGACCTTCTGGGACGAGTGCGCCGCGATCTCGACGGGCTGCTCGAAGTGAATGTTCTCGATCTCACCTTTCACAACGCCCTTCTGGGGCTGATCGGTCACGTTCTCGACCGTTGCCTGCACCGTCACGTCAGACGAATCGGTGCGCGGCAGCGGCAGGTCGGTGGTCACAAGCGGATCCTTCACCAGCACCGGCCCCGTCGCCGAGAGATACACCTTCTGCCAGATGCCGGTGTCGCGGTCGTGAATGCCGGGTAGCCAGTCCCATCCGATCGTGGAAAGAAACGTGGGCCCGTCGATCGCGGTGATGCCGCCGTTCTTGCCCACTCCGTTGGTCAGCGTGTGCTCGTGAATTTCGCCCGGGTGCGGCTGCGGCCACACGTGCACCGCGATGACGGCCTGCTGGCCTGGCTTCACATGATCGCTGATGTCGAACTTGCCGCGAATGAACGCGCCGCGCGTGGTGCCGATCTTCGCCCCGTTCACCCAGACTTCGGACGAATAATTGATGCCGTCGAAGTTCAGCCAGACATGGTGGCCGGCATAGTCCGCCGGAATGTCGGTCGCGGTGCGATACCAGTACGAAGTGCGGTTGAGGCTTTCGGGGATGATCTCGGGGCGATTATTTTCGCCGTACGCCGGGTCGGGATAGACCTTGTCATTCACCAGCGAGGTCAGCACCGTTCCCGGTACGGTGGCGGCGTTCCACTCCTTCGGCTGGTAGGCGGCCGAGGAGATTTTCTCGGCTGAGTCGTGGATCTTCGCCACGTCCTGCAACTGCCATCCGGAAGAAAGAGTGACCGAGGCCGGTGGAACCGATTGCGCGGCGCAAACGCTCAGAAAGCTTATTGGGACCGATATCAGGGCAAGCAACAAAGATGTACGGATACGCAAGGTACTGCCTCACTGATTGAGATTTTTGACGTGCCGATCGAGCCGTGTCTGATGGACTCAGCAATTGTAGTCGCAGGTGGAGGAGCAAGGATCTTTGAGCGCGCACGAAGAGCGGATTCGTCCCAACGCACCCGTTGATAAAATTCGAGCCATCTGGAGGATCGCAGTGACCAGGAGCAACGCCGAGTTCTACGATCCGCTGGCGGAGGTCTATCCCCTGCTGTTCAAGGACTGGGAAGCCTCCATTGCGCGGCAGGCGAAGGTGCTGAATGGGCTGCTGCGCGCGGAGCTGGGAGAGGGCACGCTTCGTATCCTGGATTGTGCGTGCGGCATTGGCACCCAGGCACTGGGCCTGGCGCGGTGCGGACACCATGTAACGGGATCGGACCTGAGTGAGGGCGCGGTAGAGCGGGCGCGGCGAGAGGCCCGCCGGCAGGGACTGGAGATTCCTTTTCTTGTCGCGGATATGACCGATCTGAGCGCGGTTGCCGATGGGGAGTTCGACGCTGTGGTGGCGCTCGATAACGCACTGCCTCATCTGGAGCGCGAACCGCTGAAAGCCGCCGCGCGCGCGATGCGAGCGAAGGTGCGAGCGGGAGGCCTGCTGCTGGCGAGCACGCGCGATTATGACCGAGCCATCATCGACCGGCCGGTGGTGCAAGGGCCGGAATTCTATGGTCGCGAAGGCGAGCGGCGGATTGTGCACCAGGTTTGGGAATGGACGGACGAGGAAAGGATTCGCATCCATCTGTACATCACTGTGCAGGAAGGCGAAGGCTGGAACAGCCAGCATTTTGTAGGAGAATATCGAGCCGTGCTGCGCTCCGAAATCACCCGATCGCTGGAGGAGGCCGGATTCAGCAGCGTGCGATGGCTGATGCCCCAGGAGAGCGGGTTCTTCCAGCCGCTGGTGATGGCGCGCGCAGAATGATGCAGGCCAACAAGCCGGTGGGCAAGAGCCGGCATCGGATAATTCGGATATGGATTTTCAACGTTCCTCTGGGATCCTGCTGCACGTCAGCTCCCTGCCTTCGTATGGCGGCATTGGCGACTTGGGACCCGCGGCCCATGAGTTCGTCCAGTTTCTAGCGGCGGCCAGGCAGCATGTATGGCAGGTGTTGCCGCTTTGCCCCACCGGATACGGCAACTCGCCTTACGCGAGTTCGTCGGCGTTCGCAGGCAATCCGAGCCTGATCAGCCTCGAGTATTTGTCTGACTGGGGATGGATCGACGGCGAGCGCATTGCCGGCCTGCCGGGCCGCTCCGGTGCCGTGAACTTCGAAGACGTCGAGTCGCGCAAGCTTCCGCTGGTCTATGAAGCGGCAGCGAACTTCCTCGATCGCCGGGCGCGCGACCCCAACGCCACCGCAACGTGGGCCCAGTTTGAAGCATTCTGCCGGACCGAGGGCCACTGGCTCAGCGACTACGCGCTCTACGCCGTGCTGCGCACGAAGTACAACACCGGTGCATGGACCGCCTGGCCCGAGCCGGTGCGCCGCCGCGAGCCTGCCGCGCTCGAGGAGATTCGGCGCACGCACGCTCGTGAACTTGCACTCGAGCAGGTGCTGCAGTTCGCCTTTTCCATGCAGTGGAACCGCATGCGGGCCGCGGCCGCCGAACACGGAATCCGCATCCTCGGCGATGTCGCCATCTTTGTCAACATGGATTCAGCCGACTTGTGGACACATCCGGAACTGTTCGAGCTCGATAAGGATCTCAAGCCGGATCGCGTGGCCGGCGTGCCTCCCGACTACTTTTCGGCGACGGGACAGCGCTGGGGCAATCCTCTGTATCGTTGGGATGTTCTGCGCGAACAGGGCTTCAACTGGTGGGTGCAGCGCATGGCGCGCGCTCGCGAGCTCTACGACATCGTGCGCCTCGACCACTTCCGCGGATTCGAGTCGTATTGGTCGATCCCCGCGGAAGAAGAGACGGCAATCAACGGCGAGTGGGTCAAGGCGCCCGGCATGGAGCTGTTCCAGGCGCTCGAGCGGGCGCTCGGGCCGCTGCACATTGTGGCCGAGGACCTGGGCCTCATCACCAAGGCGGTCGATCAGCTCCGCATCGACGCGGGCTTCCCCGGCATGCGCGTCATTCAGTTCGGCTTCAGCGACAAGGGCGCGCACATGCACCTGCCGCACCAGTACACGCTCGACACCGTGGCCTATACCGGCACGCATGACAACGACACCACCCAGGGCTGGTGGGAACGTGCGGGCAAAGCCGAGCAGGAGGCCGTTGCCACCTACATCGGCCAGGGTGACGGAAAAGTCAGTCCGGTGTGGCCGCTGATCCGGGCTGTCGAGGCAAGTATCGCGCAACTGGCCATCATCCCTGTGCAGGACCTGTTCGAAATGGGTTCTGAGGCGCGCATGAACACGCCGGCGGTTCCACGCGGCAACTGGAGCTGGCGTGCGCCTGAGCGCGTCTGGAGCAGCGAACTGGCGGAAAAACTCGCCGCGCTGGCGGAGATTACAGACCGAGACAACGATCCGTTGGGGAAGACAGGCGAAGCGACAGGAGCATCGACCAGCCAATAAAGATCGCGACTACGGCCCGCCTAAAGAAAATGATGCTGCTCTCCATCGGCTGCGGAATGATTCACCTCAGCGCCGGGTTTTGAAGGGGCACGACTTCAGTCGTGCCGATAAATGCTCCAAATTGTCCCCGGCTTTAGCCGCTGGGGGATGGTTTCCCAAACCGCACAGCGAGCTGAAAAATGTCGTGTATGGGTGTTTGTTGCTGGGCGCAACTCAAACGGTCATTGAACACAGATGCGTTACCGGTAATTGAATGTCCCGGATGTCCAAGCAGTCCACAATGTCTGAATCGTTAGCACAAATCAGCACAGTTTGTAATTAGCGGTCGGCGGAACGTTCCAATAGGCGACCATACACCCAGAACACAGCCGCCGTTAAGAAAGTGCGTATAATTCCCCTGTTATGAGGACGGTTGTTGCGGTCGCATTGACTATTGCAGTGAGTGGTGCGTGTGGCTGCAAACACTCGGAACTCGATACTTTCCACAGCCAATGGAAGAAGCTCCCGCTTTCGCCTTTGGCTGGTTCCTTTTACTTGCAGCAAGCTGAATCATCTCCTTGCGTATGGCAGGTGCAAGCCTCCGGAGACACCGTCACCATCGGGCGCGTATCAGGTCGAAGAACCATAGCGCCAGACGAAGTGCATCTCCAGTTTGCTGGCGGAACTTTGGTTGGAGAAAACCGCGGTGAGTGGGGTGGCCGTCTATCGGTGCTGGAAAGCGGCAATAAAGTACGCCGGGAAATTCTTACAAAGAACGTTCTGCAAATGTTCCCAACGCGGGATGGCATCGAGGTGATTACGGGCGATCTCGCGGCAAACGATGGCTCTGTATGGTTGTTCTCAAAATCCGATGGCAGCGAGTGGGCAATCCAGAAGAAAGCTGACCTCCACGGGTATCCCAAAGCCGCCGCAACGACCGGAAACCGAACACTGCTCGCTTACGGCGATTCAGTCTCCATAATGGAGAACTTCAGCGAACGCCAGATCGCGGTTCTCCCCTTGTTGGGAACTTGGCCAAACTCGATAGTTCAGGATGGGAGAGGAGACGTTTACATCGGCATGAATGCGTTCGTCGTTCGACTCGTTTCTGACCGCAATGGTTATTCACAACAGTGGTTCAGTCAACGCGACTGTCTGCGGTGGTGACCGGATGCCTATGCTGTTTGTCCGCATTCCGGGCTAATAACGCCCATCCGGAAGTTACCCCTGTTTTTCGCGCTCTCGACGGGCGTTATGCCAATCTGCCCAAGGGCCGCCTCGCCTCTTCCGTCTCGACCACCAGTGAAGTGCGGGTAGCGTGTCCCACGCCAGCCGGAAAGCATGCCAAGCCATAGGGCCTTTATCGCGGTCTGGGCGGTTGCCCAGCCGCGTTGTCAAAGCACGGATTATTCCGCCTTGCACGCGATCAAATGCCAACCATGCATCGCCTTCTGACATTCCAAACTCGCGGGCAGTTGCGAGCACGAGTTCGGGTTCGCCGTCGAAGCTTCTTACGCGTTCCATTACAGTTCTCGTAAGCTCAAGAATTGTGCGATCCGGGCGAATCGTCACGTTCATTTCGTCGGTCCAGCCATCCGGTAGGGGCATGTTCCGCATTCTAGGCATACCGACGAACCGTTCCGGGTGAATCACCGCCTATGCGAAGGTTCATCGGGCGGAACGCGAGTTCTTGTCTTTCGCGAACATGCGTAGCACAAAATCAGCACAGAAATCTCTGCACCGTCTCCATGCCCGTTACCCCGATCTTCTGCTTTGCCGGAGCTAATTGAACAGGTCTTTCATCTTGTCCAGCAGGGAGGGCGAAGTCGGCTTGTTGTCCACGCTCATGGTTTCCGCCAGCTTGCTCACCAGTTCGCGCTGGCTGCGCGAAAGCTTGCGAGGAATTTGCACCAGCACCTTGACCACCAGGTCACCCGCGCCCCGGCTGTTCAGGATGGGCACTCCACGGCCGCGGATGCGCAGCTCTTTTCCGCTCTGCGTTCCTTCTGGAATCTTCAGATTGACCGGCCCGTCGATGCCCTGAATCTCGATCTCCGCCCCAAGCGCCGCCTGAGGGAAGCTGATGGGCACCACGCAGCGCAAGTCGTTGCCATCACGCTCGAAGAAGTCATGCGGCTGGATCGAGAGCACCACGTACAGGTCACCCTTGGGTCCGTTCGATCGGCCGGCATCGCCTTCCCCCGCGTAGCGGATACGTGTGCCCTCCTCCACGCCCGGAGGAACCTTGACTGTGAGCTTCAGTTCCTTGTTGACGCGGGTTTCGCCGCGGCAGGTCTGGCATGGATCGCCGATGATGCTTCCCGTGCCGCCGCATGTGCCGCAGGTTCGCGCCACACTGAAGAATCCCTGCTGATACCGGATCTGCCCGCGGCCTTGGCATTGGCTGCACACCGTCGGTCCACGGCCGGAAGCGCTGCCGCGCCCATTACAAGTCGGGCAGGCTTCCAGACGCCGAATCTTGACCTCGGTCTGCTTGCCGAAGAACGCGTCTTCAAATTCGATCGACAGGTCGAAGCGCAGGTCGTCGCCACGCTGCTGGCGC